>Ga0308169_10002581_pt1 | contig 18602 bp, 13 predicted proteins | sample PhyBR1_2_FD_202139 | JGI IMG/M metagenome (GOLD analysis project Ga0308169, IMG submission 202139) | Phyllosphere microbial communities from UC Gill Tract Community Farm, Albany, California, United States - DLSLSB.R1 | ecosystem: Host-associated > Plants > Phyllosphere > Unclassified | place...
GCCGAGACCGAGCTGACGTACAAACGCGAGCACCAGCTCATGCTCTCGGCGTGGCACGACCTCGGCGTGAAGGCGATGCGCGAGCGCGTCGGCGACGGTGCGGCATCGTCGTCTTTGTCGGCCCCTTCAGGCCCGAGGACGTACCAGCCGCAGTCGTGGCTGAGCCTGCAGAGGGCGAAGGCGAACGGCAAGGGGCCGGTGCGCCGTCTCTCTCTCTCTTCCCTCTCGCTCTCCCTCGGCTGACGCCTCTCCCTCGCGCGCAGAGGAACGCATGAAGAGCGTCTGTACAGCTGTGTGCGATACCCCCAGAGCCTCGCTATACCTCGTCGTCGTCGTCGTCGACCTCGCACCCTCGGCTCTCCTCCTCGTAGTCGAGCGGTCCCTGCATCGCCAGTATTTTCTCGCTCGCGCGCAGTGAGTCTGTGAGTGAGTGACTGAGAGCTACGTGGATCCAGCACAGCACCTGGATGAGCGAGAGCGCAGCTTCACCGCCACCGCGCCTGTCGAGCTCGAGCAGGAGAGACGCGACCTTCTCGCTTCCGTCACCCGCTCTCCACCCTCTAGCCAGCTACTTGCGCCAGTGAGTCGACCCGCCAGCTCTGTACGCACACCCAGAGCGGCGCAGCAACCCCCCTGCGCCGCCGTCGCGCCTCTCCCCGCCCGCGCCTTTTCGCCCGACCTCCCCACGCTCGACCTTGACCCTAGCAGAGCCCTGGCTGACCCTTGCCCTGGTCCACCCTCGCAGTGAAGATCGAGCCTTGCTACGTCTGCGGTTCGCCGTGCTACCCGGGCCATGGTGCGTCTCGCTCATCTCTCCCCCTCTCCGAGCTCCGTCTCCGGCTCGCAGCCACACTCCCGCTCGCGCTGCAGCTCTGGAGTAGAGCTGCAGGCGAGATGGTGAAGGCTGCTGATGGAGACTGAGCCAGACTGCCACCCAGGAGCGAGCGCTGACGTCGCACTCTCCGTCTCGCAGGCACCATGTTCGTCCGCAACGACGCCAAGTGCTTCCGCTTCTGCCGCTCAAAGTGCAGCAAGAACTTCAAGTGCGTCCCGCTCCCTGCTCTCTCCTGCACGTCTGATCCACGAGCTGATCATGCTCGTCCTCCCTCCTCTCCCCACCTCGTCCTCCCATCTCCGCCCTCTCCCCCTCCGTCCTCCTCGCCTCGCCGTGCCTCTCTGCGTCCTCTCCCCACCCGCAGGATGAAGCGCAACCCGCGCAAGCTCAAGTGGACTAAGGCGTTCCGCAAGGCGTCGGGCAAGGAGATGACGGTCGACTCGACGCTCGCGTTCGAGAAGCGCCGCCACGTCCCCGTCGTCTACGACCGCGACCTCGTCCAGGCGACCGTCGCCGGCATGAAGCGCATCGCCGAGGTCAAGGCCCGCCGCGAGCGCGCCTTCTTCAAGGCCCGCATGGCCGCCGCCAAGGACGGCCAGATGACCAACGACTCGCTCGAGGTCACTCGGGCGTCGCACCTCTTGACGCCGGGCATCCAGGCCCCGAGCGACGAGACCAAGCGCGCCCTCACGGCGAGCCAGGTCCTGCTCGCCGCGCGCGCCGAGAAGAAGCGCGCGCGCCAGGAGGCCAACCTCAAGCGGCACCGCGCGACCGTCGGCTTCGAGGGCGGCGCCGACCTCGCCGGCGAGGAGGGCGCCGACAGCGACGACGGCGAGATGGACGAGGACAGCGAGGTCGAGGAGGCCGAGCTCTCGATGGCCGACGCGCTGCGCGAGGCCGACATGTCGATGGACGTCGAGGACGAGCCCGCCGTCGCCAAGAAGGTGCGCGCGACCAAGGTCAAGGCCAAGAAGCAGAGCGCGCTCAAGAAGGGCGGCGGCATGTCGATGGGCATGGCCTGAGCGTCCTCCTCCCTCCCTTCTTCGTCTCCTGGTCGTCGTCGTCGTTCCTTGTCCTGCGAGCACCCTTCCTTCCTCCCCACCGTTGTACTCTCTCGCTCTCTGGGTAGACCATGCTGTCGCTGTACTGTACTAGCACTGTTCGGCCACCTCGCACTCTCTCTTTGCGCCCGAGCACGAGAGAGCGAGCACGTCCGAGCGAGAGCAGGTCCGAGCGGGACGGCGAGCGGGAACTGGACGAGAGGCTCGAGCGCGAGAGACCTGGACACGGCGAGGAAGACAGACGCCACTACGGGCAGAGACGCTAATGCATATCGGATGGCACTACACAACTCGCTCGCTCGCTCCTCGTCGGGCACGCCCGTCGAGCGCTACTGCCCCTTCCTCTTCGGAAGCCGCCTCACTTGCCTCGGGCCGCCGGGCGCGCTCGGCCCGCCGCCGGTAGCACCCATAACAAACAGCTGGCTGCCGTCCTGTGCGCCCGGCGCCGCTCCTGCTGCCGGCTGCGCTGGGAACCCGAACCCGCCGGCGGCGCCGTTGGCCGCGGGAGGCGCGCCAAAGGCGGGCGCCGCAGCGCCGGCGGCACCGAACGAGAACGCCGGCGTCGGACCCGCTCCAGGCGTAGTCGCCGGCGAGCCGAACGCAAACGGCGGGGCGGCAGCGCCGGGCGTAGTCGGCTGCGAGTTGCCGAACGAGAAGGACGGCGCGGCGGCGCCGGCGCCGTTCGACAGGGTCGAGCCCATGGCCGGCGCGGCCGAGGCGGCGTTGAAGCTGAAGTTGAAGCCACCCGACGACCCGACGGCGGGCGAGGTCGGTGCGGGCGAGCCGGGCGCGGGAGAGGGCGACGCGCCGAACGTGGGGAACGACGTCGGGGCGGCGCCGAAGCCTACGGTCGGGGCCGAGCTCGTGCTCGTGCTCGTGCTCAAGCCGAACGGGTTCGAGGCTGCGGCAGGCGTGCCGAACGTGAAGGCGGCGCCCGGCGCGGCGCCCGTGCCGTTGGCGGACGAGGTCTGTGCGCTAGAGTTGAAGGTGGGCGCAGCCGCAGGGGAGGTCGGCGCCGGCGAGGCTGGCGAGGCGCCGAAGGTAAACGTCGGCGTCGGCTTCGGCGCCGAGGCGGCGCTGCCGAAGAGGCCGCCGCCGGTCGGGGACGACGCGTCGGACGCGCCGAACGGCGAGGCGGCCTCCTTCTTGTCCGACGGCGCAGATGCGCCGAAGGTGAAGCCGCCCGACGAGGTAGCAGGCGATGCGCCGAAGGACGACGGCGCGGCGCCCGAGCCGCCGGCCGGCCCGCCGAACAAGAACGGCGAAGGGGCGGCCGGCGGGTTGGGCGGCTGCGGCGAGCCCTCGTCCTCCATGCCCGAGTCGCCCGCCTCGTCGGTCGTCGCCGCCGGTACCGGCGCCGCAGCGAGCCCGCCGCCGAAGAGCGACGGCTGCGCAGGCGCGGCGTCCTTCTTCTCGTCGGCCTGCGGCGTCGCCGGCGTCGTGTCGAACTTGAACGCGGGCGCAGCCGCGGCGGCGGATGTCGATGCGGGCGTGCCGAAGTTGAAGGGCGACGGTGCCGCGGGCTTGTCGGCGGCAGGCGTAGACGCCTGGGCGCCAAAGGCGAAAGGCGAAGACGACGACGACGAGGCCGGCTTGGCGGCCCCGAACGACGAGAACGGCGATGCGGCGGGCGCGTCTTTCTTCTGCAAGAGCGAGAGTGAGGAGAAGAGCGTCAGTCAAGGGCGAGATGAGGAGAGAGAGACGGGATAAGAGGGGTGCGAGCGCACCTCGTCGTCCTCCTTCTCGACCGGCTTGGGCGTCGGGTTGCCGAACGAGAACTTGGGCGCCGCCTCCTTCGACGCCTCGCCGCCCTTGTCCTCCTCGGCGTCCTTGACGAGCTGCGCGACGGGCTTGCCGAACGCGGCGAACGGGTTCGCGGCGCCGGCTGGGGCTGCGGCTGCGGGCGTGTCGGCGCCGGCGGTCGACGACGAGGCGACCTCGCTCAACTTGGCGTCGTCCTTCTTGGCCGCCGCAGGAGCGCCGAAGGTGAAGGCCGGGACGGGCGGCGGCGCGTCGCCCTCCTTGTGCTTGACGAAGTCGTCGAAGAAGCTGGGCTTGCTCGCGGTCGTGCCGGCCGTGCCGTCCGAGGCGACGCTGCTCGCGCGCGACGGCGCGGCGTCGCCGAACGAGAAGGCGGGCTTGGGCGGGGCCGGCGACGGCTTGGCGAAGAAGTCGGACGAGGCAGGCGCAGCGGCGGCGGCCGGCTTGGGCGCGTCGTCCTTCTTATCGTTCGAGGTGGCGGTGGACGGCTGGAAGCTGAACGAGGGGACAGGAGGTGCGGCGGGCTTGGCGGCCGGGGCGCCGAACGAGAAGGCGGACGCGGACTTGGGCTGCACGGCGGCGGGAGGGGCGCCGAGACGGCTGAGCAGGCTCGAGCCCGATGCCGAGGTCGACTCGTCCTTCTTCTTGTCGTCGACGACGATCGAGGAGGAGGACGCAGGAGGAGGCGCAGAGCCGGTGCCGAACGAGAAGTTGGCCGGGAACTTGATGGCGGGCATCTGGATCTTGCTCAGCGCGTCGTCGTCGAGCGGCGGCAGGTCCTCCTCCTTGGCGCTGAACACCTTCGAGCTCGCCTGGTGCGAGCGCGACGAGTGGCTCTTGCCCGGGCGGAGCGACGACCGGCCCGAGGCGGTCGATGGCGCCGTCGAAGGGAACGACGAGGGGGCCGGGAACGAGATCTTGGGCGCGGTCGGGGCGGCGGACGACTCGCGCGAGGGGACGGGCGGTGCGGGCGACGGCGACTTGGGCGGCGCCGAGCGTGCGGGCGACTTGGCCTGGGTGCGCTTGGGTGCCGGCGTCATCTCGGCGTCGTCGTCCTCGTCCTCCTGAACGTCGCGCTGCTCGATGCGCGCGCTGCGCGACGACTTGCGCGGCGTCGGCGCAGGCGAGGGCGACTTGGCGTTGGCGCCGACCTTAGCGGATGACGTCGACGTGCGCGAGCTCGCGCGGGTCGAACGCCTCGAGCCCGAGCCGGACGGCGTCGGCGGCTCGAGGAGGCGGTCCTTGCCCTTGCCCTTGTCGCGCGCCGACGACGACGCAGGCGCGCTCGGCTTCTTGGCCGCGCTGCGCGTGACGCGCCTCGGGCTGCGCAGCTCGTCGTCGTCGTCGCGCTCGCCGTACTCGCTGCCGCCGCCGCGCTCCGAGCGCGACGCCCTCGTGCTCCCGCCGGCGCTGAAGAGGTCCGTGTCGCCCTCGCCGTCGTCGCTCATCATGGCGAGCTCGTCCATGCGCCTGCGGCGGTCGCGACGGCGCTGCTCGCGGATGCGCTCGCGCTCGGCGTCTTCGGCACGCTCGCGCTCGCGCTCCTCGCGCTCCTGCTCGAGCAGCGCACGGCGACGCTCCTCGCGAGCGCGGAGGACCGCCTGCAGGCCCTTCTGCTGCGGGCGCGACGAGGACGACGACGCGACGTCGGCCGAGTCGGCGGAGAGGCAGGCCGAGCGAGCGGCGTACGGCGTCGACGAGAGGATCGACGGCGTGGTGGACGAGCGAGGCAGGCGGCCGTTGCCCGTGTCGAGCGAGGCGGCGGGGACGTTGACGTGCTTGGGCTGCGAAGCGAAAGGGAGACCGTCAGCTCGAGGTCGGAGAGCGAGAGCGGAACGGCGAGAAGAGGACGCACCCTGACGCTCGCACGCTTTGCATCGCCCAAGGGCGTCCTGCCCATGCCCTCGAGCACCTCGAGGATGCGCTCGGCCTCGTTCTTGGGGAGCGCCGGCGCCTCGCTGCGTGCAGAGATGAGGGTCGTACGTCAGCACTACGCACCAAACCAACCTCGCCGACTCTGTCGTACAAGATTGAGCGACAAAGGAGAGAGTGAGAGGAGGACGCACGCAGCCTTCTCCTTCTCGAGCCGCTCGCGGCTCACGAGCCCCTGCACCGGATCCCACACGAGCTGCTTCTTCCTCGCACGCTCAGCTCCGCCGACGCTGCCGCCCGCCATGCCCTGCTCGGCAAAGTCGGCGACGCTCGCGGCCGACGACGGCGGGAAGCGCGGGCCGAGCGGGCTGCCGCCCATGGCGCGGGCGTACGGCCGCTTGAGGCCGGCACCGACGGTCGAGCCGGACGCCGACGCCGCCGACGCGAGGCCCTCGCGGAGCGAGAACGACGACGTGAGGCCGGGCGAGGTGCCGCGCGGGACGGTCGACGCGTAGGGGAAGAGCGGGTGGCCGGCCGACCCGGCCGCCGACGAGGCCGAGAAGCCCGCGATGCTGCCGCCGCCGCCTGCGCCGACCGAGGGCGAGGGGCGGATGCGCGACGGGGCGAACGGCGAGCGCGACGAGAGGCCGAACGGGTTCGAGACGGCGGCGCTGGGGCCGCCGAGCGCCGACGAGGGGTTGAAGATGGCCGACGCCGACGTGGGCGACGGGGGTTGGGCGAGCTGGAACGCCGACATGGAGCCGGCGAGGCCGGTGCGGAGGGGCGACGGCGAGCGGTTGCGCTGCTGGCGGGTCGTGACGGACGCGGTCGAGGGTGCGGGCGACGCGGCGCGGGTCGAGTGCCGGCCGAGGTTGGCGGCCGTGAGGAACGACGGCGTGCTGCCGCTGCCGTTGGTCGAGGCCGTGACAGGGAGGCGGAGGGTCGAGTGGCTCGACCTGCCCTGGGGCTGGGCGAAGGACGACAGGGCCGACATGGACGATGACGCGGGGAGGGGAGCGGCGCCCGACGAGAGCGGGTTGAGGCGCGCGGCGGCGAGGTTGTGCGACGTGTGGCTCCTGGCCATGCCCTGACCGTCCTTGGCGCGCACCTCGTCGAGCTCTGCCCTGACCTGGGCGAGCGAGGCCGACGACGAGCTGGCGAGCTGCTTCGAGCTCGACGAGCGCGAGAGCATGCCGAGCATGCGGCCGGGCAGGCTGCGCACCTTGCCGAACAGGCCCTTGGACTGCTGCACCGGGCTCAGGTCGTGGTGCGCGCCCCGCTGCGGCTCGTCGTCGCCGTGGTCGTCGTCGCGAGGAGCGTCGGGGTCGACGTCGTCGGCCTCGCCCGGGGCGAGCTGTGCGGCGGCGCGGGTGGCGACGCGGCGGGCGTAGGGCGAGTAGCCCGGTCCCGAGCGACCGCCGATGGCGCCGAGCTGCTGCCTCGAGTGGGAGCGGGCGGGCGAGCCGAGGTCGTTGGTGCGGGAGAGCGAGGCGAGGCGTGGGTGCTTGCCCGCCTGTGCGGCGGCGGGCGAGTCGAAGGCCATGGTGTGTGGCACGGGGAGAGGTGTCACTCTGTCGGAAGAGCGCTTGCTGCTGTGCTGGTGCAGCGGCGAACCGGAGAGGAGGAGGAGCGGACCAGGTTGGACGACGACGAGGACGAGAAAACCTTTGCTCGCCTCTCGCGCTCTCTGTGCGCCTGGCTGCTGGCTAGGCTTGTATACGACATGCTCCTGTAGTACCTGAGGTCCTTACTCAGCTCGCACAGCGAGGCGAGGCGACGTCCTGCTCGCCTCGCTCCTCCCTCCGCCTCTTCCCCTCCGTCCCTCTCGCTCGCTCGACTCGCAACAGCAGCAGCGATGCGTGCGATGAGCTCGCCGTGATCGACTGCGACCTCGGACACGACCTGCGCTGGTTCCTCGCCGCTGCGCGACCTCGCGCAAGCCGACACCTTTTCCCGCTCACAGTCGACCTCGACCAGCTCCACTCCGACGACGGCAGCTCCGCCAGGGCGCGCGCATGCGTACAAGGTCGGCGGGACTCGGTCGGCCGCGGCCAAGCTCCAGCGTGCCCGCGGGAGGGCCAGGCTTCTTCTCGCTCGGTACGTCCTCTCCTCTCCCTCATCGCTTCCCCGCCTGTCCAGCGCTGACACCGTCTTATCCGTGCGCTCGCAGATCCGACTTTTGCTGCTGCTCAGTCAAGGGTCGAGCGCGGCCGACCTCAGCTCAGCGCTTTCAGCCGCTGCCTCGGCTCAGCTCGACGCACTCCGTCCTCGAGCCGTTCGCTCGGCGACCGTCGAGCAGCTACGACCTCCTCCCGCACTTCGGACCCTCCCCCTCCCCCTTCCCCTCCCCCGGCTTGTCTTAAGGCTCTCAGCAGAGATCACCTCGCCCGACCTCGGCCTCTCCCGCTCCGTCTCTCCTCGCGAGAACAGGGCAGGACGGTCGCAGCGTCGGTGCCGCAGGCCTCAGTTCCCTCTCAGGAACGGATTGCTGGGGATTGAGTCATAACGAGCCCAGATGGATCCCGCCGACAGAGCTCGCGCCGCTCCTCGCCGCCGACTCGCCCTTCCTCGGGAGGGCGGGTCTCGTGCTCCCTCGTCGCGTCTCGGCGTCAACTGGACGCCCTCATGGGGTGCTCTAGGGCGTCGGTGGAAGAGCACGAGGAGGCTGTGGTGGGACGGCGTGGCTCGCGAGGCGCACAGACCCTTGTCGTAGACCTCGAGACCTGCTTTCGCAACGTTGCCTATCCCCTACCGTGTTTCCTTTGCTCGTCCCGCTCACGCTGCGTCTCTGCTTCGGCTCCTCGGCACACAAGCAGGCGAGGCCCTCGTCGCCGGTCGGCGCGACACCGCCTCTTTCGCCGTCGGCGTCCAAGCGCTCGCACCTCTTCTCCGCTCGCCCGTGATCGGTCCGCCGCTTGCTCCTCTTCGGCGTCTGCGGCGAGCTCGCCATCTGCACGCGGAGCCTCGGCGCTAAAGTGGCTCGATCGGTGTCTCCTCGCCGGCGCCGGCGAGCGTCCGGACTCTCCGCCGTCCGTCTCTGACGGCCCGAGCAACGGGCGAACGGTGCGTCCTCGCCCTTCTTCTGGTCCCTCTTTCCCTCCATCCGCTCACTCGGCCTGATCAGCAGCTCGACATGACGAGCCAGGCGTCTCTCGCCTCGTCGGACGCATCGTTCTGGAGCACGACCTCGAGCAACGAGCAGCCGGCCGACACCTCGCCGCACTCGCCCCGCCCTTCGGTCGACGCCCGCCCAAGCAGTATCCACTCGTCGGCATCGACAGCGAGCCCGTCTCGCCGCACCTCAGGCCACCAGCAGGACGACGACGCGCGCTCGACCTCCTCGACCTCGAGCGGCGGCGCGTCCTCCTCCGCCGATGACGCCGACAAGACCACCACTCCTCGCCGCGCGCCATCCCCTCTATCCTCGCCGCCGCCCGTTCCGTCGGGTCCGTCTCGAGCGAGGTCGACGAGGTCCGAGACGAGCGAGACGGCCGTCGAGCTCGCGCCCGAGTTCGAGGTCGACAAGACGCCCGAGGTCGCGCAGCCTCTCGCACCGAGGCGCTCGAGCTCTCGCAAGTCGCACACGGTCGTCGAGATGCGCGAGCAGCCCGACCGCGACGACGGCGTGGAGCAAGGTCAGCAGCAAGGTGCGCTCGGTCCCCTCTTCCGCCCGCGCTCCTAGCTCCTTCGACTGACGCCTTCTCGCTCCCGCGCGCAGGGGCAGGTTCGGCCGTCGACAGCTTCGACACGTTCCGCTCGACCGACGACAAGACGGACGTCGCGAGCGTGACGCACATCCTCCCCGCCTCGAGTTCGACCCTGGGCGCTGCTCACGCCGCCGCCCGCTCGGCGCACGCGTACCCGCCCTCGCACGCCGACTCGATGACCAAGCCTTCGTCGACGCCGCAGAGCGTGCACGAGGCGGCCGAGGCGGCGGCCGCACCGCCCGACGGCGGCCTGCGCGCGTGGCTCAACGTCGTCGGCGGGTTCCTCGTCCTCTTCTCGTCGTTCGGCGTCGTCAACGCGCTCGGAGCGTTCCAGGCCTACTACGAGCAGGTGCGTCTGCGTTCCTTGCGTCTCCCGGTCGAGCTCGAGCGAGCGCTGATGAGGCCGCTCGGACCGCTCGCAGTTCCTCTTCCCGAGCCGGTCGTCGTCCGACATCGCCTGGATCGGCTCGTGCCAGCTGTGCCTCTTCTTCCTGTGCTCGCTCGTCGTCGGGCCCCTGTTCGACAAGGGCTACTTCCACAGCATCATGGCTGTCGGCTCGGCGCTGTGGCTCATCTCCCTCTTCCTCGTCCCGCAAGTCACGACGTACGGCGCCATGATGGGCGTGCAGGGCATCCTCGGCGGCCTCGGCGTCGGGTTCCTGTTCCTGCCCTCGATGAGCATCCAGAGTCACTGGTTCGCGAAGAGGAGGGCGCTCGCCATCGGCATCGTCGCGAGCGGGAGCAGCGCCGGCGGAGTTTGCTTTCCGAGTGCGTCCTCTCCCTCTCGCCCCCGCTCGTCGTCGACAGCTCACTGACGATCAAGATGTGCGCACAGTCATGCTCAACCGCCTTTTCGCCGACCCGGAAGTCGGCTTCAAGAAGGGCGTGAGGGCCTGTGCGTCCTCTTGCTCTCCTTGTCAAGGTCGACGCTGCAGACGCTCACTCTTCTCGCTCGCGCTCACAGGTGGCTTCGTCGTACTCGCCTGCCTCATCATCGCCAACGTCATCATGCGGCCCAACCCGGCGCGCAAGCACATCCAGAAGCCGCCGCCGCCGCCGCTCAAGGACATCTTCGACCGCTCGTTCAGCTGTCTCGCGGTCGGCGCTTTCCTCATCTGCTTCGGGTACGTCATCTTCTCTCTCTTCGCCGAGCGAGCGGCAGGCTCAGTCGCTGACGCCTGCGCGCGCCGCCTCGCAGGATCTGGTTCCCGAACTTCTACGAGCAGCTGTACTTCCAGGCGCACGGCGCCTCACCCAACGTCGTCACCTACGCCCTCGCCTTCTTCAACGCTGGCTCGTTCTTCGGCCGCATCATCCCGAACCTCGTCGCCGACTATGTGTGCGTCCCTTCCTCGCGACCTTCTCAAGTCGTACCTCCTCGCCCGCCCTCTCGACAACGTCAGCTGACCCTCCGAATCGCGCCTCTCTCTCCACTCCTTTTCCCTCGCAGCGGGCCCTTCAACGTCCAAGTCGTGTGCTGCTTCTGCGCGGCGACCATGGCCTTCCTTATGCGCGTCATGACGACCGAGGCGCTCCTCATCGCGCACGCCATCCTCTACGGCTTCTTCAGCGGCGCCTTCATCTCGCTCGTGAGCCCTCTCGTCGTCTCTATGTCGAAGAACCTGAGCGAGATCGGGTGCGTCGGCCTTCCTCTTCCTCTTGGCCTTTCTCTTTCCCCGAGCGGAAGAGCTCGAGTTGATGGAGAAGGCGGCGCGCACACAGACTCCGCCAGGGCATCGCCTTCCTCATCGTCGCCGGCTCGAGCGTCGGCTGCAACCCGATCGCAGGTCGGCTCCTCTCGAACAACGGCGGCGAGTGGATCCACCCGATCGTCTTTGCCGGTGCGCTCTCTCTCATTCTTGCTCCCTCCCTCCTCCTCTTCCCCGCCTCGTACTCTCCCTGCATCATCACGTCTCGCTCCTCGGCGACCATTCAAGCGACAGCAGCTGATGCTCTCGCCCCGACTCGTCGCGCAGGGACCATGATGGTGGCCGGCTCGGCGTCGATGTTGGTCGGCCGCATGCTGCGGGCCAAGGTCAAGGGAACGTGGAGGGTCTAGACGAGGAGCGGGCGCGAGCGAGCGAGTGACGACGAGGGGAGGAAGGAGGAGGAGGCGCAGCTTGCGCAGGCCGCAGCGTGCGCACGGACCTCGACTTTGGAGGGCCTATTTCATCGAGCTGAACGTGCACCTTATGTATCGGTCTCTCTCGAGTGCGACGATGAGAGTGCGAGAAAGCTGCTGCAAGCGGTTCCAGCCACTGTCTATCTACAAGGGTCCGAGCGTCCGTCTCTGCTCGTCGTCGTCCTAAGCAAAGCGCCTCCTCGTCCTCGTCCCCTCCTGAGCCCGCCGATCTAGTGCTGCTTGACCGGCTGCCTCTCGTCGTGCTTGACCATCATGCGCGTGTAGGCGCGCTGGTACTGGACGGGCGTGTTGACGACGACGCCGAGCTGCTGCGCCCAGTCGAGGACGAGGCCCGGGTCGCGCAGGAACTCGCGCGCGGCGCAGATCTGCGAGGGGGGTGCAAGGAGAGTCAGTGACGCTGACGAGGAAGAGAGTGCGAGTGCGAGAGAGAGAGGAGGGAGAGGGAGAGAGGGACGCACGACGTCGGCCTTGCCGTCCTGCAGGATCTCCTCGGCCTGCGGCCCGCTCGTGATGAGGCCGACGGCCGAGATCGGGATCTTCTCGTCGTCCGAGAGCGAGCGGCGGATCTGCTCGGCGAACGGGACCTGGTAGCCCGGGCCGACCGAGATCTTCTGGCGCGGCGTGTTTCCGCCCGACGAGCAGTCGACGAGGTCGACGCCAAGCTTGATCGCCTCCTTGACGAAGATCTGCAGACGAGCGCGAGTGCGTATCAGCTCGAGAGGTTCGAGAGGCAAGGAGAGCGACGCTAGGCGGACGACAAAGCGGGAGACGGCGACGCACCTTGGACTGCTCGATGCCCCACGAGATCCACTCGCCCTTGTCGTCCTGCTCGCCCTCGGGCCACCAGTCGGTCGCCGAGATGCGCATCCAGAGCCCCTTGGTCTTGGGCACCGCCTCGCGCATGATGGCGAGGATTTCGAGCGGGAGGCGCATGCGGTTCTCGCTGCGCGCGAGAGGACGAGGCTGCGTCAGTGAATGTACGAGAGCGTGAGCAAGTCGAGGAGACAAGAGCGACGCACAGCGAGCCGCCGTACTTGTCGGTGCGCTTGTTCGAGAGCGGCGAGAGGAAGTTGTGCATCTGCGAGACGGTCGGGCTCGTCAGTCGCCGGTCGAAAGGAGCGTAGCTGCGATCAGGGAGGAGAAGGCGGACGCACGAGGTAGCCGTGCGCGCAGTGGAACTCGATGACCTCGGCGCCGGCCTCGTCGGCGCGCTCGACGGCCGCCTTGAACGCTTGCTTGAGCTCGCCGATGTCGTTCTCGCTCATCTCGCGCGGGTGCGGGAACGTCTCGTCGTTGTAGGACACGGCCGAGGGCGCCATGACGTTGTCGGTCCAGCCGCCGGCGTCGCCGTTGGTCGCGACGTGCGACTTGAGGTGCGGCTGGATCGTCGAGGTGTCGAGCCACGGCGCGAGCGTCGACGTCTTGCGCCCGCCGTGGCCAAGCTGGATCGCCGGGATCGAGCCCTGCATGCGGATGAAGTCGAAGATGGGGCGCAGAGCTTGCGCCTGGCGGTCGTTCCACAGGCCCGAGTCGTTGGGCGAGAGGCGGCCGTTGGGCAGGACGCTCGTCGCCTCGACCATGGTCAGGGCCGCGCCGCGCGCCGCAAAGCCGCCGAGGTGGACGAAGTGGAAGGGCGTGAGGACGCCAGCCTCGCCGTCGTCGCCCTGCTCGCAGCTGTACATGCACATGGGCGCGACAGTAATGCTGAGGGAGGGAGGAGGAGGAGGAGGAGGGGGAGGAGGAGGAGTCAGCTGTGTTCAGGGGCGAGGCGAGAGCGGGAGGGGACGGACCGGTTCTTGAGGGTGATGGGTCCGACCTTGAGGGGCTGGTAGAGGAGCGGGAGGTCCTTGTTCTGGGGCCAGTCGTCGGCGGGGAGGGCGGTGCCGACCGAGGGCTTGACGAGAGGCTGGAAGTAGGCGCCGTTGGGGACGCGCTCGTTGACGACTTCGGGGTGGTCGATCATGCTGGCTGGAGCTGGTCGAGTGAGATGAGGAGGAGAGAGAGGAGCCGGCGGCGAGGAGGACGAGGACGACGAGGTGGGGAAGCTCGGCTTGTCGCCTGCGCCCGCGCGCTCGCTCGGCTTTGCACCGGTACCGACTCGCACAAGCCGACTGTGCTCCCTCCCAACCCCTCAGCGCATCCACCACCCGCCTCGCCGCGCTCGCCGCCCTCGACTCGCCGCCCTCCTCGCCGCCCACCTCGTCATCCGGCTCGGCTTAGCACGCACACCCCCGGCGGGCTACGCTGTGACTCTGCGCTATAGCCGCACTCTCTTTGAGTGCGCTGCGCGCAAGGATGGGACCTCGGCGGGGGGTGGGACGGCCTTCGTCACGGTGCTCCTCTCTCTCAGCTGATGAGGTGGCTCTTCGCGCCACAGCTCTCGAACGGTCTTCTCTTCGCTCGAGAGCCACAGCTGGAGGACCTCCTCTGGCGTGGCTGCAGGCACACCGCGCGCAGGAGCGACGCCGACGCCGCCCGCCCCCGACGCTTGCGCTCCGCTTCTTGCTCGCAGCGTCTCGTCCTCGCGAGTCGATCCAGTACCGCTTCCCGCTCGAGCTCCTCCCTTCTGCTCGCTAGAGCCTGCGCCCGATCTCGTCGGTCGAAGCGGGCGCCCCGGCGGTCGACGTGGTTGCTGCGCGTCTCCTGCTGGTCCGTCCTCCCTCACCTCTCTCGCCGCAGGGTGTGCACGTCGACTGACTTGACTCGATGCCCTGCAGATTTCAAAGGCTGCTGCTCTATGCCCTCGTGCGGCAGCCGCTCGGCCGGCCGCTGCGGGGCGGATGAGCGAGCCGACGTGCGAGACGGTCGACTCGGCTACGAGCCGGGCGGTGGAAGAGAGCACGGTCGACGACGACGGCGAGTGCTTCTGCATGTGTTCGTCGTCGCCTGTGCGAGAGCGAGCGGGTACAGCTCGAGAGCCTCGAGCGCGGCGCAGCAGCAGGTCACGAAAATTCGCCGCGGCGCGCTTGCTCTTTGGGTCTGGCCAGGCGCGTCTCTGAAAGCTACTCAAACAACGCTGTGCAGCTGCTGAGTAGCCTGGAGCCCAAGGCGAGTCTACCTTCGCCGGTTTCACCTTTGCCCCGCACCCGCTCGCGCCCTCTCTTCCTTCTCCTCCTCCCTCCGCCTCGCTCCCCGCGCCAACCGCCGCCGAGACTGCCGCAGGGCACCACAACAGCTTCCTCGAGCGCCACACGGCGCGCCCCGCGACCCGCACAGCCCCTCGTCGCCATCCGCGCCAGCTCGACCTCGACCTCATCTCGAACCGACCTTCGCCACCTCCTCAGCCCGCGTGGGCGCCGCAATGGCCATGGTACACGATCAGCGCTTCGTCGAGGACCTGCCCGAGGACGTGTGCTGCCCCTGTGCGTCCCCGTCCTCCTCTGCTCCTCCTCGCCGCCGCACCGCTGACCCCCACTTTGTGCAGCTTGCCGTCGCGCCGCCATCCCGGCCTTCATCGTCTGCCGCAACGCGCACCTCCTCTGCTCGAGCTGCCTCGACGACCGGCGCAAGGTCTGGCCGATACACGTGTGGGACACGGAGTGCCCGACCTGCCGGGAGTGGGGGCTCAAGTCGCCGCAGCCTTCGAGGGCCGTCGCCATCAAGCTCGACCAGTACACGTACGTCGACCTTTCCTCTTGTCGTGAGGCGCTGCAGGCAGCGACGCCGTGCCGACTAGATGAAGCGGCTCTTGCGCATGACGCTGACTCTCTGTTCCTCGTCACGCAGCTTCCTGTGCCGCTACGCCGACGGCGGCTGCGAGTGGAAGGGCAAGGTCAGCGACGAGAACGAGCACGCCAAGGTGCGTCCCCTTCGCCGCCGTTGGCAAGCCAGAGAGCCCCGAGCTAACCTGCTTCCTCGCGCCCGCAGAAGCTCTGCCGCTTCCGCTTCCTGTACTGCGTGCGGTGCCGCGAGCAGTACCGCGCCGGCTTCGCGACCGAGCACAACGACGTGTGCACCGAGCTCGTCGTCGCCTGCCCCGAGGGCGGGCCCAACTGCCTCGGCGCGCCGTCGAGCGGCATGTACCCTCGCAGCCAGGCCGACAAGCACGCGCAGGAGTTCTGCCGCAACAGGCCGTGCGTCCCCCTCTCTCCATTTCCCTCGCACTATCTCTCGCTGGCCCTCGAGCTCTGCTGACGACCTCGCCGTGCCCGCAGCTGCCGCAACCTCCCCTTCTGCCGCACGCGCACCTCGACCGCCAACCTCATCGCGCACGAGCCCGCCTGCAGCTTCCAGCTCGACCAGCAGGGCGCCTCGCGCCAAGAAGCCGCTGAACAGCGCGCCCTCCTCGCCCAGTCGCACGCCGAGAACGCGGCGCTGCGCGAGCGCGCCGAGTGCCTCGAGAAGGCGCTCAAGAGCGCGAGCGAGGGCTTCGACACGGAGCGCAGGCGCCGCCGCGAGCTCGAGCGCGAGTGCGACGACCTCGCCGACGAGCTGCGCGCCAAGGTGAGGCGGTATGCACGGCTGGCGGCGCGCGAGCGCGAGCGCGACCGCGGTGGCGGAGGAGGAGGAGGAGGAGGAGGCAGTCGGCGGTGGTCCGTCGAGGGGGAGCGCTTTGCGCCGCCGCGGCAGAGTTGGTCGACGAGCCGGTCAACGAGCGGGCGCGACGACCGCTGGGCGCCGGTCGACGAGCGGGCCGACCCGTACATGTCGCGCTCGAGGCGCTGAGCGGTCGGACCTCCTCCCTCCTCCTCGCCCTCTTCTGTTCTCCCTCGCCCTCCTACATCTCCCCCTCGCCCCCTCTTTCTTCTCAGCTCACTATCGTACTCTGTAGCCTGCTTTGCGCCCCGCCGTCGTCGTCCTGCCACCGCTTGTCGTACTTTCTCTCGCAGTCGAAATCGAGCATCGCTTCTTTTGCTCTCTTCAGCGTTTCTGTCCCGCGAGTACGCATGACAAAGAGCTTGCGAGCGGACTCTGAGCAAGTCCTGGCTACAGCACCTTGCTCGCGGCCAAGTTCCCCGCACGCACGCGCCTTCGCCTCCGCCGAGCCGGCTCCTCCTCGCCCTTCTGCTCCTTCACCGCTTGCTTGTGCTCTCTCCGACACGCTCAGAGCTTTCAAGACAGCTGTACACAGTCTCACAGCCCCGTCACGCTACGTCACAGGTGCGCCCAGTCCGTTCCTTGCCCTGACCAGCGCGCTGGAGCAAGCTGATCTTCTCCTCGACCGCGCGCAGCAACAGCTCGCAGCCGCCATGGGCAAGGACCTCGACCGCTTCACGACCAAGCTCCCCGACCACCTGCACTGCCCCGTGTGCCTCGAGGCCGCCTACCCGCCGGTCGTCGCCTGCTCGAGCGAGCACACGCTGTGCGAGGAGTGCGCCGGCAACCTCGCCCGTGGAGGCGGGGTCGTGCAGTGCCCGACGTGCCGCGAGGTCATCCAGGGCGAGCTCAAGGTGTCGCCGGGGCTCAAGCGACTCGTCGAGAGCTATGGGTGCGTCCTCAGTCCCTCCCCCTTCGCGCTCGTGTCCTTCCTGCTGGACGCCGTGCTGACTCCTGAGCACTCTCCTCTCACAGGTACCGGTGCGACAAGCAGGACTGCATCTGGGTCGGGTCGGTTGCCGACGCTGACGCCATCCACCGCCTCGAGGTGCGTCTGTTCCCCTCGCCGTTCCTTTTCGCGCGCTCCTCGCTGACTCTACCTGCTGCAACAGTGCATCGCTCGCAACGTCGGCTGCTCGAAGTGCTACGAGGTGCACCCGTTCAACCGCAAGGCGCAGCACGACGCCGAGTGCCCGGCGGCCGTCCTCTTCTGCCCTCGCGGCGGGCCCGACTGCGGCGGCGAGACCGGCGGCGGGACGCGCATCCGCTGCCGCATGAGCGAGCACACGCGCACCTGCACGAGCTACCAGTGCGTCCCCTCTCTCCCTCTGCTCGTCGGCGCTGCGCGAGGCTGACGCACGTCCCCCTTCCTCGCTCGCAGGTGCAAGGTCGACGGCTGCACGACCCGCACGACGCTCGCCCACCTCGCCGGCCACGAGACGGCCTGCCGCGCCCTCCACGACAAGCTCGCCGCCGCCGAGACGAGCATCATGAACCTCGTGCATGAGCGCAACGCGCTCGAGGAGGACAATGCGCTCGCGACGAGCGCGCTCGAGAACCTGCGCACCGCGCACGGGCAGGAGCTCGCCGCGCTCCGCATGCTGCACGAGGCCGAGAACGAGGCGCTGCGGCGCGCAAGGCCGGTCACCGCGCTGGCCCGCGCGAACGTGACGCCCCTCTTCCGCCCCGCGTCCACGACGGGTACGCCGCACGACCCGCTCGAGCTCGGCTTCGGGAGGTTCGTTGCGGAGCGTCTCGACTTCTCCGCGCAGGGGAGCAAGAAGCACAAGCGCGGGTGAGCGCATCCTCGTCGTCGGCGTCAGACCGGCGTCCTTTCCTCCTCGCCCGTCCTCCCTCACTCCCCTCCGCTTTTGCCGTCTCACCTGTGTGCCTCGCTTCGACTTTCTTCTCCCTGCTTCCCTCTGGTAGTGTATGCGTGCACGAATCGCTGCAACCTTGAGCTCCTTGCCCTCGACCACGCCTCGCGCTCGATTCCGAGAGAGAAGACCGTGCAGCGGCAGCCTTGAGCGCGCCCGAGAGCCTGAGCAAGCCCGCGAGAGCACTCGACAGAGGCGCAGACGGGCCCGTCGACGTTGCACCGCCCCCGCTCCTCGCCCGCCTCATCAGCTCGTCCTCGTCCAGCTCGATGTCGCTCGCCGCACCGCCCTCGAAGAGCCCAGCGCTCAGTCCAGCACTCGCTCAAGCACCATCACCGACCGCCAAGCTCCCGCCATGGCTCGTCAGCGTCGCTGAGTCGCCCGCCGTCGCCTGGTCCACCTCCGGCGCGCTGTGCGTCCGCTCTCCCTCGCCGCCGGGCCACGCCGAGGCGGCTGTGCTCTGCGCAGCTGCGCAGAGGCCCTGACTAGGGACGAGGGCGAGCCACGCTGACCCTCTGCCCCGCAAACAGCCTCGCCGCCCTCCCCCTTTGCGTCCGCAGCCCGGTCGGCTTCCCTCAGCTCATCCAGCTCCCGCTCTTCGCTGCCGTCTTTGGTGGCTCAGGGTGCGTTCTTCCTTTCTCTCCTCTTTGTGCCGAGCGAGCGACGCAGAGAACTGACGACCTTGCTCCGCGGCGCAGGTACATGATCTCGGCGGGCGACCCTCTCAACGGCAGCGGCACGACGACGGGTGCGTCTCGCTCTCCCTGCGCTCCTCTCCCAGCTCCTCTTCTCCCCACCTGGAGCGCTGAC
>Ga0308169_10002584_pt1 | contig 18587 bp, 17 predicted proteins | sample PhyBR1_2_FD_202139 | JGI IMG/M metagenome (GOLD analysis project Ga0308169, IMG submission 202139) | Phyllosphere microbial communities from UC Gill Tract Community Farm, Albany, California, United States - DLSLSB.R1 | ecosystem: Host-associated > Plants > Phyllosphere > Unclassified | place...
CGTCATCCGCGACGCGATTGTTGAGGGCGAGGAACGACGCGTAGACATCGAGCAGGGATCGCTTCTGTCGTTCCGTCAGATGGGTGTCTGCCAGCACCGCGGCCTCCACCGAGCCGCCGCGCTCCGATTCGGAATCGAGGATCCCGGCACGGACGTAGACCTGCTCCGCGGAGATCCGCAGGGCCTTGGCGATCTGCTGCAGGACCTCGGCTGAGGGCTTGCGCAGGCCACGCTCGATCTGGCTGAGGTAGGGGTTGGAGACACCGGCCTGGTCGGCGAGCTGACGCAATGAGAGTTGCGCAGCGACCCGCTGCTCCCGGAGGTAGTCCCCCAAGGACCCGACGGTCTTCCCGACCATGCTCTTGACCATGGGCTCCATCCTGCTTGCAATTGCTAGCAGATTGCAAGCAGAGCAAGCACGACGTGCGTCACATTCGTAAAAGTGCCAGGTCAGAGCAGGGTATCGAGGGTGGCGCGTAGCTCCCCGACGACCACGCCGCCCCCGTACACCGGCGTCCGGCCGGTCTCCGCGACCGCGGCGGCGTCGATCCCGAGCCGGGCAAGAGCGGCGGCCATCACAACCGGCCGGGCACGCTCGGCGCCGTCGTCGATCTTGAGGGCGACCGTACGTCCGTCCGGCAGCGCGACCACGTAGACCGCCTCGGCGCCGAACTTCCCGATCGCGCCGGGGATCGCCGACAGCAGCCGATACTCGTCGCGGGTCGTGCCCGAGACCATCTCGGGATGGCGACGGATCGCCTCGGCCACCCGCCACGCGTCACCGTCGGTCGCGAGCGCCAGCACCTGATAGGCGCGCCCGAGTCCGACCAGCGACGCCGAGAGGACCGGAGCGCCGCAGCCGTCGATGGCGACTGCGGCCGGCTCGCCGGTGAGCATCTCGAACCGGCGCTGGATGCTCAGCTGGAGCGGATGATCGGGCTCGAAGTAGCCCGAGAGCTGCCAGTCGCGCTGCACGCAGGTGGCGACCATCGCGGCGTGCTTGCCCGAGCAGCACTGGGCCAGCTTGCTCGGCTCACGACCGTCCCGGATCCAGGCGTCGCGGATCTCGGGTGCGAGCGGGTAGTCGGCGACGTTGCCCAGCGCCATCTCGGCCAGGCCCGCGTCCGACAGGATCCGGCGCACGCCGTCGAGATGCATCTGCTCGCCGCTGTGGGAGGAACAGGCCAGCGCGAGCAGCTCGGGGTCGAGATCGAGTCCGAGGCCGAGCATGGCGAGCGCCTGCAGCGGCTTGTTCGCCGAGCGCGGCAGCATCTGGCTGGTCACATCACCCAGCGACCACTCGACGGAGCCGTCGGGGGCCAGGGCGACCACGGAGCCGTGGTGGCGGCCCTCGATGAAGCCGGAGCGGACGATCTCGACGAGCGGCACGGACATGGCGAACAGCGTACGTGGGAGACTCTCCGCCGTGCCGACGCCTCAGATCCACCCCACCACCCGCGAGCTCGACGACCTGGAGCTGATCCTCTCCGGCGCGCTGCCGGGCCCGCTGGCGATCACGCTGCCCGACGGCATGACCGAGGCCGAGCTGGTCGACGCCGAGGGCCTGCCCCTCGCCCGGGTCACGCTCACCGGCGACGTCACGCCGCTCGCCCGACCGGCGTACGGGCCGTTCCGGCGCCTGTACCTGACGCCGGCCGAGGCCCGCGAGCGGCACCCCGACGGCTTCACGGTGGTCTTCGTCGGCGGCGTCGCGGATCGCCCCGCCCTTCTCCGCGCAGCGCTCGCCGCCCACGGCGAGGTCGTCGCGGTGCCGCTGCCGGGTGACGACGCCCGACGCGACCAGGTCCTCGCCGCGTACGACAACCCGCGGGTCGCGGACGCGACCGCGCCGGCCGTGCCGCGCGACGAGCAGGGTCTCGTCCTCTTCTTCACCGGCCTCTCCGGATCGGGCAAGTCCACCCTGGCGCGAGCGCTGATGGACAGGCTGCTCGAGACCGGCGAGCGCACGGTCACCTCGTTGGACGGCGATGTGGTGCGACGCAACCTGTCGGCGGGCCTGACGTTCTCCAAGGAGGACCGGGAGACCAACATCCGCCGGATCGGCTGGGTCGCCGCCGAGATCTCTCGTCACGGCGGCGTGGCGGTCTGCAGCCCGATCGCGCCGTTCGACGCCACCCGCCGAGACGTGCGCGGGTACGTCGAGGAGGCCGGTGGCGCCTTCTTCCTCATCCATGTCGCCACCCCGCTCGAGGAGTGTGAGCGGCGCGACCGCAAGGGGCTCTACGCCAAGGCCCGCGCCGGTGAGATCCCGGAGTTCACCGGCATCTCCTCGCCGTACGAGGAGCCGCAGGACGCGGACGTACGCGTCGACACGACCGGGCGCACGATCGACGACGCCCTCCACGACGTGGTGACTGCGCTGCATGCGGCCGGTTACCTGGACCTGCGTTAGTCTCTGGATCCAACAAACTGACTCGACAAACGAGAGAAGTCGTAGGGTGCACGATCTCCTCACCACGTCGGCGCTGGAAGTGCTGCTCGTCAGCTTCGGCATCGGCATCGTCGTCGGCCTGACCGGCATGGGCGGCGGTGCGTTGATGACGCCCGCGCTGATCCTGCTCGGCATCAACCCGACCACCGCTGTCGCCAACGATCTCGTCGCGGCCTCGGTGAACAAGTCCGTGGGCGCGGCCGTGCACTGGCGGCACGGCTCCCCCAACCTGCGCTTGGCTGGCTACCTGATCGTCGGGTCGGTGCCATGCGCATTCCTCGGCACGTTCGTCACGCGCTGGGTGGGCGACGAGGAGACGTTCCTCAAGACCGCCCTCGGCTATGCGCTGCTCTTCGCCGCGACCACGTACACGCTGCGGATGTACCTGCAGCTGCGCATGGTCACCAGTGGCAACGCCGCTCCGGAGACCGAGCCGAAGATCCGGCCCGCGCTGACGATCGCGATCGGCGCCGTAGGCGGCCTGCTGGTCGGGATCACGTCGGTGGGCTCCGGCTCGGTGATCATGATCGCGCTGCTGCTGCTCTACCCGACGCTCTCGGCCGTCAAGCTCGTCGGCACCGACCTGGTGCAGGCCGTGCCGCTCGTCTTCTCCGCCGCCGTCGGCCAGGTGCTCAACCACGGCGTCGAGTGGGCGGTGCTGATCCCGCTCATCCTCGGCGGCTCCCCCGGCACGCTGCTGGGCTCGCGGATGGCGCGCTGGGTCTCCCAGTCGGTGATCCGCCGCGGCATCGTCATCGTGCTGACCATGTCGGGCGCGAAGATGCTCGGTGCTGGCGCCGACGCGCTGCTGATCATCGCCGGCGCGATGCTGCTGCTCGGTCCGCTGGCCTGGGGCTTCGTCCGCCAGACCCGCGGCATCCCGGCCTTCGACAACAACTCCGGCGCCTGGCGCCACGACCGCCCCGCGCCGACGCCTCCCGCGCCGGCCGACGCCGAGCGCTGACGCCGCAGCCCCTGCCGCCGGTCAGGTGCGCGGCCGGGGAGCGAGGACGTAGGCGTCGACGGTGACCTTCCTCGCCGTCGCAGTGGTCAGCGTGACCTTCCCCGCGCGCGGCAGGACGAGAGCGCGCAGGCCACTGCCGCTCAGGGTGCCGACCCTGCGACCGTCGACCTTCACGATGAGGGCTCCGGGGCCGCGCCGGACGACGCCGAGGCGGCTGCCTGAGCTCGCCGTCCCGAGGGCGAGCACCGCGCCCCTCCTCGATGCGGTCGATCGGGTGTGGGCGTACGCGCCGCTCCGGGGGACCTTCTTCCAGCCGCCGCGAGCCGTGGCGGCGCGATCATCGGCGAGCCGCGTGCTGCACGCGGGGCGGCTCCACCCGGATCGGTTGCCCGCCCGGTCGACAGCACGGACCTCGACGCAGACCCCCTCGCCGGGCTTGAGCGCGATGCTCGTCCGCGCAGCACCCGTCACCGTCGAGACGCCGCTCCAGGCGCCGGTCCAGGCGCCGCGCCTCCGCCCGGGCGCGGCACGGCTGCTGCGCACCTCGTAGGCGACGACGCCGGACTCGGCGTCGGAGCCCGACCAGGTGACGTCCGCGTGCGGCGCCCCCGTGGCCCAGGGGGCGCCAACGGTCGAGACGGTCGGTGCGGTGGTGTCCCAGATCGACCAGTCGAAGGAGCTCTCGTCCACGGTGATGGGGATGCCGGCGTAGGTGCGCTGGACGCCGAGCAGGTACTGGTTGGCGACCTTCCACGACTCCGCCGGCAGGCCGGTCACGGCGGTCGAGGCCAGCCGGTTGTCGGTCGCCGCCCAGATCACATCAGGCAGGACATAGCTCGGGTCGGCCGCGCGTGCGGCGACCAGGTCCGGGACGACCGACTTGGCGCTGCCGTAGACGCCGGCGCGCCACCCCAGGCTCTGCAGCTCGGCGCTCCACGCACCGAGGTAGGCGCGGACCGCGCCCGAGCAGCCCGCCTGGTACGCCTCCATGTCGGCCATGATCGGCGCGGAGCGCGCGACGCCGAGGTCCGCCGAGGCATGGGCCGCGCTGTCGGCGGCCTCCTTCCCCTGGCGCGCGGCAACTGTCGGATCGGCATCCATGCCGACGAAGCTGCCGGTCTGGCAGCTCTTCGGGGCCTGCAGGCCGACGTGGATCGGGACCACGTGCCAGGATCTCGGTCCACCCTGCACCGCGGCCACCCAGTCGGACGTGAGCTCGCGCTGGACCTTGTCGTGCCGGTTGTCGACCGCGGAGTCGGGCGGGATGTAGACACCGATGGCGGCGTACGGGGCGCCCGCACCGCGCCACGCGTCGACCGTTTCGCGCGGCGGCGCCGAGGCGGTGTCGATCATCAGCCCGGTGCCAGGGGCCGGCGAGGGCGCGGTCGGCGTGTGCTCGATGTCGATCGTGGCGGTGGCGGTGTGGTGCACGGCGTCGGTGAACGTGAAGGCGTACGTGCCGTATGGGTCCCCTGACGTCCAGGGCCAGAACCACGAGCCGGTGCCCGAGTCGCTGATGTTGCGGGTCCGGTCGTAGCCGAGCTGGTACGGCGCACCGTCGACCGAGACCGCGAGCGTCACGGAGTCCTCTCCCGGCTCGAACCCGGCCACCGAGAGCGTGTAGCCGGCCATCTCGTCGTGCACCGGGCTCGACGCCGTCACGCGGGCGGTCGGGCTCGGCCCCGGATTCACCATCGTGGTCGCCCACGCCGGCGACGGCGCGAGCACGCCACCCACTGCGAGCACGAGCGCAACCGCGCCGATCCATCTCCGAGACACCCTGCGAGCGTAACTCCGCACGGTGGGCACGGCAGGGCTTATCGACGCGCTTGCGCTCGGATCAGTGACGTACGACGACCGCGTCGATCGCTACCCGCTTGCGCGTGAGCGTGCTCAGCCGCAGCTCTCCGTGCCGCTGTCGCGAGAGCTGGATCCAGTGCAGGCCCGGCCCGGAGACGGTCCCGACGACGTGGCTCCCGATCCGCACCCTGACGGTGCTGTCGCCACGCAGCAGCACTGCTACCGAGCCGGCGGTGACCCGGCCGCCCGTCAGGTCCCGGTGCTTGCCGCGGGCGACCGACAGGGAGTGCCCGTACGCCGCCTTGACCCGGACGTGGCGCCAGCCCTTGCCGGCGTGCAGCGCCCGGTCGTCGAGGTAGCGGGCCGTGCAGACCTTGTGCCAGTGGGAGGTGTTGCCGGCGTGGTCGACGGCGCGCACCTGCACGCAGCCCTGCTGGCCACCGCTGAGCGAGATCCGCCGATGGGCCACGTGGATCGTCGCGGTCTTGCTCCAGGCGCCGAAGCGCCGTCCGAACGCGGCGTGGCGGCTGCGGACCTGGTAGCCGGCCACTCCGCTGCCGCCGGTGTCGGAGGCGGACCAGGCCACCCTCACCTCGCGCTGCGGCACGGCGGGCGCGAGCGTGCTCACCGTCAGCGCGGGCGCCGTGGTGTCCCAGACGTAGTCGTCGACCGCGCTCTCGTCGATGTTCAGCGAGATCCCGCCGTACGAGCGCCGCACGCCCAGGTTGAACTGGTTGAGCCGGTAGCCGCTGTACGTGCCGTCTGCCAGCGGCGGCAGCGAGGCGGTCTGGGCCTGGCCGCTCGCGGTGGCGACCCAGACCGAGTCGGGCGTGGCGAACCCGTGGGAGCCGAGCGAAGCGACGTCGGTGATGGTGCTGTTGCGTGAGCCGTAGATCGCCGACATCCGGCCGTGGGCGTGCAGCTGGCGGGTCCAGGCCCCGTAGAAGGCATGCATCGCCTTGGTCGCGCAACCGGCGGTGTAGGCCTCCATGTCCAAGACGATCGGGGCACCCGCGCTGAGCCCGAGCGCGCGCGCCGAGGAGTCCGCGTCGTCCGCCGCCGCCCGACCCTGGGCCGCGGCCTTGGTCGCGTTGGCGCTGATGTAGTGGAACGAGCGGCTCGTGCACTTGTCGGGGGCCTGGCGCCCGACATAGATCGGCAGCACGTGCCAGCCGCCGTGCTGGACCGCCGAGACCCAGGCCGGCGTCAGGTTGGCCTGCACCTTGTCGTAGCGGTTGTCGACGCCCGGGTCCACGTCGATGTAGACGCCGATGGCCGCGTACGGGGACGTCGACTGCCACGTCTGGACGGTCGCCAGCGCGGGCGCTGAGGCGGTGTCCATCATCAGGTGGCTGCCGGGCGCCGGTGTGGGCGGTCCGGCGGCGACGGCGGGCTGGGCGAGGGTCGCGCTTCCGAGGCCCAACAGGCAGGCGGTGGCGACGGTGGTGCTGATGCGCATGAGGACGGAGCAGGTCCTTCCGGGTTCCGAGACGGGGAACCCACGGTGCCTCATCCGCCTGTCAAGCGCACCATCGGCGCCCTGAGCCCGTGCTGTGCACCGGGGGCCGGCTCCGAGCTCAGAGTGCGACGCCGACCGTCACCGGCTCGTTGAGCAGCTCGATCCCGAACCTCTTGCGCACCCCGTCGCGGATCTCGCGGGCGAGCTCGAGGAGCTCCGCCGTGGTCGCGTCGCCGCGGTTGGTCACGGCGAGCGTGTGCTTGGTGGAGAGCGTCACGGGCCCCGAGCCGGGATAGCCCTTGCCATAGCCGGCCTGCTCGATCAGCCAGGCGGCCGAGGTCTTCACCGTGCCGTCGGCCTGGCGGTAGGCCGGCGCGCCCTCCGGCAGCTGCTCGGGGTCGACGAACGGGTTGGTGAAGAACGAGCCCGCGCTCCACGTGTCGTGGTCGGCGTCGTCCAGCACCATGCCCTTGCCCCGGCGCAGGCCGAGGACCGCCTCGCGCACATCGCTCAGCGGCGCGCGCTGGCCGATCTCCACACCGAGGGTGCGCGCCAGCTCGCCGTACGCGATCGGCTCGCCGAGGGTGCCCTGGCGCAGTTGGAAGGTGACGCTGAGGATGACGTGGCGACCCGGGTCCGCCTTGAAGCGGGAGTGCCGGTAGGCGAAGTGACAGTCGGCGGCGGCGAACGTGCGGATGCCGTGCAGGGTGCGGTCCCAGACCCGCACCTGGGCGATCGTCTGCCCGACCTCCTGCCCGTACGCGCCGACGTTCTGGATCGGCGTGGCACCGACGGAGCCCGGGATGCCGGAGAGCGCCTCGATGCCGATCCAGCCGCGGCGCACCGCGTGCGCGACGAGGTCGTCCCAGCGCTCGCCGGCGGCGACGGTGACCATCGCCCCGCCACACGTCGCCTCGTCCGGGCCCGATCCGATCTCGCACGAGGCCCCGTCGGGACCGTCCACGTCAGCGGTGATGCCGCTGGTGGCGACCTCGACGACGGTGCCGTCGAAGCCCTCGTCCGCGACCACGAGGTTGCTCCCGCCACCCAGGACGAGCACCTGCTCGCCGGCGGAGTCAGCGGCCGAGACCGCCTCGATCAGCTCGGCCTCGGTGCGCGCGACCACCCAGTCCTGGGCGGGTCCGCCGAGGCGCAGGGTGGTGTGGTCCCTGAGCAGCTCAGGCACGCACGGTCGCCTTCGGCATCCCGAGCACCTTGGCGTCCGCGCAGCGGACCTCCATCGCGATCGTCATGAGGCCATTGTCGCTGCTCACCTTCGTCGCGGCGACCTCGACCACCACGCCGGTCTCGTCATCGGGTACGACGACCGGGGCGGTGAACTTCGCGCCGAGCTCGACCACCTCGGCGCCGCCGGTCCAGGCCGCGATCGCGGACCCGACCAGGCCGAGGGTGAGCATGCCGTGCGCGATCACGCCGGGCAGGCCGACCGCGCCAGCGACGCGATCGGACCAGTGGATCGGGTTGAAGTCACCCGAGGCGCCGGCGTACCGGACGAGGTCGGCGCGGGTGAGGATGAACCGCTGCGGCTCGAACGTGGTCTCGGCGCTCATGCCGCACCCTCTTCCGTGGCACCGCTGTGGACGAGCGTGGCCTTCGCCTCGCAGACGATCGCGCCCGAGGCATCGGTGATGGTGGAGACGGTGCCGATCACGTCGGCGCCGCCCAGCGAGCGCAGGCTCGCGACCCGCAGCGCGGCGGTGAGCTCGTCGCCGACGGTGATGGGGCGCTGGTAGGCGAACCGCTGCTCGCCGTGCACGATCCGCTCCAGCGGAGCGCCGACGTCGGCCAGGAAGGCCAGCATCGCGTCGTTGAGCAGGAGGATCGGGAAGGTCGGCGGGACACCGGCGCCGCGCCACTGCGTCGCCCTGGCGAACTCGGCGACCTTGGCCGCAGTGACGACGAAGGGCCCGACCGGGGCGAAGGCCCGGTCCACGATGGCGGGATCCATGGCGGCGACGCTAACGGTTACCGATGGGTCGTCGAAATACGTCCACGGATCGGATCGCGGCCGGATCCGGAAAAATGCGCAACGACCCCGGCCGTCGTCGGCCAGGGTCGTGCGGTGGTCTCGAGACGGGCCTGACGGCCCTCCTCGACCAGCGATGCGTCAGCGGGTCTCGCGGTGCGCGCGGTGGCAGCGGCAGCGCGGGCAGAACTTCGCCAGCTCGAGGCGGTCGGGGTCGTTGCGACGGTTCTTCTTGGTGATGTAGTTGCGGTCCTTGCACTCCACGCACGCGAGAGTGATCTTCGGGCGAACGTCGCTGCTCTTGCTGGCCATGATGGAGTCCTTCGGTCGAAACTGTCTGCGAGATGCTGGTAGCGAGGGCGGGACTCGAACCCGCGACACCACGATTATGAGTCGTGTGCTCTAACCACCTGAGCTACCCCGCCAGGGCAAGGCATGAGGAATGCCCGCCGGGTCTCCCCGGCGGGCTTCCTCTCACCCAGAGCCCCTTTACGGAATCGAACCGTAGACCTTCTCCTTACCATGGAGACGCTCTGCCGACTGAGCTAAAGGGGCGAACGACGAGAACAGTACAGACCCCTCAACGCCGTGCCAAATCGAGGGCCATCACCTGCGAACCCGGCCGGTTTCACGCTTGGATCGACGTGAAACCGAGCTCTTCCTCCAATTCGTAGGCCAGCCCCAGGAGCTGTCCCTCGTACCCCGTGGCGGCACCGAACATCATCCCCTGCGGCATGCCCGAGGCGGTCGTCTGGAGGGGAAGGGAGATCGCCGGCTGGCCCGTGATGTTCTGCCAGGGCGTGAACGCGACCCAGGCCATCAGGCGCTCCAGGATCTCCTCGAAGTCCTGGGTCGGGTCGAAGTGCCCCACCTGCGGCGTCTCGGCCGCGACCGTGGGCGTCAGGATCACGTCGTACGTCTGGTGGAACTCCTCCGCCGCCACCCGCGCCTGCTGGAGGCGCCGGATCGCACCGGGCAGCCGACGGACGCTGCGGGTGGAGTAGTGCGCCAGGCCGAGGGTGAGGTTGTCGAGCTTGAGCGGGTCCCACGTCGGGCCGTGGGTGGCGCCGCTGCGGACGATGAGGTTCGCCAGCGTGCTCCAGTACGTGACGAAGTCCTCACCGATCCCTGCCGGCACCGGGGCGTCGACCTGCTCGATGCGGTGGCCCAGCTCCTCGAGATGACCGGCGGTCTTGAGGGTGAGCTCGCAGACCTCGGGACTGGCCGATCGACCATCCGCGGAGGTGCAGACCGCGATCCGCAGCCGCCGGCGGCTCGGGCCGCCGATGTCGCCGATCGGGCGCAGTCCACCAGCCGGCTTGATCAGCTCGGCCTCGCGCAGGAAGGCGGCGGTGTCGCGCACGGTGCGGGTCAGGACGCCGTCGGCGACGATCCGCAGCGGCAGCAGCCGGAACAGCGCGTCCTGGGCCACGCGATCGCGGCTCGGCTTGAGACCCACCAGGCCGTTGACCGAGGCGGGGATGCGGATGGAGCCGCCGCCGTCGTTGCCGTGCGCGAACGGCACCGCGCCGGCCGCCACCAGCGCCGCTGAGCCGGCCGAGGAGGCGCCGGCGATGCGATCGGTGTCCCACGGGCTGCGGACGGCTCCGAGGCGCGGATGCTCGGCGGCGCCCGAGAAGCCGTACTCCGACAGCTGGCTCTTCGCGATCGGGATGACACCGGTCTTCAAGAACATGTGCGCGAAGTCGCCCGTCCGCCGGGCGTTGGTCGCGACGAAGGCGTCGGTGCCGCTCTGCGTCGGGAAGCCGACCAGATCGACGTTGTCCTTGATCAGCGTCGGCACACCGGCGAAGTAGCCGGTGCGGGGGTGCGCGGCCAGCCCGCGGGCGTGGTCGTACATCTCGAGGGCGATGCCGTGAAGCTCGCCGTCGACCCGTTGGACGCGGGCGATCGATGCCTCCACCGCCTCGGCGACGCTGATCTCCCCTGCGGCGATCGCCTCGGCGACGCCGACCGCGTCGAGCGACCCGAGCGCGTCATCGGTGAAGGCATGCAAGCGGGACATGCGGTCACGGTACCCGTGGAGCGGGCCCCCGCGTCCCCCGGCCGGATCGCCGACGACCGCTCACTCCTCGGAGATCTCCCCGAGCCGGTGGTCGACGCTGCCAGGAGCCAGGATGTGGTCGATCGCGAGCGCCGCGCAGCCGACGAGGCCGGAGGAGTCGCCGTGGATCGAAGGCACGAACCGCAGCTCGCGGGTGGCGAGCGCGGTGGAGCGGGCGTACACGCTCTCGCGCAGGCCCGCGGTGTAGAGGTCGAACGCCTGGCCCATGTCGCCGCCGACGACCACCACTTCGGGATTGAGCAGGTTGATCGCGATCGCGAGGAGCTCCCCGACGTGGCGCCCGGACTCCCGCAGAAGGCCTCGAGCCACGGCATCGCCGGCCAGGGCCGCGGCGACCAGGTCGCGCACGTGACCTGCGGGAACGCCCGAGGCGACCAGCTTGGCGGTCATCGCCCAGCCGGCCGCGATCGTCTCCAGGCAGCCGTTCGAGCCGCATCGGCACGGCAGGTCGCCGGCCGCGTCGAGCCGGGTGTGACCGATCTCGCCGGCGGCGCCGATCGCGCCGGTGAGGATCTGACCGTCGGCGATGACGCCCAAGCCGAGGCCGGTCGACGCCTTGAGCACGAGCGCGTTCCGCAGCTTGGGACCGGCGCCGAACAGCTCGGAGTAGGCGAGCACGTCCGCGTCGTTGGCGAGGAAGAGCGGCGCGTCCGCGACCTCGGCGAAGTAGGGCGCGAGCTCGACGCCGTCCCAGCCGCCCATCACCGGGGAGTCGACGCTGACGCCGCGCACCGGGTCGACGACACCCGGTAGGCTCATCCCGATGCCGAGCACGGGCACCTTCACGTCGGCCAGCATGGTCTTGAGTCGCTCGGCGAGCATCGGCATCAGCTTCTGCGCCGCGATCCCGACGCCGTGGTCGCGGGTGTCGCCGGCGAGCTCGCGGCCCTGCAGGTCGAAGATCGCCAGCTGGCTGCGGCTGCGACCGACCGCGACGCCCAGCACGACGCCCGCGTCGTGGTTGAACACCAGCGCGCCCGGCGGGCGACCGCCCGTGGAGGCGAGCTCCTCGCCGACCAGCAGCAGGCCGGCCTCGAGCAGCGCGGAGACGCGCGCCACGACAGCCGTACGGGAGAGGCCGGTGATGCGGCGCAGATCGGTGCGGGTGCTCGCCTGGCCGGAGCGGACCAGCTCCAGCAGCTCCCCGGCGGTTGCCATTTCGGACATGACGGGGATCATAGGGGCAGGCTTAGGTCCAAAAAAAGCCTTTGTTGTGCTTGTATCGATCCAAAATAGATGGGAGCCTGGTCACATGCACTTCCCTGAGGCTTGCGACTTCGTCGTTTTCGGCGGCACCGGTGATCTTGCGCTGCGCAAGCTCCTGCCGGCGCTGTACCACTGCGACCTCGAGGGCCGGCTCCCCGTGGACACCCGTGTCATCGCCGTCTCGCGGAGCGATCTCGACGACGACGGCTACCGCGCCGAGGCTCGTGCCGCGCTGGCCGAGCACGTCGCCCCCGAGTTCCAGGACCTCGCCGCGGTCGAGCGACTGCTCGAGCGGGTCCACTACGTGACCGTCGACGTCCAGGACTCGAGCTCCTGGCAGCCCCTCTTCGACACCCTCAAGGACCGCGAGAACGCCGACGAGGCGGTCCGGGTCTTCTACCTGTCGGTCGCACCGTCCCTCTTCGGCCCCATCTGTCACGAGCTCGGCGTCAACGGCTTCGCCGAGGCGCCGGCCCGCGTCGTCGTGGAGAAGCCGATCGGGACCGACCTCGCCTCGGCCAAGGCGGTCAACAACACGATCAGCGAGTTCTTCGACGAGTCGCAGATCTTCCGTATCGACCACTACCTGGGCAAGGAGTCGGTGCAGAACCTGCTGGTGACCCGCTTCGCCAACACGTTCCTGGAGCCGCTGTGGAACAGCCACTCCATCGACCACGTCCAGATCACCGTCGCCGAGACCCTCGGCACCGGCAACCGCGCCGACTACTACGACCGGTCCGGCGCGATGCGCGACATGGTCCAGAACCACCTGCTCCAGCTGCTGTGTCTGGTCGCGATGGAGCCGCCGATCGAGATCGGCGGCGGCCGCGAGGACGTCCGCGACGAGAAGCTCAAGGTGCTCCAGGCCCTCAAGCCGATGACCCCCGCCGACGTCGACCGCGACACCGTCCGCGGTCGGTACACGTCCGGCTGGGTGGGCGGGAAGCCCGCCGAGGGCTACGTCGACGAGCTCGGCCACGAGTCGATGACCGAGACCTTCGTCGCGCTGCGGACCGAGGTGCAGAACTGGCGGTGGGCCGGTGTCCCCTTCTACCTGCGGACCGGCAAGCGCCTCGACCGTCGCGTCAGCGAGATCGTCGTCGTCTTCAAGAACGCCCCGTACGACCCCTTCCGCCAGCGCGAGGGCGTCACCGAGCCCAACCGGCTCACCATCCGGGTGCAGCCCGAGGAGGGCATGCAGATCCACCTGAACGCCAAGGAGCCCGGCCCGGGCGGCTACCGGCTGAAGCCGGTCTCGCTGGACCTGTCGTACGCGAACGCCTTCGACAAGCGCTCCCCCGACGCCTACGAGCGCCTGCTCATGGACGTCATCCGCGGCAACATGACCCTCTTCATGCGACGCGACGAGGTCGAGGCCGCATGGGCCTGGTGCGAGCCGATCCTCAAGCACTGGGAGTCCGCGGCCCTCACCCCGAAGTCCTACCCGGCCGGCTCGGCCGGACCGACCGCCTCGTTCACGCTCATCGAGCGTGACGGCCGATCCTGGCAGGAGTCCTGATGACCACGCTGAACCCGACCCTGGAGGCGGTGACCGCGCGCCTCGTCGAGCGCTCCGCCGCGACCCGTACGGCCTACCTCGACCGGCTCCGCGCCGCTCGCAACGAGGGCCCCGCCCGCGGCGACCTCGGCTGCGCCAACCTCGCGCACGGCTTCGCCGCCTCGGAGACCTCCGAGAAGGCCGAGCTCAAGATCACCACGCGGGGCGGCGCCAAGCCCAACCTCGCGATCGTGACCTCGTACAACGACATGCTGTCGGCGCACGCGCCGTACGAGAACTACCCGCGGGCGCTGAAGCAGGCCGTCATCCGCGCGGGCGGTCTCGCCCAGGTCGCCGGCGGCGTTCCGGCCATGTGCGACGGCATCACCCAGGGCCGCGCCGGCATGGAGCTCTCGCTCTTCTCCCGCGACGTCATCGCGATGTCGGCCGCCATCGCCCTCTCGCACGACATGTTCGACGCCGCATTGATGCTCGGCGTCTGCGACAAGATCGTCCCCGGCCTCGTCATCGGCTCGCTCGCCTTCGGCCACCTCCCGATGGGCTTCGTGCCGGCGGGCCCGATGGCCTCGGGCCTGCCGAACAAGGAGAAGGCGCGCGTACGCCAGCTCCACGCCGAGGGCAAGATCGGTCGCGAGGAGCTGCTCGAGGCCGAGGCGGCCTCGTACCACTCGCGCGGCACGTGCACCTTCTACGGCACCGCGAACTCCAACCAGCTGGTGATGGAGGTGATGGGCCTGCACCTGCCCGGCGCGTCCTTCACCAACCCCGACACGACCCTGCGCGCGGCGCTCACCGACGCGGTCGCCGCTCAGGTCACCGCCAACGCGCTGGCCGGCGCGCCCGGCATCGGCGAGCTCGTCGATGAGCGCGTCATGATCAACGCGTGCGTCGCCCTGCTCGCCTCGGGCGGCTCGACCAACCACACCATGCACCTGGTGGCGATGGCCCGCGCAGCCGGCATCCAGCTCACCTGGGAGGACCTGTCGGACCTCTCGGCGGTGGTCCCGCTGGTCGCCCGCGTCTACCCCAACGGCTCGGCGGACGTGAACCACTTCCACGCCGCCGGTGGCATCGGCTTCCTGATCCGTACGCTCCTCGAGGCGGGCCTGCTGCACGAGGACGTCGACACGATCCTCGGCCGCGGGCTCTCCCGCTACACCCAGGAGCCGCGCCTGACCGAGGACGGCGGCGTCGAGTGGGTCGAGGGGCCGACCGCCTCGGGCGACCTCGAGGTGCTGCGTCCTGCCTCCGAGCCGTTCCAGGCCGACGGCGGTCTGCGCGTCCTGCACGGCCCGCTCGGCACGGCGGTCATCAAGACGTCGGCGGTCGCGCCCGAGCACCGCGTCGTCACCGCCCCCGCACGGGTCTTCGACGACCAGGCCGACCTCCTGTCCGCCTTCGCGAGCGGTGAGCTCGACGGCGACATGGTCGCGGTCATCCGCTACCAGGGGCCGTCCGCGAACGGCATGCCCGAGCTGCACAAGCTCACCCCCGGCCTGGGTGTGCTGCAGGACCGCGGGCACAAGGTCGCCATCGTCACCGACGGGCGGATGTCGGGCGCCTCGGGCAAGGTCCCGGCCGCCATCCACATGACGCCCGAGGCCGCGCTCGGGGGCCCGCTGGCACGGGTCCAGGACGGCGACGTCATCACGGTCGACGCCATCGCCGGCACCGTGACGATCGACGTGGACCCCGAGGAGTTCGCCAGGCGCGAACCCACCGGCTCGGCCAACCTCGGCGTCGCCGGCACCGGTCGCGAGCTCTTCGCCTCCTTCCGCGCCTCGGTCGGCACCGCCGACACCGGCGCCTCCGTCTTCCCCCTCATCACCCCTGTCCAGGAGATCTCGCATGTCTGAGCTCGGCTCGCTGCTCACCCTGTCCCCCGTCGTCCCCGTCGTCGTCGTCGACTCCGCCGAGCAGGGCGTGAACGTCGCCAAGGCGCTGGTCGCCGGCGGCATCAAGGTCATCGAGATGACGCTGCGCACCCCGGCCGGCCTGGAGGCGATCCGGGCCATCGCCGACGAGGTCCCCGACATCGTCGTCGGCGCCGGTACCGTCACCACCCCGCAGCGCGCGGCCGACGCCTTGGCGGCGGGCTCGCAGTTCCTGGTCTCCCCCGGCCTGACGCCCTCGCTGCTCGCGGCGATGAAGGACACCGGCCTGCCGTTCCTGCCCGGCACCGCCACCGTCTCGGAGGTCCTGTCCGTGCTCGAGGCGGGCATCACCGAGATGAAGTTCTTCCCGGCCGAGCAGTCGGGCGGGGCGCCGTTCCTCAGCGGGCTCGTCACCGTCACCCCGGACGCCCGCTTCTGCCCCACCGGCGGCATCCGGGTCAACACCGCTCCCGACTACCTGAAGCTCGCCAACGTCGGCTGCATCGGCGGCACCTGGCTGACGCCGGCCGACGCCATCGCCGCCGGTGACTGGGAGCGCATCACCAAACTCGCTGCAGAGGCCGCCGCACTCGGCTGAGTCCTGCAGCTCAGCGGGCGACCCCCGCTGACTCGAGATCGAACGGCCCTGATCGCCCACCGGCGGTCGGGGTCGTTCGGCTTCGTGCTGCCGTCAGGCGCCCCGGCGGAAGCAACCGGGCAGGTGCGGGTCGAAGAGCCCGACCGCCTGCATCAGCGCGTACATCGTCGTCGGACCGACGAAGACGAAACCGCGCCTCTTCAGGGACTTGGAGAGCGCGACCGACTCGGGCGACGTGGTCGCGGTGTGGTCGACCGGGCCGGTCGGCGCGTGCGCCAGGATCAGCGCTTCGAGTCCCTCCGCCTCCCGCAGTGCGACGGTCGCTCGGGCGTTGGTGATGGTGGCGCTGATCTTCAGCCGGTTGCGCACGATGCCGGCGTCGGCCATCAGCCGTGCGTGGTCCGCGTCGGTGAAGGCGGCGATCGCCTCGGCGTCGAAGTCGTGGAAGGCCGTACGGAAGGCGGGGCGCTTGGCCAGGATCGTCGACCACGAGAGGCCCGACTGGAAGGCCTCCAGCGTCAACCGCTCGAGGTAGGCGGCCTCGCCGCGGACCGGGACGCCCCACTCGCGATCGTGGTAGTCGCGCATCGGACCTGGGCCGCCCGCCCACAGGCACCGACCCACGCCGTCCTCCCCGGTCACAGCTTGCATGGGCCCATCCTGCGGTGCGGGAGGGCCGAGTCAGCCGCGGGGGCGGAGCTTGACCGTGGTGGGCAGGGGCGGGGCGGGGATCGGCGGGAGGTGCTCGCCGTCGACGCGGCCGAAGCGACCCATCGCCACCCGGGTCCCGTCGTCGACGACCTCGCCCGCGTCGTCGGTGATCTGGGCCTGCCACGCGTCGCGATAGGTGACGATCTCGTCGTGGCTGCGACCGACGAAGTTCCACCACATCACGATCTGCTCGCCGAACGGCGGCCCGCCGAGGACCAGCAGCCGACTGTCCTCGGCGGCGACGAGGGTGCGGCCGGTAGAACCGGGCGGGAGGTAGGCCAGCGTGTCCTTCTCGACCGGGATGCCGTCGACGCTGATCAGACCGGTGTCGACCAGGACCCCGTGCTCGAAGTCCTCCTCGAGCGGGATCGGGAGCGCCTCTCCGGCACGGAGCAGGATCTCCGCGCCGAGCAGGCGGGTGAAGGTCGCGACCGGCGAGGTGGAGCCCAGCAGCGAACCGAGGAAGACGCGCGCCTCCCAGCCTGGACCCGTGACCGGCGTCGGCGCATAGTGCTCGAAGGCGGGCGCGGTGTCGCGGGCGGCCTCGGGCAGCGCCACCCAGAGCTGGGCGCCGTGCAGGGTCGCGGTCTGCGGGGTGGAGATCTCGGTGTGGCTGATGCCGTGGCCGCCGGTCATCAGGTTCACCTCCCCAGGCCGGACCATGGCGTGATGACCGGCGCTGTCACGATGCACGATCTCACCGGTGAACAGCCAGGAGACGGTCTGCAGCCCGGTGTGCGGATGGGCGGCGACGACCATGCCGCCCGAATCGGCCACCCGGTCGGGGCCGTAGTGGTCCAGGAAGCACCACGCACCGATCAGCGACCGGGTCTTGGACGGCAGCGTCCGGCGTACGTTCATCGCGCGCGGGCCGCCCAGGGGCACCTCGCGCGGAGAGATGATCTCGATGCCGGCGGCGCGCGCTGCCCCGCAGACGACCTCGTCGGGCCGGGACTCCGTGTTGCTCACAGCAGAACCGTACGGCCAGGGGGCGGCGGGCGGTCAGCCCGCCAGCCGGACCCGCTGCTCCTGCCAGTCGATCCGGACGAGGTCGAAGGGCACCTCGCGGGCATGGCGGTGGAGTGCCCGCACGATCGTCCGCACGAGCGCGGGGCCCTGATTCGGGGTCCGGCCCTCACGCTCGTCATAGCCGAGCATCGCGCCCGGTCGGCCGTGCCCGATCACCAGCGAACGGACGCGGTGCCGCTCGTCGAGGCGGAGGTCGAGGATCCGGCGCTGTCCCTCGGGGGCCTCGACGGCCATCGAGAGGAGCTCACCGAGGCGGTGCCGCGTGGGCCCGCCGCCCTCGCCGGGCACCCGCGCCAGGACGCCGTGCCGGGGTCGCGTGAGGGTGACCGCGCTGGTCAGCTCGGCGACCAGCGCGAAGTCGATCCGGTAGGGCAGCCGGCGGTCGGCCTGCTCGTCGCCCATCCGCACCCAGAAGTCGCGCACCACCGCACCCAGACGCCCGCTCAGCCGCGGCAGCAGCGCCGGTGTCCCGGCGAGCAGCGCGGTCGCGACCAGGACCCCGTCGCCGGTCTCGACCAGCTCGAGGTCGTCGACCTTGCAGACCAGCAGGCCGTCGCTGCTGATCACCTGGCGGTCGAGCAGGTGCAGGACCGCGTCGTACCGGTCGTGGAACCGATCGGCTGTCTCCGGCATGTCAGGCCCCCATCCTTGTCCAGATCATCAAGGGGATCGCGGCGAGCGCCACCACTGTCAGCACGACCATGAAGATCATCGCGAGCGCGTTCATCATCCGACCGTTGACGTGCTCACCCATGTAGTCGTGATCGTTGGCGACGACCAGGATCGGGAAGTACGTCAGGGGCAGCGCGAGCGCGCTGAACACCACCGACGCCTCGGTCACCTGCACCGGATCGATCGTGGTGGCGAGGATGCCCAGCGCCACGACGGTGGACAACAGCAGG
>Ga0308169_10002585_pt1 | contig 18571 bp, 39 predicted proteins | sample PhyBR1_2_FD_202139 | JGI IMG/M metagenome (GOLD analysis project Ga0308169, IMG submission 202139) | Phyllosphere microbial communities from UC Gill Tract Community Farm, Albany, California, United States - DLSLSB.R1 | ecosystem: Host-associated > Plants > Phyllosphere > Unclassified | place...
CCACCGTCTGGTACCACGCGACGACTCGGGAGAACTGGGACAAGAACATCCTTGTCCGCAACCCGCGTGAAGGTGACCTCTACGTGCACCTGGGAACGAAGAGCGCAGCGATTGAGCGAATCCACGATTCCCTGGACCACAAGGGTGGCGAGTTTTACCTGTACGAAGTGAAGCTCGTGGAGGACGCAAACCTGGCCTCCCACATCCTTTCTGACGACAACGTTTGGCCGACTCACACCAACTCGGATGAGCGATACGCTGACTCCTGGGAGCCTGTGGACTGGAAGAACGAGATTCAGGTGCACGATGCAGTTCGGTACCTGAACCGCTGGGAGACTCCTGGCAGCGTCAGCATGCTTGCCCGTGCCAGCAAGATTCAGGTCGTCGGAGTCACGCAGACGTTCATCTGAACATCATGTCTTTCCCCAACCCCTCTAACCTGAAATTCTCAGGTTAGAGGGGTTGCATGCATCTCCCAAACGTGTATGCTGGACTTATGGCCATCCGAACAGACCTGCTGGTTGCTTCCCCGAACGAGACGGGCGTTGTCTGCCCGAACGACAACTGCGGCAAGCGTATCACCCGACGTTCCTGGGGTCAGCAGCGAAGCAAGGCCAGCTACTGGATGCTTTCCTGCCAGTACTGCGGGAAGCAGACGAAGACCACGTTCGGCATGGAAGACTGCTGGGTGGATGTGGACAGCCGCTCCGAAAAGCTCCTAAACGATGATGTGGCGAAGACCGCTCGTTGGTTCCACGCGACGACTCGGGAGAACTGGGCTGAGGAAATCGCCACCATCGGAGAAAAGGGAACCTTCATTCTCCACGCTGGCACCCGTGAGGCGGCAATGGAGCGAGCGAAGGACGGCATCCGCACCAAGGGAACCACGTACTACGTACACGAACTCACCCTGAACGCTGACGCTGAGCTTGCTCCGCACATCCTCTACGATGAGAACAACTGGCCCATGTATGACTCCCGCCACTCTGAGGAGTGGGACGAGGAAATCCACTGCTATGATGCAGCGCGCTACGTCAACATCTGGGAAGCTCCTGGCAGCATCAGCATCCTCGCCAAGGGAACCAAGGTCCAGGTTATGAAGACCACCAAGCACGTTCGGTGAACTCCCAGAAAAAGAACTGCACCTGAGTAGCTCGTCTTTTTCCAATCCCTCCAACCGAATTGGTAGGTTGGAGGGATTGCTATTTTCTGCTGCTGAGGTGTAGAATGAACCCCATGACCATCAAGTTCCATTTCCCGTCACAGGTGCGTGAAGCGTTCACTGACGGTGACTGCTGGGTGCTTGCGTGGGAGGGAGCGAACATGTACGACCTTCCCATTGTGACTGTCAGTGGAAACGAGTCCTTCTGGCTTCACGCAGCGAATCTTCTTCCTGACGGTCGCATCCTGGACATTGAAGGCATCTGGGAACAGCAAGACTGGCTGGCTCGTTGGCATGCAACTGTTACAGAACAGACGAAGCTCGTCCGCGAAGTGTACGGAGAGTCATGGATGCGAACCTGGGACCAGGAACGCTGGGAAGCCATGATTCGCCTTGCTGCGATGGCTCCTCAGTTCAACGAAGCCGCGCACACAACCGATTACATGAACCAGATGATGAGTCAGGTGCAGGAGTTGACAGACCTCACGGTTTGAGCAACAAGACAGAAAGCCAGAAGTAGGGAGACCTCTTCTGGCTTTTTTGATTCCCAAGTGCGGATAATGAGACCAAGACGGGTGGAGTCCTAAGAGGAAGGAAAAGCCATGAGCATTGTCACTGCCGAGCTACTCAGAGAAGTCGTGCGCGAGCATGGAAGTATGACTACTCAGGAGATTCTGAACTATTTCCGCGCGAAGGAGTTTGAGATTTACCCCAGCACCGTTCTTCGTCTTCTCGGAGCTGCGCAATTGCATGTGGTGGGAGACCAAACTTGGTCAGTACTGGAAGATGAACCCACTCATGTCTTTTTACAAACAGCTTAGACATTGAACAGTAAGTAGCGCTTACCATATCTCTTGCACATTGCCGCGAGGACCTGCCTAATCGCTAATTTCTCGTCTTTTTGAAGAGCTGATGTAAGCTGATAGTTCTCCGTTGTCCCTTTGATGAAAGCCTGAACCTATGACCGACCTAAACTCCCAATCCTTTACAGAAGAAGCAGAGCTTCTTGGTCACGACCTTGCTCCTGCCAAGCGTGTTGTTACCCTGAGCCATGATTACCTGGTCCATGATGAAGCTGACCATGCTCGTGCATTGACTGAGCGTAACGATGACATTGAGAAGTACCTGAAACAGGGATACAAGCTTTCCACTACTTTCTTCGTTCCAGTGGCTATCAGAGCCAGCATTGTGGACACGCTCACCCGATGAGTGTGAGTATCACAAATGAGCGACTTCACCTGGCACAGCAAAAGTCAGGGTTGACATGGTTGACGCTCAGCTACGTCTTCGGGGTAGAAGAACCACAGCTTCATGCATGGCTTGCCGGCGAAGAAATCGTAGGAGCTCACCAGGAAACTCTTGAAGTTTTTGAACAGCATCTTGCCACTATTCACATGGACGACCCGTTCATAGTGCGGGAGGTCCTCCTCGCTCCGTACAATGGTGAGAACTCTTGGGTGGATCAGATGAGGTTACGGAACGTCAGTAAGGTATAGAAGCCTTTCTCGCTGGTTTGTTCGCTGAGTTACACAACGAGTCGTCAAGCATGACAAAACCCCTCAGGGAGGCGCACAGAGCTTCTCAGAGGGGTTTCTGGCTGCCTGGAAGGAGTAAACCTCAGTTTACGGATATCAGAGGGTAACCTGGCAGAAACCTGGGAGAAGTGGACCGAGTTCAGGACCTGAGGTGTACTGTCAAAGACATCAAGCCAGTCCAACCGAAAGGCTCTCCCATGAACATTCAGACGCAGGCCGACTTCACCACCATCATGGCAACCGCTCCCGCCTACTTGCAGCAGCAGTTCACGATTGAGTCCGCTTACGACGGGGATGTGAACTGGGTCATCTGGGAGATGGAGCTGGGACTCGCCAACCTCGTTGCACGTCGTGATAAGGGTACGGCTCTCCTCGGTCTGGATGACAACATCACTGCTCTCTCCCTCCTCATCTACCGTCTCAGCAAGCTCAGCTGAAAACATCCTGACAGTGGTTGCGTCCTTTCCCAAAGGCGTGTACGCTGAGGATCATCGGCAGGCAACCCGCCAGCCTCATCACTCAGGAGAACATCATGACTGCTCTGCACTTCACCACCACGAAGAACGCCGACTCGCTCACCACTGAGCAGGTCGTTGACGCACTCCTGAACGGTAAGGCCGCTGTTCTTCGCAAGGAGGACGGCACTGAGGTTCGTCGCTTCAAGTTCCCGAAGCCGACCCGCGCGCAGATTGCGCAGCCTGCAATCATCATCCACGGCGCTGCGGAGAAGAGCCTGGACCGCGTGTTCCCGTACATCACGGGTGACGCGCACGACCGCTCCAAGGTACAGTGGTTTGACGGCACCCGCTTCCGCAACTTCTTCGCTGACCCGAACGAGCCGCTGAACATCTGAACCCTGACGTTCCACAGAATCACCTCTGTGGAACGTTGATCTTTTACCCCCTCCTCCAAACACCCCGAAAGGCCCTCATGCTTATCCAGCTTCTGATGCTTGCCTGCTGGGTTACTGGCATTTCGTTGGTGACGGCTCTGGTCAGCGTGACGCTGTACGTGAGCTTCATGATTCGGCTCGGGTTTGTTACAGGCATCATTGAGCATGATGATGACAAAGCTGTTGAAGAGTACGAAGCTTGGATTGATACCACGTTGGGTGGAGCGTTGCGGAGCATCATGTGGGTCTCTGCATCGTTCTTCCTGATTGGTCTTGTCGCCTCTGGCGGACTGTTGGTAGCTCACGCTGTGAACTGAGCAGTAGACAAGACCCTCCTGATAGCCCACTGACCCTGAGTTGGTGGGCTATGTGCGCTCTCAGGGAAATCTCAGAAAAGTTTTCGTGAAAACAGTTGCACAGGGACAACCATCTATGTAGAGTAGGTATCGCCAGGGAGGAAGGGCCTCCCACGTAGAACTACTTCAAGGAGAACACCATGTACGCCACCCAGACCAAGCCGAAGCCGCCCCTCACCACCCGTCTGGCTGAGTCGTGGAAAGAGCGCAAAAAGGTCTCCATCCTTGAGGTCGCCCTGTACGCAACAATCGTTGCAATGGTTGGTCTCTTTCTTCTTATGATTGTCGGTGCGTTTCTGCACGTAAGCGGTATTCACGAGGGAAGCGTTGTTGGGAAGGACCACACGCCCGAAACGACTTCTATGCAGTGCAACTCCTACGACGGTAAGACCACCATCTGCACCCCTGTCACGTACCCTGAGAGCTGGAACGTGACGATTGCCAAGGATGACGACAAGAACTCCTTCTCGGTTTCGCAGGACAAGTGGGACACCATCAACGAGGGTGACTACCTCACCTTTGACGGAGAGAGCCTGACCTCGGTCAACGCCCAGTAGTTCTTCCAAAGACAGAGACCTCAGCTTGTATTCGCTGAGGTCTCTGTCTTTTTACCTCAGGTTGCACAGCAAACAAGATCGGCGTGGAAAAGGAAAGAGCGTGACAACCAGGCGTTTCTGGTTGTCACGCTCTTCGCAGTTCTTAGGTGTAAAGGTCGTTCTTGTTCACACGGTACGTCTTTTCCAGCTTGTCTGCCTGATACTGGTCACAGGCGAACACCTGAATGGTGACTGCCCCCGTAGGCTTCGCATCTGCCTTCGTGGCGACTCTACGCCAGTTCACCTCAATGGCATCAAAGTCAATGCCTTCGGTCTTCTCAACGTATGCTCGTGCAGTCTTCTCCCAAAAGCGCACCAGCGCCTTTCGGTTCTTCTCTGCCATCTTTGCTGCACCAACGGTCATGTCGTCCGTAATCTTGGTCGCAGCGAACTTTTCAAGATAGGTTGCCTTGTTCATGGTCTTACTTCTTCCTTGTTGTTGTTGACGGGCGTTCAAGTAACCCCGTTTTGAATTGTTAGATTTTGTCTTGCATGAGCGAGCTTACACCTATCTACTGACAAATGCAACATTTACGCGAATTTCCCCTCCTGTCTTCGGAAGGCTGATGTCCAGCTCTCCTGATGACCCTGGATGCTCCCTCAGCTTCAACCCATTAGGAGAGCTTGTGTTTTTCCTCAGACAGTGTATGCTTGACCCCATCAGGACAGAACCGCTGTCCTTATCATCTCAGGAGAGACATAGTGAACTTCATTCGGGATATGTGGGAAGACAGCAAGGTTCTGACCACCTTCCTCGGCATCATCGTCCTCGTCATGGTGGGACTCATCGGTCTTGGTGTTTTCGCCGTAGTCGCTCATGCGAACGGTATCCACGACGGTAGCGTCTCCGAGAAGACCCATCGCGCGGCGTACACTTCTACCGTGTGCAGTGGGGTTAAGGTACACGTCTGCCACCCCGTGCGTCACCCCGAGTCGTGGGGTGTCGTCATCAGCAAGGATGACAAGACTAACTCCTTCTCCCTCTCTCACGACCAGTGGGATAACGTACGAAAGGGAATGTACCTCACCTTTGAAGGTGATACGTTGGCTGAGTCTAAGTAACCCCTCCTGAGAAGCTCCCTCATTTTGCAGTCAGTCGCTGCAAAATGAGGGAGCTTCTTCTTTTGCGATAGAATTGGCAGGTTCACCCGCCTCACCGAAAGAACCCATGAGTCAGACAACTTCAACTCCAAAGGTCGCTACCCCTGCATGGAAAGTAAATCTCAGGTTACTTGCAGTGCTGCTTGCCCTCATCGGCTTGTTCTTCCTACTGCGTTTATTTTGGGCTGGACCTCAGGACGGGATAGTGACAGAGAAGAACTTCTCCGCAGCTCATACATATGAGGGTATGTGCGCTGGCAAGGTTCCGTTCCAATGTAAGAAGTACTACCCTAACAAATGGTACGTCATCATCAACAAGGGAGACAAGGGAAACAATTTTGACCTCAGCCGACAAGAATGGAACCAGGTAAGCAAAGGCGATCACCTGGTCTTCAAGCATCATCATCTCACGAGCATCAACGGGCAAGTTGTCAAAAACATCGGAACATCCAATGACTGAGAAACAATCAATCTACGATCCTGACGTTGACTGGAAGTTCCGCATTGTCATGGTATTGGCTTTGATAGCTCTCATTGGGATCATCTGCGCCATCTTCGTTTCCTCAAAGCCTATCCATGAAGGTGTCCTTTCCCAGAAGCGGTACGACCCAGCTCATGTGGGAAAAGAATGCCATCTCATTGGAGGGCCAGTCAAAGTCTCTGCTTGTAAAGAAGTCAGCTACCCCGACCGTTGGTTCGTCGTCATCACCGCAGGGGAAAAGCACAAGACCTACCAGCTCAGCAAGACCGAATGGGATCGTACCCGAAAAGGCGACTACCTGACCTTCAACGAGGACAAGAAGCTGATTTCCATCCAAGTAGTTGCCACCACAGGTTGACCGTGTTACACTGAGTAAGAAGCACTCGCTTCCTCATCTTTATAACGGACAGGAACCCTCATGACTGACACCCTCACGGCTGACCCGAAGGCCACGAAGTTCCGCGCTGAAATCATCGGCAAGTTGGATGAGCGCATCGCTCTTTTGACTGAGATGCGTGACCGTTGCAACGGGGTAGAGGCTCGTGCACGCTTCCTTGGTAAGGTCGCAGGTGTGGAGGCTGTCAAGGAGAAGGTCCAGGAGAACCTGAACCGTTACAACGAGTCTGCCCCGCTGAGCCTTCTCATGGGACGCATGTCATTCTTCGGAGTTTCGCTTGCTGAGCGGTTCACCGATGAGTACAAAGCGAAGATGAGCGGTATCAGTGAAGCGAACTACATCATCTCCGAGTACCGCCACTAAGAACGGTTGTAGCAGGGCTGGACATCCCAGCTTCTACCCTGCTACACTGATCGTAGATAGAGGGTAGAACAGACTCCCTCAAACCAAGAAGGAGTTACTCTCATGGAAAACATCATCAACGCCAAGGACCCGAAGGTCACGCTCTTCCGAGAAGACATCATCAACCGTCTCGCTTCGGCCGAAGAGAACCTGCTGACCCTGCGTAACAACGAGTCGCTGGACATGACCAATTACGTTCGTCTGGACGGCAAGGCAGCTGCTGTCCGTAAGGCGCTGGATGAGGATGGCGAGCGGATGCTCCACGTGGAGACCCAGGATGACATCGTGACGCTGGCAGCCCTCGTGAAGGCGAAGGGTGAGGATGGTCCCTCGGAGCAGGGAACCCAGCTCGTCGTGGACTACATGCTTGGCTACATCCGCTGACTCAGCTTCATAAAACACGCCCTACTGCAAACTGGTAGGGCGTGTTTTGTTTGTCACAGAGCGGTAACTGTTTCCCCTTCAAGTTGAGGTTGAAGCTTCAAACGGTTAGACTGGTCAAGTCCCACAGAAAGGAACCCCTACTCATGCTCGTGAAGAATCTTCTTACCCGTCTGGTCACGGTCCGCAGTAAGCACCGTGACGCATTCAACCGTGCTGTCCGCTCAATCTTGCTGGTTCCGTTCGGTCTTGCCCTGTTCATCTGGTTGGCTGCTCCGTCCGCTACCGTCATCAGCCCGCTGCTGTGGGCTATGGTGCTGCTTCCGCTTCTGACTGCTGTGCTGCTTGGTATGGGTTTCATCGTGTACTGCGGAGTCCTCATGAAGCGAGCAACCGCCTGAGTCACCCTGAATGAGGGGAGCTACCAAGACTGGTAGCTCCCCTCATTTGTGTTTGTCAGAGGTGCCTGGTAGTGTGGAGACATGAGCTGATACCGCAGCTCATATTGAGAGAGAAGAGAAAAAATCATGGACTACTACCAGATGCTGCTGCTCGGTCGTTCGCTGTGTGAGCAGGCCAACATGCAGAAGACCTCGCACTGGAACTACGTGCGCGGACAGGCGGAGATGATTGCATACGGCACTCTCGGTCTGGACAAGGATGAGGCGGAGAAGCACGTTCTCACCATCATGAGCCGTCTGGTGAGCAAGGAGCTGGTTCCTTCCCCTCCGACGTTCAGCTAATACCCCTCTACTGAAAGACACGAGTAGCGTACCTTGCTATTCGTGTCTTTTTTCATGCCCTCTAACATAGGAGGAATGAGGGACCTCTCTCTTGCGTTGAAGCAGGAGGAAAGGAGAAGCTCATGAAAGTCAGTCCAAGCGTGAAGGCTCAGTGCGACCAGTGCCGCACCATCAGGCGTAATGGTGTTGTTCAGGTCATCTGCGCTGCCAACCCTCGTCACAAGCAGCGTCAGGGCTAACCAGAAGCCCCCCTGCGCTAGACAGCCGGCGAGTTCCATGTGAGGAGCTCACTGGCTGTCTGCGTCTAAGAGCTCCTCACGAGTTCCTTCTAGCGAGCTCCTTACAATGAATGCCGGGCCCGGCAGAGCCCACATGCAACCACGCGGAAGCTCTCATTTTGCCGTCTTTTGTCAGCTATGTACTTCCCCGATCCGCATGAAATCAACGAAGTACGGGCAGGGCCTCTCATTAGACTCCTCTTTATATGGCCCAGTCAGAGCTGTTCCCGACTCATTTGCGGGGCCGGTTCCATCCACCGGAGGTAGAGCTGAGACCATACTCCGACCTGGTAGCAAGTCAAAAATTTCCGTCTTTTGCTACTATTACAACCGCCTACTTCCTTGATTTCATGCGGGAGTAGGCGGGTAGCCAAACCATTAGACCCCCCTTTTGTATAGTGACGGAGTTGGCCGGTGGTGTCGGACCTGTAGCCGGCGAGCTATAGCAAAGAACGACATCACCGGTCAGAGCTGAACCAACCGGCGATGTCGTCAAAAAGAAGAAGAGTTTCCGCTCACTCCAACTCGCCGAGGACCTCATCCTCTTCATCGTCGTCTAGGAGAACGAACAAGTCAGCTCGGGAGTCCAGCCAAGCATCTAACCGACGCTCAGGCTTCAAATAGCGGATGTGCTCCACATCAGTGATGTCATTATAGAGGACCCGCTCTGGCACGGACGGAGCTACAAGCCTTTCACTGCGCAAGTAGCGGTTCGTCGTCTTCCCACCAACAGAGAACGCTTTGTCGTTCTTCGTGGAGAAGGTGAATGTGTTGATTACTGAGTCAGGAGTGATGAGCTTGTTCTGCACTGCGTCATCCCACATCAGGAGGAACCACACTAGTGACCTCTGAGACCTCGTGAGAGAGGTGAGCTTCGCGTCTAGGCAGAGGTGCAGGAGCGCGCTGTCTGTCCACACGAAGATGTCAGTGAAGTTCTTCACCCCGTCTGTCTCGTTCTGCTCACCCATTGTGTTCCAAATAGCTTGGAGGAGGGTGGGCTTCTGCTGCTCATGAGCGTTCCGTAAGATAGCTGACACCGCAGTATGGACCGAAGGGAGGAGGTTTGTTTGAGCTGCTGCATCATTACCTGCTTCACGAACAGACGCTGCCACTTTTTGAACAGCTTCAAGCGCTTCATCAGCTAGCGTATTCCGTGCAGCTACACTGTCAGCAATACCGACGATAGTGTCAGGGCGCACAACCAGCTCAGACCCCATCTGCTCTCTAGGGAGGTTCTGGGTAGAGAAGTCAGGGAAGGTTGTGAGCTTGATTTCCAGAGCTGCCAAAGACTCTTGGGTCGTAAAGTTTTTGACCACGCAGTCATGGCGCAGATGATAGCTCGGGTCAACTAGTGAGGTGCCAGCTTCCGCTTCAAAGTCATAGCGGAGGTTCTTGTGCTCCTGGCTCAGATACGGGAAGACCTCTGACGGAACACGTGAAGTGTTCTTCGGAGTTAGCTCGTCGGTCAGACTGATTTCACCAATGGTGTAATCGTTGTCGTTCATCCAACTCAGTAAGGCGACAGGCATGAAGTTATTGAACTGGTTCTTGCCCCAGGATGATTCCTTTGTCAAATCGCGGTTACTATTTACGATGCCGTAGACAGGTTGGGACAATGGAAACTCCTGGGAAGAATTGGGGATAAGACCTATTCTACCAAATGGATTTTTCTCATCCCATTTTCATAGGGCGTTACTCGTGTCTTTTTACGAAAGGGTAAACAAAAGGAGGAGGTAACCATTTCTGGCTACCTCCTCCTTGAATGGAAGGGCTTAGTCCTCTTCGGGAGTCAGAGTCGGAAGAATTTCCTCAACCTGACGGCGCAAAAGTCGCGCCTGCATGACCACCAGCTGATTCGGGCATGCAGCACCGCTCATCAGGTCAAGCGGAATCAGCTTGCCGTCCTCATCACGAGCTTCGTCATGGACGCGAGCTGCGGTCACGTCAAAAACATCTACACCCACAGCAGTCTCATCGTAGACGAAGTTCCCCAGCTCCCAACGGTCCACAGCATCCTCCTCCGACAGCGCGAAGGCAAGCGGCTTGTGCACAGAGACGTACTTTCCGACCTTGCGGATGAACACGCCCGCAAGGTCGCTCTCGTCCTCAGGAACGCGGTAGTGGACAGGCTCAGGCTGGTGGAACGCAACCAGGTCACGCGGCGCATCGGAGCTGTTCAGGATGCCGTAGGACACCTCGTTCGGAGTCCACTCATCCAGCTCGTTCTTGTGCTTTGCCCAGTCCTTGCGGAGCCAGTCAATCGTCAGGTCAGCTCCACGCAGAGCATCAGAGGCAGCTTGAAGCGCGGTGAGGATGAACGCATGGTCGTTCTTGTCACCCTCAGCGATGATGATACCGAGCTGCTTCCGCAGCGTGTCATTCTGTGCAGTCATAGGTTGATCGTAACATGTGACTCCTGGAAACACAAGAGGGAGACGAGACCTTTATTGGCCTTGTCTCCCTCTTGTTCTCACTGTGCAGCGAATGCAGCTCGCATCAAGTCGCAGACTTCGGAAAAGCGGTCCTCCAATGTCATTCCATCTTCGCCACAGTAGTTGTTCTCTGCGAAGTGGTACGCCAAGTCAAGCTGCGTCGTGTTCAGCTCCGCTCCGAACGTGAAGTCCAGGTAATCGCGGTACTGAACCTTGATTGCTTCCAGCTTCGCATTTTTCTGTTCACTTGTAATTTCTTTACGGTAAACCTCACGGAGGATGAGGCTGAACTGTTCATGGTATTCGTTTGAGTTGAGCATGATGCTCTCCTTCTTATTTGGGTTGTGGATTGCTTACCCAAAGCTTCTGCCCACAGTTCAAACAAGATCACAGCTTGCATGTCTTTTTACTGACCCGTTGCCAAGCTGTTGAGGAGGGGAGACAGCTCCCCTCCTGGGGTATTACGCGGTGGCGAGAATCTCCCGTGCGAACTCCGTGGCCTCAATGTACTGAGCCTCGTAGTCGTGGTAGCCGCTACCGTTGCTGGCGTTGTAAGCGAACTGGTGAGCGGTCTTCTGCTGCTGCGCGTTCAGGTCGTAACCGTGCTCCTCGTCCAGGTAGGCGTGGAACTGGGCAACCAGCTCGCGCTCCTGACGCTGGTACTCCGCGTATGCCTCGGGGTCCTTGCGGCCAGGGAAGGTGAGGTTGCGGATGGCTTCGTTGAGTTCGTTGGCGTTCAGCATGATGTTCTTCTTTCTGTTCGTCTTTTCCGAAGCGATCCATTCGCCGCTGCGGTGATACCAACTCTACGGGGCTTGTTCTGATCGTGCAACCCAGAAGCCTAAATTTCAGGGAACCCTCAGGCTTCTGGGTTGTCAGCCTTACTTGACTGCTGCGATGACCTCTCGGGCGAACTCAGCGTCCTCCTGGTAGTGGTACTCCACCTCGGTGTAGCCAGAGGAGTGACCCTCCGCCCATGCTCGGCTGAACACGCTCTTCTGAACGCTCTCGGGAAGGTCGTAACCGTACTCGGATACGAGGTACTCCTTCCACTGGGCCTCAATGTCTGCGACCTGAGCGTTGTACGTGTCGTACGCAGCCTTGTCCTTGTGACCCGGGTAGGTCAGGTTCTGGCGAGCCTCGTTGGCTTCGGAGCTGGTGAGCATGAGGTTCTTCTTTCTGTTCGTCTTTTCCGAAGCGATCCGTTTGCCGCTGCGGTGATACCAACCGTACACACCTGTCAGCGCGGATGCAACCCCAGAATCCAAAGTTCAGGAAACACTCAGGCTTTGGCCTCCTGCTGAACAGCAGCAATGGCTTCACGCAGCCAGTCAGCATCCCGCTTGTAGTAAGACTCTAACTCCTCATAGGTGTACCCATCCCCGTACCACTGAGCGCGCTCATAGATTTCCTTCTGCACGCTCTCGGGAAGGCCACGTCCATGGGTGTGGTGGAGGTACTGTATGAACTGCTCTTCCAGCTCTTCGGACTTCCGCCCGAACTCAGCGTACTTCTCCGCATCCTTGCGGCTTGGCATGCGCAGACGCTCCTGCGCTCGTTTGACCTGCTGGGCGTTCAACATGATCGGTCTCTCCTTCTAATGTTCAACTCGTAGTATATCGCATCCTTACAAAGGAAGCAAGGTTTTTTGCTGAGAGGGTTGCACTCTCAGCCTCCTAGGGGTACTCTTAAGTTATGGACGCAGCTATGAACCTCATTCAGACCTTCAACCAGAAGGCGAACCGTGAGACGGACCCCATCAAGAAGGAAATCTGGGCGCAGGCCGCTCGTGATGTGGTGGCTGAGTACACTCCTGACCGCAGCAAGCAGGCTGACCCTGATGCTGAAATCTTCCACCAGCACCGTCCTGTGTTCGGCGCGCAGCGCATCCTCGCCATGTCCTCGGATGGTCATGAGGTCACGTTCTCCACGGCAGCGTACGTCCAGATTGCAGAGATTCTGGCAACGCTCCCGCCGAAGCAGTAAGTACGAACTTCCAGCTCCACAAGGGTTGTAACCTCAACAGGTTGCAACCCTTGTCTTTTTCCAGAAGCTGTGACATGGCTGAGTACAGTTGCTCTTGGTTCCAGATTCAGCTACACTCAACATCATCACAACCACGAAGGAGACACACTCATGAAGTACCTCAGCAACATCATTTTGACCCTCATGGGGTTCGTCTTTTTCGCTTTCGCCATCGGTTCCATCTACATCCCGTATGAGTCGCTGGTGAAGACTGCGACCATCCTCATCGTCACTACTGCGGTTCTCGTGGTGGCAGCTCTGCACATTGAGAAGCTCATCGTCAAGCGCCGCATTACTGCGACCGTGTAAGCAGGAAAGCAAACCGTTTCAACTGAGACTCACCAGAGGCTTACTTTCTCGCTCAAATTGCGAGAAGGTAAGCCTCTTTTCGTTGACTGCTATGCTGGTTGTCTAAGATAGGAGAACCAGCATGTTCAAGTGGGGCAAACCAGCTGCCAAGAAAAAGGTATGTAGTTGGTGTGAGATAGATGATGGCAGGGAGCTGCACAGGGAATACGACCCCGTTTTGGATCAAGTCTGGGATACTTTCGTTCGCAAGTGGTACCATGAGAACTGTTACACGGAAGCTTGGATGGAAATCTGAGTAGAAGCCCTGGCGGATACGGCGTAACCGTGCTACGATGAGACTATGAGCCTTACCGAGACCAATACCCCGACCGTAAAGGGATACTGCTCGCACTGCGGCAATCCAGAAGCCTGGATTGAGCCTGGTCTGGAAGAGGGCTACCCCATCGTGCGTGCGCACATGGAGGGTGGCATCTACCACATGCTTTGCTACGATGAGGCAAAGTGGGAGCCTTCGGTAGAAACCCTCCGTCTTCGCCTTGCACTTGCGCTGGCTCTGGCAACGCTCTAACCTCCGACTCTGATAAGACAGGACTGAAACATCATGAAGTTCACCGTTATTGAGACCTACCGTGATGGTGGCAAGTGGACGCACAGGTTCCCCAACGAGGGTGAAGCGAAGCGTCAGATGCGCTTGATGCAGGAAGCTCACCCTGCTCGCAGCTATGAGTACATCGCGCCTCAGGACTGACCCTTCCCATTGTCAGTGGAAGCTGTTACACTCAAACCATGACGAACCTCATCGGTAACAACATCGCAGGCACTGACATCCTCGGCGCGAAGTACGTCCGAGACCTGGATGAGTTCTTCCAGAAGAACGAAGCGAAGTACCAGGAGACCCCCGTGTTCTCCGAAGACATCATCCCTCGCGGAGCTTCCGCTCACATCGGTGAAGGTATCTTCCTCACCCGCTGCACTGAGTGCGATGACTACGCTCTCACCTACGGCACCCTTGGCTACATCTACGAACTGGCGCAGCACAAGGTAGCGCATGGTCTGACGGATGTCGCTGGCGTGCATGTCGCACTCCTCGCTCAGTAGCACTACATCAGTAAGGCCCCTCACCGAAAGTGGTGAGGGGCCTTACTTTTTGCGTCAGAGGTACTCCTGAGCTGTCTGCTCCACCAGCTCTTGGAATTCCTCCTCAGTTACTCCATGTCTTTTTGCACGAGCAACAACACGCTCTTTGCGCTCTGAGTCATACCCTGCTGACTGGTAATACAAGCTGAGGAAGCTGAGGTACTCCAAAGTCTCGGCAGGTGCCATTGCTCTGAGCATCCAGACCAGCCCATCAGCTCCGTCCTTCTGTGCCATCATCAGAGGGAAGACGCGGCGAAGGAACTCCTGGCGTTCAGCGACGTGCTGTTTGCGGTTCACGACCGCAGCTTTGTACATCGTCTCGTCCAACTCCTCCCACGAGATGAACTGTTGTGTCAACGCATCATCGGGAAGATGAGCTACGAGAGAGGAGAAGAGGTCCTTGTTCACTGTGACCACTGTTTGCTCCTCAGTAAATGGAGGAGCTATAGAAGGCGTGAAAGGCTGGCGTAACTCGTCTTTTTTGAACAAGTAAACCTGAGGGAGGTTTGCACTGAGAACTGGGAGGAGATGATGAGGGCTGTCAGGGTTGGGGGTAGCCATAGCAAACTGCTGACCCTGCTCATCTTTAATCACAGGTGTGTTCTGACGGATGAAGCTGCCACTGGTTACTGTATCGCTTACGAAACCGACAATGGTCAGTTCGTCATTCATAGCCGAACTCCCATGGATAAGGCCATCTGTCGCACAAGTGTTAGGTAGTGCTCAGACGGAAAACCTTGCGCTGCTGCTCTTGACAGAAGCTGTTGCTCAATGAGTTGTTCGTTTCCGCTCAGGATCGCGTAGATGCCCATGTAGCCCACGACTTCTAAGCTTTCTCGTGGGTAGATGGCATAGAACAGGTCGTAGGCATCCCCTTTGATTGTTCCGGCTTGCAGTTCTTCAAGAGCCTTCCGGAAGGCTGCATTGACCATTTCACTACGCTCTTGATGGATGGGGAACTTGGAGCCTACGTCTCCACGGTGGCCTTTCTCGGAAACTACGGGCCAACTTTGAACTCTCTGAGTAAGGGATGCTTCTGGGAGATAGCGATGGAGAAGCTCTACCAGTTTAGGCCCGACCACATTGATTGATTGTGGGCTATTCTGATCCTCGTGCAGCAGGGTGTGTAGCTCTTCGGGAAGCATGAAAATAGAAGGGCCATCTTCTTTAGCTGGGATGAAACGGCTGTGGCTTTCAGGGTTGGAAGAGCCTACAACGGATACCTTGCCTTGGTCATCTTTGACTACTGGGTTGAAGAAACGGCATTCCATGCCTGTTCCGTTCAGGTCTCCTACGTAGCCGACAATAGTCAGATCATTACTCATACTCTCAGTCTACCAGGAGATGGTATTTCGTCTGAGGTTCTACCATTTTCATTCTCAGCTACTCCCCAGTGTCTTTTTACTTTCCCTCAACATCTCTAAAGGTAGCGTCATCTCCTAGGCTCCTCGCTTTCAGAGAAAGGATGGCCGAACTCAGCAAACTTCCAGGAAAAAGTTCTCGGAACGGGTTGACACAGATCGTCTGAGTAGTGGTAGGCTGTACTCAACAGCAAGCAAGAGACCAACTTCACCACCCAAGGAGAACCTCATGTTCGATGACGATGACGACTTCGGCTTCATCCGCACTGACGAGTTCAGCGACGACACCATGAACCTCATGAAGGAACTGGGCATCTAGCCCGCTCCCTGACCTCAATTTTTGCAAGGCCCGCAGCTGAGAGCAGCTGCGGGCCTATTTTTTTGCCTGAACTGGTTGCATACAGCAAGGCAACTGTGTAGACTGAACCTGTACGCACCACTTACCCGAACAGGAGCAACCTGATGAACCCCACTGCTGAGGCTCTGAACTACCTCGCTGAGAGCGCTTCTCGGAACATCCACGTCATCTCCCTGGCAGGTACTGTCCCCGAGGGCGAAGCGCTGGACTTCCTCCGTACCCAGGTTGCCACGCTCGCCACCGTCGCTGGCATCGTCAACGCTGACTCCGTGACCCAGGTATGGGAGCGGTACGGTGTGCAGGTGCACATGCTGGACGCTGAGGAACTGATGAGTGCAGCGCTGGAACTCGGTCGCCTCATCTGACCTCAGCGCTTCCCAAACAGATGGGAAGCCGATCATCTTTCAGGAAACGCCAGGTGAACGTGTAGTACTATTGAACCACCATCACAGTTGATGAGCAGAAAAGGAGAGTCTCATGCGTTTGATTCCACTGGGTGTGTTCGGGATGATTCTCGGCGCACTGGTCTTCGTCGCAGGTTTCTGGTCAACTGCTTTTCTTCCGCATTCCCTGAGCTGGACCAGCACGATTGCAGGTCTGGTCATTGGCATTGCTGGGATGGTCCTCATCCGCATCGGGTTGGACCGCAAGGAAGCGCAGTAAGATGTCTTTTCCCTGACCCTACTTCCAACCATGTAGGGTCAGGGAACCTCAGACTAAGTTAGTAGCTCTGCCATCTTCGTCTCAGAAAGACGAAAACTCTCAGGAAAAATCTTGCGGATCAGTTGACACGGTGCAACTGGAAGGTGCTACGCTGTACACAACAGGGCAGCACAGAAGCCTTGACAGATGAAGGAGAGACCATGAACTTCCCCACTCGCAACCAGTACGGCACCGTTCGTCGTGGCAACCTCGCCCGTCCGAACGCTTTCGCTTCCGCGCCGCTCATGTTCAGGGTCATGTTCTGCTTCGTCGCTGCATTCATCCTTGCAGTGACCGTCTTCATCATCCTCACGTTCACGGGTGTCATCCACCCGAACGTCAACTACCACTACGAGGAGTCCTACGGCCCCAACGGGTACTCCCGCACCTACGACTACGGTTCGGATGCCCGCTGAACCTTTTCGGGTTGCATGACTCCACCAATCAGGTAGAGTCAGATCAGGCGCACAAGCGCTCTTGAACACTCCAACACAAAGGACTGCATCATGGCTCGCACCATCAACTCCGACAAGGAAGCTCAGAAGGCTCCCGTGGGGACTGTCGTCTTCCTCTTCACGAACGGAAACACCGCTGAGCCGCGCCGTGTTGTGGTGCAGAAGCATGATGGAGGGTGGTTCATCGCAACTGGTTGGGAAGGCGCATGCTTTGACAAGGAAATCCGCGGTGAGGTCCTTGTTTGGGGTGAGCAGCCGACCAAGAAGGTTCGCTCCTAACTTCCCACGTCCTTTCCCCTGGCCTGCATGCTTGCTCTAAGTATGCAGGCCAGCTCTGTTTCCTGAGAGTTCCCAACCTGAGGTTGCGCCGCAGCTCAGATCGTGTAGAGTTGAGTCATCAGGGAGGAACAACCTCCCGAACCACTTCAAGGAGAACATCATGCTCAGCCTTTTCGCCAAGAAGCAGCAGACCACCGCTCCCGCCCCTCAGCCGCCGCTCACCGATGAGCTGGCAGAGCAGGTGCTGAGCATCGTGGAGACGGTTGGTCTCACGGACGACTACGGGTTCAAGCGCCTCATTACGAAGGAAAACTCATACAGCGGCAACCACTTTGAGTGGACTGAACATGGTGTCCGCTTCTGGGCGTACAAGAACCTCGTGACGGGTAAGGTCTACGAGGCGCACGTCACTAAGCACGGCTGGACCCGTGCTACGCAGGAGCAGCTGGACGAGGCGAACCAGAAGCTCGCGCAGCTGTTCGCCTAAACTGACAAAAAGCTGGTAGGGCTTGACACCTGCCAGCTGGATCATGGTACAGTGATACCAACAAGTACCACCACCATTTTTTCAAGGAGAACAGCTCATGGAACTTATCGGTCAGAACCAAGACGGCAGCGGCTTCTACAACATCTACCGTGACGGCGACCAGGTGAAGACCCTCTGGAACATCCGTCCGCAGGATGCCACCGAGGACGACTACATGGTGGAGGGTCTCGTTCCCGTCACGGAGGACGTGGAGCTGAACATCGGAGACTTCAACGACTACGGAGTCAACGGTCACAAGTCATTCTTCCACTGGGAGGGTGGCTACTGCATTCTGGACGGCATTGTCTACGACCGTCCCGTCTTCGCTCACGCCTGAACCTCTCAACGAGATTGAGACGCACCCCCAAGCCCTTCGGGGCTGATCCAGTCAACTCCCAGACAAAGATTCTGGAAATCGGTTGACGCACACACTCATCCTCATGGTAGGCTGTACTCAACAAGGAGGAACAGCCTCCTTCCACAACGTAGGAGACGTACACATGTTCCGTCGTGAATTGTTCCGTCGTGAATCCGCTCCCACCAAGCAGCAGTGGGCGAAGAGTCACCTGCACCCTGTCCTGACTCGCATCGCCACCGCTGACGATGACTTCAACGAGAAGGAGCAGGCTGCCTGGCATGCCAACCCTGACCACGAAACTCTTC
>Ga0308169_10002587_pt1 | contig 18556 bp, 18 predicted proteins | sample PhyBR1_2_FD_202139 | JGI IMG/M metagenome (GOLD analysis project Ga0308169, IMG submission 202139) | Phyllosphere microbial communities from UC Gill Tract Community Farm, Albany, California, United States - DLSLSB.R1 | ecosystem: Host-associated > Plants > Phyllosphere > Unclassified | place...
ATCTATCCAACTTCATTGCTAATATTATTCACCATATGCAATAAACGTGGTGCAATATCATCTTCCAGTTTGGCACGATTCAAAATAAAGCTTGGTCCACCACAGTTGAAGACCAGTAAACCATGTTGCTCATGATAATAAGGTACCGCTACCGAGTTCACATCTTTATGCCAATCTCCGACTGAGAAACAGTAACCAAAGTCTTGATAATCTTTAAAAGCTTTATCGAGCTCACGGTTGATTTTCATCCAGTCTTCTTTATGTTTGATACGGATAGCGTCCAGTAAAAACTCACGCTCATCCTCTGGCATTGCCGCGAGGCAAGCACGACCCACCGAACTTAAATGAATAGGCAAATAAGTACCCACTTGGCGACGCATGGTCACATTGCCCTTGCCTTGCACCACATCCAGATAAATCATATTCAGGCGGTCACGGGTTGCCATTGCCACGGCAGCACCGGCGTAATCGGCCAGATCTTTCATATAGGGATGAGCAATCGAACGAATCGAGAGATTCGACAACATGGAATACCCAAATGCAAGCACGCCAACTGAAAGCTGGAATTTACTTGAATTAGGCACCTGTTTTAAATAACCCAAGCGAGACAATGTATGGGTCAAACGGGTAATTGTAGGTTTAGGCAAACCGGTCATTTGTGACAATTCCTGATTGCCCAAATGCTGATGTTTGGCCGAGAAACAACGTAAAAGTTCTAATCCACGGGCAAGAGCAGTAATATATTGGCGATCATTTTCATCTTGCATATCCTCAATCGGATGCAAGAGTTCATGTCTTAATGGAGCCAGAAGCTGCTCCGCCTGTTCCGATTCTGTCACTTTCGTCATTTAAATTGCCCAGATACTTAAATTTTGTTTCGCATGGCGAAAATTATAATATAAATATTGTATTAATAGCAAAGAAGCAACTTATTAAAAGTTGCTTCTTTATCAAACACATTTAATGTTTATGTGAACTATCCAATAATACCTTGAGCACGTAACGCTGCTATTTTTTCAGCATCTGTCACACGGGCTAAAATTTCATCGGTATGTTCGCCCAACATTGGCGGTGCTTTCTTATATTCCACTGGCGTACGGGAAAGCTTAATAGGCGAACCAATCACTTTAAGTTTATCTTTTAAAGGATGTTGCATTTCAATCAGCATATTACGTGCCTGAACCTGAGGTTCTTCAAATGCCTGTTCCAGGTTGTTAATCAGACCCACCGGAACTTTAACGGCATGAATCGCTTTTACCCAGTGTTTCGCAGTATTGCTCAGGAAGTGCGCCGCCAATAAGTTCCCAATTTCGGTACGGTGTTTAATCCGTAGTGCATTGGTGGTAAAGCGCGGATCATTTGGCAGCTCAGGCAAACCAATCGCGGCGCTCAAAGCGACAAACTGTTTGTCATTCCCACAGGCAATAATAAAGTCCTGATCTGCAGCTTTAAAAACCTGATAAGGCACAATATTGGCATGGGCATTACCATAACGACCTGGAACTTTTCCAGATGCTAAATAATTCATGCCCTGGTTGGCAAGCGTAGCTACCTGCACATCCAGCAAGGCCATATCAATATATTGCCCAAGACCGGTTAAAGTACGGTTCAACAAAGCTGCCTGAATGGCAATGGTTGAATACAGGCCGGTGGTTAAATCAGCAAATGCCACACCGACTTTTTGCGGGCCACCGCCTGGCAAGTCATCTTTCTCACCGGTTACAGACATAAGACCGCCCATACCCTGAATGATAAAGTCATAACCCGGCTCAGGTGCGCGAGGACCAGTCTGGCCAAAACCGGTAATTGAGCAATACACCAGTTTAGGATTAATCGCATTTAAGCTATCGTAATCCAGACCGTACTTTTTCAGTGAACCCGCCTTGTAATTTTCAATTACCACATCAGATTCAGCCGCTAAAGCACGAACCAGCTCCTGCCCTTCCGGTGTGGAAATATCAATCGCAATAGAGAGCTTATTACGGTTTGCAGATTGATAATAAGCCGCTTCTCGTGTGTCTTCGCCCTGATCATTCTTCATCCAGGGTGGACCCCATAAACGCGTGTCATCACCCGTTTTTGGACGTTCAACTTTAATCACTTCTGCGCCTAAATCCGCAAGGATTTGACCACACCAAGGACCTGCCAGTACGCGACTTAAATCCAGTACGCGAATACCTTCTAATGCACCCATGTGTTTTCTCTTTTATACGCGTTCAATAACCATTGCGAGACCTTGTCCCACACCAATACACAAACTGATCACAGCATATTTCTTGCCGCGACGTTGCAGTTCACGGGCCGTGCTGAGTGCCAGACGTGCACCTGAAGCCCCCAGTGGATGACCGACTGCAATCGCACCACCGTTTGGATTGACACGCGGATCATCCAGTGCAACGTCCAAACCGCGTAGACATGCCAACACTTGAGATGCAAAAGCTTCGTTGATCTCAATAATGTCCATATCATCTAAAGTCAGGTTGGCACGTTTCAGCGCAAGTTTGATCGCCTCCACGGGGCCTGCACCCATAATACGTGGTTCAATGCCTGCAGCACCTGATGACAAAATCTTGGCAATCGGTTTAAAACCTAAAGTCTGTTCAGCCTGTTCAGAACCGATAATCAATGCCGCAGCACCATCATTCACGCCTGAAGCATTACCCGCAGTCACTACACCGCCTTCGAACAAGGGTCTCAGTTTTTGCAGGGCTTCCATATTAGACGATGGGCGCGGATGTTCATCAACTGCGACTAATTTAGGCGGTAACTTGCGACCTTGTGCCACTTCAACCGGCGTAATTTCACCATCGAAGAAACCTTCTTGACGTGCAGCTTCAAATTTGGCTTGAGACGCAGCCGCGAAACGATCCGCATCTTCACGGCTAATGCCATACTCAACTGCAACGTTGTCACCGGTTTTTGGCATGGTGTCATCGCCAAACTGTTTTTCAATCGCCGGGTTAGGGAAACGTGCGCCAATCGCAGAATCAAACACTTTAAAGTCACGACCAAAGGCTTTTTCAGATTTGGCAAAAACAAAAGGTGCACGTGACATCGACTCAACGCCACCTGCAATGAAAATGTCGCCTTCCCCACAGCTGATCGCACGCGCAGCATCAATCACAGATGCCAAACCTGATGCACATAAGCGATTCACGGTTTGCGCTGGGGTTTTTACATCTAGACCTGCAAGCAAGGCTGCATGACGCGCAATGTTACGGCTGTCTTCACCGGCCTGATTGGTATTTCCCAGGATCACATCATCATAAATATTATTTGGTAGATTGTGTTTTGCAATCAGTGCTTTAATCACGCCTGCAGCCAAGTTGTCTGGGCGAATCGTGGCCAGGTCCCCTGCATGACGACCAAATGGAGTACGTAATCCATCATAGATAAATGCATTTAACATAAGAAATTCCTTTTCGTTCGCTTAAACAGCTGCAATATGAAGTAAAGATAAGTTCAGTTGGGCACGACGTTTTAACCATGGACTTGGACGGTAACGTTGATCACCCGTGTTGGATAAAATACGCTCTAAAATAAGCAGGATCCGTTTGGCACCGAGTACATCACCCCATGAGATTGGACCGTGGGGGTAACCCAAGCCAAGCTTGACGGCTTTATCAATATCGGCTGCCGTGGCAATTTGCTGCTGCGCGATATCGCAAGCCAAGTTCACCACCATCGCCAAGACACGCTGCGCCACAAAGCCCACACTTTCGGCAATCACAGAAACACCATGACCATTTTTCGCAAATAATGCATGCGCTTGATCTATATATGTTTTTTGGGTCAGGATTGACGGCATCAGGGTGCGGTGCTTGGCAAAATCAGTCAACATATCAATGCTCACAGCACGGCTCGCATCGACACCAAAACGTAATGCGGCTGTGGTGGTATCTTCACCATAAGTCGCCAATAGAATCAGGCTATCCGCGGCAGGTGTTTCTGCAGCATCAATCACTAAACCTTGCTCACGAATATAATCACGTAAGATGCTGGCATCTTGTTCACAATCCGCTTTAATCCCAACCGGACTAAATGCAGTAATTTCAGGCACTACTTGTGCAGGCGCTTCGTTGGTCTTTTGACCGTCTTGGTATTTATAGAAACCTTCACCGACTTTACGGCCCACTTTTTTACCCGCCAACATTTGACGCGTCAGCGCATGTGGGCGATAGCGGTCTTCTTGATAGAACTGGTTGAAAATCGATTCCATTACCGGATGCGAAACATCCAGTGCGGTTAAGTCAAATAACTCAAGTGGTCCCATACGGAAACCGGCACCTTCACGTAAAATACGGTCGATTTCAGAAACAGTGGCTACCCCTTCACCTAATACTTTTAAGGCTTCAGTACCATAGGCACGACCTGCATGATTAACGATGAATCCAGGGGTATCTTTAGTACGCACACCAAAGTGGCCCATACGCTGTGATAACTCTAGAAGATCAGCAATCACCTGCTCATCGGTTGCCAGACCGGCAATCACTTCCACAATTTTCATCAGTGGAACGGGATTGAAGAAATGGAAGCCCGCAAAACGCCCCTGATGCTCAAGATTGGCAGCAATTGCAGTCACTGAAAGTGACGAGGTATTGGTCGCTAAAATGGTATCTGGGGAAACAATCGTTTCAAGCTGTTTAAATAAGCCTTGCTTGATTTCCAGGTTTTCAATAATGGCTTCAACCACTAAATCGACACCCGCAATTTGTTCAATACTGTCGAGTACTTTAAAGCGAGCCAAGGTTTCATTCAGCACTTCTTCAGTGAATTTGCCTTTGGCTTGAAGTTTTTCCAGCATGGTTTTGAGCTTGGCCAAACCCGCTTCGGCAGCACCGGCTTTTGCATCAAACAACCGGACTTCAAGACCGGCTTGCGCTGCAATTTGCGCAATACCCATGCCCATGACACCGGTACCGATTAAAGCCATAGATTGAATGGTCATGTCTTATTCTCCAGTGTACTGTGCAGGACGTTTTTCAAAGAAAGCATTCACGCCTTCTTTCTGGTCTTTGGTATCAAATAGAATCTGGAATGCCTTTCGTTCAAGCGCTAGTGCACCCTGTAAAGATTGATCCTGACCCAGGTTGGTCACTTCTTTAATTTGCTGAACTGCAATTGGAGAAAAACCCGCAATGGTTTTAGCCAGTTTTAAGGCATGTGGAATGGTTTGCTCATCTTCCACGACTTCTGACACCAGGCCCATCTGGCTGGCTTCTGCCGCGCTAATGAATTTGCCTGACAAAACCAACAGCATGGTCTGGAATTTGCCAATTGCACGGAGTAAACGTTGTGTGCCACCTGCACCCGGCATCAGGCCCAGTTTTACTTCAGGCTGACCAAATTGAGCAGACTGACCGGCAATAATGATGTCGGCATGCATCGCCAGTTCACAGCCACCACCCAGGGCATAGCCATTTACAGCGGCAATAATCGGCTTACTGCAATCCACCAAACTTTGCCAGTACTGTTCGGTATGGCGTAAATACATTTGAGCGGTGGTCGCAGTGGTGAAATCCTTGATATCCGCACCCGCAGCAAAAACTTTGTCTCCGCCGGTCAATACGATGGCACGCACCGAAGAGTCCTGATTAAGCTGCTGAAAAGTTTCTGAAAGCGCCTGACGTAATTGCAGATTCAGTGCATTTCTTGCTTCCGGACGATGAATTTCTACAATCGCCACGCCATCTTCTTGAATGGTGAGTTTCAATATTTGGGTGCTTTCCATAAACTTCTCATTTCGCAGTGCGGTACTTTATTTGCAATATACATAGTTTTATCAATCATTCAAGCATATTTTGTCATATCTAAAATTTTTTATTGGGGTATAAATTTATTAAATATAAAATAAAATCAATAATTTAAACAAAATTTATTATTAAAAATTAAATACCGCATAGCGATATATACTTTCGTACATATTGTTTAGTTGCTTTTTTTTGATTAGTATCCGAATAAATTTAGCTTAGTGACTAGATCTTGTTCGATTTCTCCCTATTGAAAAATGAACAGGATTTACATCCTAAAAACGGAGTTAGGACATGATTCGCGATCAGGAAACCTTAGATCAATTAGTCGATATGATTCGTCAATTTGTTGAAGGTGTATTAATCCCAAATGAAGAACTCGTTGCTGAAACGGATGAAATTCCTGCAGAAGTCGTACAGCAAATGAAAGAGTTAGGTTTGTTTGGCTTAACCATTCCTGAAGAATATGAAGGTCTGGGCTTAACCATGGAAGAAGAAGTCTATGTAGCCTTTGAACTTGGTCGTACTTCTCCTGCCTTCCGTTCACTGATTGGCACCAACAATGGTATTGGTGCTTCAGGTTTAATCATTGATGGCACCGAAGAACAAAAACAATATTTCCTGCCTAAGTTAGCCAGCGGTGAAATTATTGGTTCCTTCTGCTTAACCGAGCCAGATTCAGGTTCTGATGCCGCATCACTCAAAACGACTGCAGTGAAAGATGGCGACGAATACATTTTAAATGGTACTAAACGTTTTATTACCAATGCACCACATGCTGGCGTATTTACCGTCATGGCACGTACTAACCCAGATATCAAAGGGTCTGCTGCCATTTCTGCATTTATTGTCGACAGCAAGACACCGGGTATTTCGCTCGGTAAACGTGACAAGAAAATGGGCCAAAAAGGTGCTCACACTTGTGACGTCATTTTTGAAAACTGCCGTATTCCTGCCTCTGCACTTATTGGTGGTGTTGAAGGCGTTGGTTTTAAAACTGCGATGAAAGTTTTAGATAAAGGTCGTATTCATATTGCTGCACTGAGTGTGGGTGCAGCAACGCGTATGCTGGATGATTCACTGCAATATGCAGTTGAGCGTAAGCAATTTGGTCAACCTATTGCCAATTTCCAGCTCATTCAAGGCATGTTGGCAGATTCAAAAGCAGAAATTTATGCGGCTAAATGCATGGTACTTGATGCAGCACGTTTGCGTGATGCAGGTAAAAATGTCAGCACTGAAGCGTCTTGCGCGAAAATGTTTGCCACAGAAATGTGCGGTCGTGTAGCTGACCGTGGCGTGCAAATTCATGGTGGCGCTGGTTATATCAGCGAATACGCAATTGAACGCTTCTACCGTGACGTTCGTTTATTCCGTTTGTACGAAGGTACAACACAAATTCAGCAAGTGATTATTGCGCGTAACATGATTAAAGATGCTACGCGTTAACGTTTTGGCTGAGTCACACTCCTTGCGGCTCAGCCTTTTTTATTAGGGTAATGGATTATGACGATCAAGAACACGATCTCGACAATCGGTCCTAACACATGGAAAGTTGCTTTTGTTTTCGCATTCCTTGCGTTACTGGTCGATGGTGCTGACTTAATGCTGTTGTCATACAGCTTAAACAGTATTAAAGCTGAATTTGGCCTAACCCCTGTTGAAGCAGGTATGTTAGGTAGCTTTACGCTTGCCGGTATGGCAATTGGTGGTATTTTTGGTGGCTGGGCATGTGACAAATTCGGTCGTGTGCGTATTGTGGTTATCTCTATTCTACTGTTCTCTGTTTTAACCTGTGGTCTTGGTTTTACCAACTCGTTTGCAGAATTTGGTACTTTACGTTTCTTTGCTTCTCTAGGCTTAGGCTCGCTATATATTGCCTGTAATACCCTTATGGCAGAATATGTGCCGACCAAATTCCGTACCACGGTACTGGGTACGCTTCAAGCAGGCTGGACAGTAGGTTATATTGTTGCAACCTTGCTTGCCGGCTGGTTAATTCCAGATCACGGCTGGCGTGTACTGTTCTACGTAGCAGCGCTCCCAATCATTATGGCTGTTCTGATGCACTATATGGTTCCGGAACCAGCTGCATGGCAAGAAAACCGCTTTAAGAAAGTGGAAGCAACTACAGCCAAAACTGAGTCGACCTGGAAACTGATTTTCCAAGACAAGCGTAACCGCAATATGTTTATTCTTTGGGCACTGACTGCAGGTTTCCTACAGTTTGGTTACTATGGTGTAAACAACTGGATGCCGACTTACCTGGAAAGCGAACTAGGTATGAAGTTTAAAGAAATGACGGCTTACATGGTCGGCACATATACCGCAATGATTTTAGGTAAAATTCTTGCTGGTTATATGGCAGACAAATTGGGTCGCCGTTTCACTTATGCTTTTGGTGCGATTGGTACAGCCATCTTCCTACCGTTAATCGTGTTCTATAACTCGCCTGAAAACATTCTGTATCTATTGGTGATTTTTGGTTTCCTTTACGGTATTCCATACGGTGTGAACGCAACGTATATGACAGAGAGCTTTGCAACCAATGTTCGTGGTACTGCAATTGGTGGTGCTTACAACGTGGGCCGTCTAGGTGCTGCAATTGCGCCAGCAACTATTGGTTTCCTTGCGAGCGGCGGTTCGATCGGTTTAGGCTTTGTGGTGATGGGTGCAGCATACTTCATCTGTGGTGTGATCCCAGCATTGTTCATCAAAGAAAAGCAGTACGATCCCCAAAATTCATAATCTATAAGATGTCAAAAAAAGCCTCCTTGGAGGCTTTTTTTATGCACAATCCTACCCTCAAAGTGCTATTTTTCTGTATTCACCCATGATAAAATATCGCTAAGCGAAATTGAGTTTTACAAATTATGGAAGATTTAGTCCGAGAATCAATGGAGTTTGACGTCGTAATCGTAGGCGCAGGCCCGGCGGGTCTGTCTGCGGCGATCAAAATCCGTCAGCTTGCAATTAAAAACAACCTGAATGATCTGTCCGTTTGTGTGGTGGAAAAAGGCTCTGAAGTCGGTGCGCATATCCTCTCTGGTGCTGTGCTTGAACCGCGTGCCATGAATGAACTGTTCCCGGACTGGAAAGAACAGGGTGCCCCGCTCAATGTTCCGGTGACCGAAGACAAAACCTACTTCCTGCTGTCGGATGAAAAATCTCAGGAAGCCCCGCACTGGATGGTGCCAAAAACCATGCATAACGATGGCAACTATGTCATCTCTCTGGGCAATGTGGTGCGCTGGTTGGGTCAAAAAGCCGAAGAGCTGGAAGTGTCGATTTTCCCGGGCTTTGCCGCATCAGAAATCCTGTACCATGCCGATGGTTCAGTCAAAGGCATTCAAACCGGTGACATGGGCATTGGCAAGGATGGTGAACCGACGCATAACTTTACTCCGGGTTATGAACTGCATGCCAAATACACCATTTTTGCTGAAGGCTGTCGTGGTCACCTCGGTAAACGTCTGATTGCCAAATATAACCTGGACAAAGATGCCGATCCTCAGCATTACGGTATCGGGATTAAGGAACTCTGGGAAATCGACCCTGCCAAGCACAAGCCAGGTCTGGTGATGCATGGTGCTGGCTGGCCGCTTTCTGAGACCGGTTCTTCAGGCGGCTGGTGGTTGTATCATGCGGAAAACAATCAGGTAACGTTAGGGATGATTGTGGATCTGTCCTACACCAACCCGCATATGTATCCGTTTATGGAAATGCAGCGCTGGAAAACCCATCCTTTAATCAAGCAGTATCTCGAAGGTGGCAAGCGGATTTCTTATGGTGCGCGTGCCGTGACCAAAGGCGGCTTTAACTCACTACCAAAATTCACCTTCCCGGGTGGCTCGTTAATTGGGGATGATGCCGGCTTCCTGAACTTTGCCAAGATCAAAGGTTCACACACGGCAATGAAATCCGGCATGCTCTGCGGTGAAGCGGTATTTGAAGCGATTCAAGTGGGTGTAGCCAAAGGCGGCGACCTGGCTGTTGCGCGTGTAGTGGAAGGCGAAGATTTCTTTGTCAAAGAACTGAACGCATATACCGAGAAGTTCAACAACAGCTGGCTAAAAGAAGAGCTGTATAACTCGCGTAACTTTGGTCCGGCCATGCACAAATTCGGTCAATGGATCGGCGGTGCCTTTAACTTTATCGACCAGAACGTATTTAAAGTGCCGTTTACCTTGCATGACCTGGTGACGGATTTTGGTGCCTTGAAAACCGTGGATGCGGTGAACTTCAAGCCGAACTATCCAAAACCGGATGGCAAGCTGACGTTTGACCGCCTGTCTTCGGTGTTTGTATCGAATACCGTGCATGAAGAAAACCAGCCGGCACATTTAAAGCTGACCGATGCGTCGATTCCGGTGAATGTGAACCTGCCAAAATGGGATGAGCCTGCACAGCGCTATTGCCCGGCCGGGGTGTACGAAATCATGGAAAATAATGACGGCTCCAAGCGCTTCCAGATCAATGCAGCCAACTGTGTACACTGCAAGACCTGTGACATCAAGGATCCGTCCCAAAACATCACCTGGGTAACGCCGGAAGGTGGCGGTGGTCCGAATTATCCTAACATGTAATGTTAGGGTAATTCTTGTGCTGCAATGCAGCGCATACCCAACTATGTAGCATTATTAATAACGCTTCATTTATTTTTTTAGGTAAAAACCGTCTTTTCGAAGGCGGTTTTTAAATGCGTTTCTAAAATAGATCTTTAAAATAAAAATCAGCATGAATTCAATCTTTACTTCTATTTTGAATTATTCCACTTCAATCCGGATATTATTCACCATAAAACAAAACTCGGAACAAATTTTAAAAGAATTGGGCTATGAATCCGAAACGATTCAAAATCTGATTGATCAAGCCATCATTTAATAGACTCAGACTTGCTCTTTGTCCAGTTTCATCAGGCCATATCACTGGATTTTTTTATATACCATCTAAGCGATTGATCATTTAATTCTTATTATTTTCTAATATTCATCAAATTTTTACGTGCTGAATAATACATTTTTATCCTTTTACATTGCTTATCTCTGGCTATGCTACTCTTAAAGCAGATCACGAATCTTGCAACAAGAGGACAGTATCATGGAGTATTACCAACACATTTTAATTTCTGTCGATGACTCGCCGATTGCCGTAGCTGCAGCTGACCAGGCCATGATTTTAGCCAAGGCTTTTGGCAGTAAAGTCACTATTGTCAGTGTAGTGATTATTGATCCTTTGACCAGTGTCAGTTTTTATAAAAATGTTCCCGGCGTCACTGATTATTTTATGGAAGCCAAAGCCCATGCCAAAAATATTCTGGCAGAGCTTGGACTCAAATTTACCAATGCCGGGATTGAAACCCATACTCAGCTTTTAGCCAAACAATCGCCCAGTGATGCCATTGCTGAACTTGCAGATGAACTAAAGGCTGATTTAATCGTAGTTGGATCACATGGTCGAACCGGTTTAAAAAAAACCTTCATTGGCAGTATTGCCCAAGATATTCTGACCGCCAGTCATGTCCCCGTGCTTGTAGTTAAACATACGCAATAATCATTACTCTGCCTTTTTCTTATGCCATTAGCCGGGCTAGTGGTTAATGGCTTTGACAATTGAGCCTTGCAAATGATCTTTTAGGGTATTGTGCTCTGCTCTACTGATTTTATTTCTGCATTATTTTTTTAAAGATTTAAAATCCTGAAGATGAGCTAAAAAATCATCTCATGGACTCTGTAAAAAAAGATCAATCTACGACCATAAACCTATACGCATAAACATAATTAAGGCATAAACTTTGGCCACTTCTTTGTTATAGATATTAAAAGAGTAAAAACATGTCACAACAAGATTTTGAAAATGGTTTAAAAGTTCGGACCGAAGTCATGGGCGAAGCTTTTGTAAAACGTGCGCAAGACAATACTGTGCCTTTTACTCAACCTTTACAGGACTGGATTAATGAACATGCCTGGGGTTCAACCTGGCAACGTGAAGGTGTTCTTCCACGTAAATATCGTTCACTGATCACCATTGCTTTTTTAACTGCTCAAAAAAGCCCAACTGAACTGAAGGGACATGTTCGCGGTGCACTGAATAACGGTGCAACAGTAGAAGAAATTCAGGAAGTGTTATTACACAGCTTGCCATACTGTGGCGCTCCTGCTACTCAAGAAGCCTTTCGTGCTGCACTTGAAGTCATCAATGAATATCAAAAACCTGAATAATTTATTTTGATTTTTATAGCGATAGCTTAAGCAGTTTAGGATTTAAATTGCTTAGGCTATTTTTATTTTTGCCTATATTATTCAATCATCATTCATTTAATTGCCCTGTAATCTACCTTGACTTAACTTCAAGGTATCCGCTTCTAAATATTCTAGTTCTTCGGGATGATGCGTGACATAAATCATCGGTAAATCCAGCTCATCTTTCATGCGTTTAAAAAACGGTAAAATTTGTTGCTTTAAATGTGTATCCAGCCCCGTTAAAGGTTCATCCAATAACAATAAATTTGGTGAAGACAATAAAGCACGTCCAATCGAAACCCGCTGTGCTTCCCCACCCGAAAGTTGATGAGGTTGACGCTGAATTAAAGGGCTTAATTCAAGTAATTCCACGACTTCTTCAAACGGGAATTTTCGTTCCGGTTGAGCTATTAATTTTTCTGCATAGCATAAATTTTGCTGCACATTCATATGAGGAAACAGCAAGGCATTCTGGAAAATGAGAGCGATTTTACGTTGATGCATGGGCATATGGATGTTTTGCTGAGTATCGATGAATACCTGTTCATTCAACTGGATACAACCCTGCTGTGGCTTGAGCAAACCCACAATATTTTTTAGCAAGGTGCTTTTACCGCTTCCCGATGCCCCTACAATGCCTAACAGTTGCTGTTGCATCTCCAGTTTAATATTCAACTGGAAATCAGCATGCTGATATTGAAAATCACATTTCAACATTTCACGCTCCCAATTTCCGTTGATATTTTTGCAAAATAAAATAATTGGCAATTAAGGCTGAAAATGCCAGACACAAGGATAATATCACCAACCGTATGGCAAATTCTTCACCATCGGGTTGTTGCAAAAATGAATAAATCGCAATGGGAATAGTGCGGGTTTCATCGGGAATGTTGCCAACAAAAGTAATGGTGGCACCAAATTCTCCTAGACTTCGACTAAAACACAGGATGCTCCCGATCAGCATTCCCGGCAGTGCCAAAGGCAGGCTAATACTGCAAAATACTCTGAACGGACTTGCCCCCAATGAACCGGCCACATGTTCCAATTGTCGATTAATTAATTGAAAAGAGAGACGAATTGGCTGCACCATCAAGGGAAATGCCACAATCATCGAAGCAAGTACGGCCCCCTTCCAGTTAAATGCCAGTTCAATCCCCATTGCATTCAGATATTGCCCAATCCAGCCTTTATTACCAAACAGAACCAAAAGTAAATAACCCAAAACCACGGGCGGCAGGACCATCGGCAATTGCAAACACGCTTCGACCAAAAATTTCAGCCTGAATTCATGGCGTGCCAAAGTCCAGGCCAAAGCCACTGCAAACGGTAAGCAGATGAGCGTTGCCCATAAAGCGACTTTTGCCGAAAGATATAGGGCACTCAGTTCTTCGGGACTGAACATGTCTTGACGATCCCCCTATGATTGACTCATGCGAAATCCATATGTTTGAAAGATGCTTTTTGCCTGCGGACTGGTTTTTATAAATTTTTCAAATTGAATGGCATCTGCATTTTTAGCTCCCTGTTTGGTCAAGGCAATCGGATAAATAATCGGATGATGTGAATCTGCCGGCAAGGTTCCGATAATTTTCACTTTCTGGCTGATGAGTGCATCTGTTTTATAAACTATGCCTACATCACATTCACCACGTTCGACAAATACCAAGGCTGAACGCACATCATCCGTACCAACTATGCGACCATTCAAACTATTTAACCAATTCAGCTTAGTCAAACTCTGCTTGGCATATTTACCTGCAGGAACGGATTCCATTTGCCCAGTACAGAGATGTCCTTTAAAAGATTGCGCAAAATTAAAACCGGATTGAGCTTTAAAAGGAATATTGAGGTTTTTTGGACTGATCACCACCAACTGATTAAACAATAAGGGCTTGACTCTGTTTTGATGAATCAGGTTCTTTTTGATCAGGTAATTCATCCAGTCCAGATCTGCCGAAAAAAAAATGTCACTGCTGGCCCCTGCTTCTAACTGTTTGGCAAGCGCTGATGAAGCCCCATAGACCGGTACAAGATTGGTGTTGGGATACTGCTTTTGATAGATTTTTCCAAGATCAATGATGGCATTGGTCAAACTGGCAGCAGCATAAATTCTGACTGTTTCAGCATGGGCTACTGAAATTGAAGCTGCTAGACATACTGAGAAAAAAAGGGATTTTTTCATGATTCTTTTACCCCTTAATCAATAAACAAACCGTGCACAATATGTCCTTCAGATAAAGCAATTTCCGCAGGAATTCTGACCAGACAATTGGCCTGCATTAAATTGCTTAGCATATGCGACTGCTGTTTCGACAAGCTTCTGACCTTGAGCAATCCCTGATCAAAACTGGCCGACATTCTTAAAAAACGTTCCCGGCCATCCATTTTCACCTCATGACTCAACACGGCGCTAAACCAGTTCGGTTGCTGTTTTTGTCCTTGCAAAGCCTTTAATACGGTTGAGGTATAAATTTGCATGCCCACATACACGGCTGCGGGATTGCCCGGAAGTCCAAGCAGATAACAACGTGTACGGTCAGCTCGAGTTAATTCTGCAAAAAACATCGGTTTACCCGGTTTTTGTTTTACTTTCCAGAACACTTGCTCAAAGCCTAGATTTAGAGCTACTGGTCGAATAAAATCATAATCTCCAACCGACACTCCGCCGGTGGTTAAAACCAGATCATAACTTTTCGATAATGTTTGAATTAAACTTTTAACTGCATCTTCCGTATCAGCAACATGGAAAATTTCAACCTGCTGTCCCGCATTTTGAAACCAGGCTTGAATCAACGGCCCATTGGCATCAAAAATTTTACCCGTCGCAAAGTCCTCTACACTTTCCGCAACTTCATCTCCGCTAATCACCACTGCAACTTTGGGATATTGAAAAACTTCTACGCTTTGAATACCGGCCATACTTAAAGAAGCAATGGCTCCGACTGAAAGTAGTTGCCCTTTACTGGCTAACAGTTGTCCAATTGAAATTTCTTCGCCCACATTACGTATGTCGGTATTGGCGTTTAAGTGTTCAGTGATTGCAATTCTATTTGAATCAATGACTTTGATAATTTCCTGACGTGCCACCGTAGTGGTGCCAAACGGAATCTTGGCCCCGGTAAAAATCCGCACCGCTTGCCCTGTTTTGAGTTGTAACTCAGATGAATGTCCGGCTTGAATTTCACCGATCAGTTTAAATTCGCTATGTGGCGCAATTGCAGATTGGGCGCAAATCGCATAGCCGTCTACCGCGCTCTGTGAAAATAACGGCAGATTAATAGAGGAATAAATATCTTGCGCTAAATAGCGATTTAAAGCCCGATTTAACCCCAGACTTTCCGTGGCAGGCCCCTGGGTATTCTGCAAAATTAAATTCAAAGCCTGATCTACCGTAATCAGACCCGGCTCTGCGCCACATCCAGACATTTTGCTATTCATTGGTAGCCACCTGGATGGGGAATATTTTTTTGCACATCAAATAAATGTACCAATGCTGGCAGCACTGCAATCAAGGATTCTTTCGCCCCCTGACGGCTGCCCGGCAAGGTCATCACCAGACTGTTATCGATATAACCGGCCACGCCACGACTTAAAGCGGCATACGGAGTTCGTTTTTGCCCAAAACTGCGTGAAGCTTCCATCAGTCCGGGAATCTCACGTTTTAATAAAGGCTGAATGGTTTCCACGGTTAAATCTTTTGGCCCCAGCCCTGTTCCACCAACAGTTAAAATGAGTGGATAATCATTTTTTTGCTGTTCAAGCAATGCCAACAGTTGTTCAGGACTGTCAGGAATGACGTGGTAAGCAATATTACTAAAATTGGCTTCCTGTAAAATTTCCAGCACATTCTGCCCGGCAGTATCCGGTTTTTTACCGGCAGCCACGGTATCGGACAATACAATAATCGAAGCCGGCATGGCTTCTTTTAAGACACGGGTAAAATGGGACTTGCCACCTTTTTTCTTTTGTAATTTAACCTGGTCCAGACATAAGTCTTCCGGTTCGCAATGCGGTTTCAGCATGTCATACAGCGTTAGCCCGGCCAGACTAACTGCAGTCAGGGCTTCCATTTCCACCCCGGTCGGCCCAATGGTTTCTACTGTGGCAATAATCTCGACGTGGGCATCAAACAGTTCATATTCCACATCGGCACGGTAAATCGGTAGCGGATGACACAGCGGAATCAGCTCATCGGTACGTTTCGCCGCTAAAATCCCTGCAATTCGTGCGGTCTTTAGCGCATCACCTTTTTCAGTATTGCCGTTACGTAACAACTCGATGCAATGTGGCGGTGCGTGCAGAATTCCTGTGGCCACTGCAGTGCGATAACTTTCGGCTTTCATCCCGACATTTTTCATTGCATGTTCCTATGATTCATTTTTAAAAATATTTTGAAATTAAAGCGGCCATTGGTAGATCGGCACAGTATTGTCTTTGGCATGATCTTTCGCATGGTCACAATGCTGATGATCATGCTGTTCAAATGAGTCTGCAGGATGATGATGTAAATGTGCTTCATCTACTTCATCTTTACGGATACAGCAGCCTTCTACATATTGGCTGCTACCATCCAGATAAAATTCTTCTTTCCAGACTGGAACCTCATGCTTGACCCGTTCTACCGCTTCTTCACAGGCAGCAAAGGCTTCCCTGCGATGTGCCGCATAAGCAATGGCAATAATGGCTTTTTCACCAATATCTAAAGCCCCAATCCGGTGAATCACCCGAACATAGGACACGCCATATTTATGCTGAATCTCCTGCTCAATCTGGCGAATCATTTTTTCCGCCACGGGTGCATAAGATGTGTATTTCAGCGCTTTAACCGCTTTACCTTCATGATGATTACGCACTGTGCCGACAAAAACCCCAATACCGCCACATTCTGGAAAATGTTCAATCTGATCAAAGCTGTCTAAGGTTAAGGGTGTATCCTGAATTCTGGAAAATGCTTTCAGCTGTTCCATTTCACCCCCCTGCTACCGGTGACAGCAGCACCAAAGTGGTGTCTGCATGGAATTGAGTTTGACGTGAGATAATGTCCTCGCCGATAGCACAGGCACAGCGTTCAATCATGGTAAAAGCTGCCGGATACTCCTGCCCAACTTGAGCCAAAACTTGTGCAACCGTACTATATGGGCTGCACGTCATTTCCAGATTTGCAGGTAACTGACGTTCTACTGCACCGAAGGCTTCAATTTTAATTTTGATCTGTGACATCTTAACCTCCAAGCATGTGCATGCTGATTTTTCGACTGTTTTTATTCATGCGCTGATTTTCCAAACGTTGTGCTATGCCGTGATAGCCTGATTCTTTGTTCCAGATATACTGGGATAACGCAGCATGCAAGCTCAGTTCACTCAAAGGTTCAGAAGCGTTCAGGGCTTTAATTTCAGTTTTTAGATTTAAACCTTGAGGCGCAAACAGGCAGTTATAGAACTCACCTTGTGCGGTTAAACGTACCCGGTCACAAGTGCCACAAAATGAATGGGTAATGGTGGATATGATTCCGACTGGATGACTATCAATAAAATACTGTCGTGCTGGCTCTGAACTTGAACGAACTGAAGGACTCTCTTGGCTCGTTACTGCAAATTCAGTATTTAATATTTTTAAAATTTGCTGCTCACTGACTACATGCTCGCTCGACCATTTACGGTCACCATCCAGGGGCATAAATTCGATAAAACGTAAGACAATTTTTTCTTGAATCGACCAGCGCGCCAAAGGCAGAATCTGATCGTCATTCACGCCCTTCATCAATACACTATTGATCTTGATCGGCAACCCTACCGCTTGCGCTGCCTGAATTCCTTCAAGGACAGGAGATAAATCTTTTTGGGTCAGCTGTTTAAATTGCTGGGCATCCAGACTGTCCAGACTAATGTTTAAATCATCCAGTCCGGCCTGTTTTAACGCCTGTGCATATTGTTTTAAATAATGCGCATTGGTGGTCATGGAAATGCGTTTCAGCCCGAGCTTTTTTAAGTCTTGTAACTGAGCAACAAAATGCACCACGCCCTGACGCATTAATGGTTCGCCGCCTGTAATGCGAATAGATTCAATACCACGGCGCACCATAAAATCACAAAACTGGTAAAGCTGTTCAAAACTGAGCAAGTCATGTTTTTTCATCCATTCAGGATGTTCCGGCATACAATAGACACATTTAAAATTACAGCGATCGGTTACTGAAATTCGCAATTTGCGCTTGCTGCGACCAAATTGATCGACAAATCGTGTATTGGTTTCAAGCTCTGTCATCATATTCATGTTGAACATCCATCTTCAGGCATCTTGCTGTAATCGCACAAGTATTGTGCGCAAGGTTTAAATCGCCCCATCTTGTTATAATTAGATTTGCAATAAGTGTTCCAACTTTGTGCTCAAGAAGAAATTTTCATGTTTAGTGCAAAAATTTAAGTTGTTGATACTGCTGCAGCTCATCCAGCGAGTTAATACTGTGAAAAAACAGGGCATGATTTTCAAACCGTGCCACTTGAGCGTGCAAATCCAAAAAACACTGCCTTAAACTGCGCTGCTTTTGCTCAAGATGCATAGTA
>Ga0308169_10002588_pt1 | contig 18544 bp, 28 predicted proteins | sample PhyBR1_2_FD_202139 | JGI IMG/M metagenome (GOLD analysis project Ga0308169, IMG submission 202139) | Phyllosphere microbial communities from UC Gill Tract Community Farm, Albany, California, United States - DLSLSB.R1 | ecosystem: Host-associated > Plants > Phyllosphere > Unclassified | place...
ATGCGGCGGCGACGAGAGGAATGCGGCATTATCGGCACACCATCTTGGTGTCAGCGCGCGGCATGTCCACACTCTGATCAAGCTTACTGGAGGGCAGGCCCGACATCGCCTCGCTGTATCGCGCTCGTAATATGGTGCAGCTCGCGACTAGCTTGCCGCCGTCCCTCCTCGACATGCACACCCGCTTCCTCCTCGAACGCATCCACGGCGTCCCACAGTCCCTGGCGCGCAATCGAGTCAAGTACGGCTCGGTCGAGGGCCTCGGGCGCCTCTCCTTCCGAGAACAAGGCCGGTTGGGTGTACGCATCGCTTATCGCCGCAAGGTTCGGGGGGAAGTGCTGCCCGTCAGTGGTGCGATCTTGCCCCTGCTACTGTGCAAGGATCAGACGGGAAGCGGGGCTGACCTTGTCCACAGCCTTGCCCACGTTTCCCAGAGCGTTGTACCACCCCTTCAGCCCCTTTTCGACTTCTTTCTTCGACCGCGCGATCTGTTTCTGCAGATCGGTGACGACGCCTTTGGGTTCTTCCCCGGCGGATAGGCGTTGACGAGCCCGGGCGAAATGATCATCTAGCAATGCGTTGAGCGGTCCCCAAGACGACGTCGAGGGTGAAGAGGCGAGCTGTTCTAGCGCTTGGAGAGTCGTGTGCAGGTCCATGATGATGTGATGAAGGGTGGTGCGATGGGGTATGAGCTATCACGCACGATACCAGGATGGGTGACCAGCACGGTTAAGTCGTGGCCCTCTTGCCGTGTCTTCCGGTTGTGAAATCGCCACCGGTCAGACGGTGATCGCCGCCTCCTCTGTTTTCAACCATCACTTGGCTCAATTGAATCCACGCCGTCTTTGTACTCGTCTTGGTCATCTTCCCACATTGCGCGCACCATGTCACAGCAAAACAATCAACGGTGGACCCAGCAAAACCCTAACGCTATGCCCGACAGGCAGGCAGCCGTCAAGCCGCCAGAGACCATCGAGTACCTCTGCGGAGGTGAGTCGACTTGAGAATGCTTCTCCTCGCCCTCGGAGGATTCAGTGCTGATATCAGACTGCGGCGCCAAGTCGTCCATGCGCGTGACCGAGGCGGTGCGATGTAAAGAGTGCGGACACCGCGTCATGTACAAGCCGCGGACGCACCGAAGTGAGTCGAGTCCGGTGAAGCTGCTTTCATGCTACCTGTGTATACCGCTCAGAACGCTCAGCTGACCCCCAGTCGTAAGCCTGCCTCCTTTGACCGACGCCTCTGGACTGACGTCTAGGTTCAATTCGAAGCCAGATAATCTCGATGACCCTCAGCTTGCAGAGACCAAGGCGAAGAGGATGTCGGCGGGCGCAGAGACCGCCGAGCCGACTCGGGGCCTGATCGGCGTTTTTGGTTCTTTCAACATTTGTGATACACATATCTCTCCTATCCTCACCCAGTACAACGGGGTCAACGCGGACTCCGCGTACCTCAACTCCTCATCGTTCCGCCTCGTCCTCGCTTTGCACGACCACGCCCCAATATCATGTACCTATGCACCATGTAAGCACGTCTGGACCAGGACACACGACCTGAGACTGTCCATCCGTGTCGTATCGCGTAAGAATATATGCCTAATACAACCAACGCGTATCTACTTGCTTGTGCCGACGCATGCCTATCCCCTCCCTTGGGTGCAGCCTAGTGGCTTGCCCGGGTCGCAACCGGGGTGGCGGCACCATCCATGTCTGCGCTGTGGCCCTCTTCATCTCTCTGGCCCTGCGTCGCCTGGTACCTCCACGTATCGTCCTCTTCGTCCTCGATGTCCCTGGCTTCGTCGTCACTCCGGTAGATATCGGCCGACTCCCGTCTATGCAGACTCGTCATACTTCTCGCCAGGCTCTTTTCCAGCTTGCGCTCGCCCTGCTTCTTCACCCGAAGCTCGATGGCCTCCTGCAGCGTATCGCGGTAGGTCCGATACTTGTTCAGCTCGGCGACGAGGTATTTAGTCTTGTTTGCCCAGTTGACGTGGGCCTTTTGCGCATTCTTCGAGTTTTGCGTGAACTGGCGTCAGTCCGGGACACAGTCTGCACGCCCGATGCGCAGCGTGTAGCTGTCCAGCAGCTTCTCCAAGCCTTTTCGTCCAGTTGCACGTGCTAATTGCACACGCCAAGACGCCTCCGACCTCTTTCAACAACCCAAAGTAAACTCACCAGCCGCATCATCGGTTCCTCAAGCGCGCGATGCGCCTCGAGCTCCTCGCCCAGCGTGTGATGGTAAGCCCTCAAGACCTCGTATTGCGCCTCCTCTTCCAGCTGGCTATGCACCAAGCTGGGCGGGGGCGCCTTCCAATCATTGATGAATACCCGATCCCCCGGCGTGGCACTGAACGACCGACGGCCATACGTCGCCGTGTTGAACTTGGACATTTTGCTGCTGCTCGAGCGGATGCTCGCGCGGTCATCGTCAAGCGACGTTCCAAGCGCGGAGGCGGAATCCCTGCGGTGATGTGAGTCGGCGACGCGGCTCCAGCCGTACTCGATGTTTCCCACTCCTCCTTGTAAGGGCTGACGCGATCGGCGGGCTGACCAGTAGTTGCACGTGTTGACCCATTCCGTGACGAGGTCGTCCGTCCCCGCGGCGAGGTACACTGCTTCGCCAGATGGCAACGAAAGGCAAAAGACATAGGGGCGATCACGGCTGTACCCGCCCTTGACGGTTGTGGCCTGGGTATGCGTAAGTGAATACCGTCCAGCGGTGTTGGCATTGTTCTGCCCGTCAGCACGCGAGACGTTACACCCGATGCCGCTCGTCGGTGAGCTCGGTCGCTCAACGCACCAGCCAGTTGCCGCCACCAACGACCCCAAATGACGCACTCCCGCTTCCTTCTCCAAACGTGAATAACAGCATCTCCCCCTTCTGTACCACGACAAAGAACTGCTTCCAGTCCTTCTTCCCCACCTTCTTCGTCGCCACCTCTGTGCCCACCCGGCGGCTAAGCAAGCCCTCCTTCGCCCACGGCGCGCCGAGCAAGGCGAGCTCATCGTCATCTAGATCCTCGTCCGACGTATCCTGCGACACAGCCGATGCCACGCTATCCTTCTCGTCCTCCTGCTCCTTGATGACCGTATGCGACAGGTTCGAAGCAAAGCCAATCGTCGCGGGTGCAGTGGCGTCGTTGACCGAGGTGGCGTAGGACGGGGTCGGGCTGAGCCGGCCGTCCGAGGTGGAGAAGACGGAATTGTAGGGGTGATTCATCAACCCCTGCATGCCGCGTATGCTACCCCGCTTGATTGCGCTGATACGGTCGTTGGATCGTCCGGACGGACTGCGCAGCATCGTGCCCCGAGAATCGCTGTTGAGCGAGATGACGCTCTGGCGCTGACTGCTGGGCGTGCTCGAGCTGTTGTTCCCGATCGGCAAGAGAATCTTATCCGCTCGAACCTGGTTGAAGATGTCCTGCGGATCAGCTACAATCATATCCCGCGCCTGAGCAACCCCACCTTGAGAGCATTCTCCGCCTCGCCCTCCCATGCTTTGCCGTATATCGCTGAGCCCGCTGGCGTGGGTGCACTCGTCCTTGCCCTATCCGCAATCGATCCGCCGGCCAGGCCGCTGAAGCTTCGCTCGCTGTCGACGCGCGTGGGCGGGTGCGGCGAAGCGACAACAGGAGCAGAAGCAGATCTCGGAGCCGTTGAAATCGAGCTCGGTCCTGGTCGGTGCCGGACGGTTGCGCTGTTGCCATTCGCATTCTCATTCTGGCCCCCGCTGGTCGGGATCGAGCTGACCGATGACGATCCCAGCCTGACGCTGCCCGAGTCATCTCGTACAAGATCAGGTGTCGATCCTCGATCACTCGGCATACTCTCCTGTATCGCCCGCATCGCATTCCGGACGAAGTCGGCCCTGGACATGTGCTTCTGCAAGTCGGCAATGTGCAGATCAGTATTCAGCATGAGCATCGCGGCCGTGACCGTATGGACCACGCCCGGGGTGCCGAATACAGTAGTGGGGTTGCAGTCGTAGTACCTCGCCGAGAAGCCTTCGAGAATCCGGTCGATCTCTTGCGATTCGGCTTTGAGGTGCAGCTTTGCGCAAAGGTCCCTGCGCGTCAGTCATGCAGTCGACAAGGCTTCTGCAGATCGAATCAGCTGCTCACCTGAACGCTTCAACGAGCGTCTGGCCCTTCATGTCAAAGTATGACATGTAGGACCGCAGGGCCGCGCCGTTGACCAGTCGCCTGTTCATTAGTTCGGCCGCGCAAGGCCCCTCCGCAGCACTCACGGCCCGCCCAAGAACTCCGCCACCTTGTCAGCCTGGACCGACGAGAAATCATCATCCAAGAATTCGCAGGCAAGTCTCCTTCCCTTCTCCTCGTCATCTTCCGCCGTAGGAGCTCCATTGACGCGTCTGGGAGTAGTGGGCGTGTGCACAATCTCGATGCTGTCCGTCGTCCGACTGCTGGATCGGGGTGAAGGTGACTGCCTGCCCCATGCGCTAGCGCCGATCAGATTTGACCTGAGCAAGCCTTCGGTCGTTACTGACAGGCCTTTGCGCGGGGTCTCCAATGATGGCGTAATGACGAGCCTGACCGAAGCTGGTGAGAGGGGCGGAAGAGGCTCCGCCTCCTTGCGTAGTTTGATTGTGTCCCCGCCGCGAGCTTCCTCTGGGTCCATCTCACCCTCTCCGCCTGCACTGGGAGATGGGACGCTGTGTCCGAAATCAGATGCCTGCACCAGCAATGGAGAACCGAGGTTTGGCGGAGGAACAAGCGAAGGGTACGCGCCGTTATCTGTCCTGGTCCTCCGACGAGAGGAGGTGCTAGAAGACCGGGAGACCGTACGAGAGGGGGGGATCAAGCTCATCTCCCTCGCCCCTCCCTCGTCGCCGGTCTTTGTCGGCACGAACAAAGCGACCTGCGGCGCAGGAGTTGGTGATGAGGTCGTGCGTTGCGACAGCATGGCCGCGCCTGCCGTGCCAGGCCGAGGCGAACCGTTAGTCGGCAGCGACGAAGTGCGTGTCGTCACGCTAGGCTGCGGTACTCCAAGCTTCCCCTGGCTTCCTCGGCGCGGCGTATCAGTCGACGAACGTCCTAAATCGGTTGGGAAACGGGTCTTTCCGCCACCTGCGCCATTGCTCATGGCGACATCTGCCGAATGGGCTCGCTCGCGGATCCTCATACTGTCCGGGGGAAGACCCAGCTCTTTCGCAGGTTCGCTCTGTCCTATAGCGTCGAATATGCCCGCGACATCGTCCGAGAACGACATGGTCACAGGCTGGCGAGGCGAAGGCTGGATGAGACCGATCTGGGATGGCGAGTCTTCGTCGAGTACGCCATCATCGCCATCGTCGCCATGGGCTGCGGGTTGTCGACGGTGCAGCGTACCCGTTCCGAGGTCAGGGTCGCGCGAGTGCGAGAACGATTGAAGAGGCGTGGCGCCCGGACTAGGCTGTATGGGCGGTAACGGTTTGTCCGAACCCGTACTCGTAGAAATGGCACCGTCTCGCCGACCCGTCGGCGTTGCAGATCGTAGTCCGTGATCTATCGAAGTATCGAATCGCCCGTCTTTCTGCATCATCGTCGGCGTAATGTCTTGTGTATCCGAGATCTGAGGCGAATTCACCAGCTGCGGAGACGTCATGGACCGCGTCGCGCCGAGAGTAGGGGACTTGGCATTCCGCCTGATGTCCGCCTCACGCCGGTATGAGACGGGCACGGGAGGTACTGGAGGTTGGGCATGGTCGGGTGTGTTAAACCTGGCTGCGCTCGGAAGGGTTGGGCTGGTTGTAGGCTGTTGTCAGATATCGTCATAGCCGTCAGACATCCCTGCTCTGGCTCACAGTATGTTCTCGCGAAGACGACCCGCCAAACATCCGTCCGAAGACCCCTTTCGCTTTGCTGCGCAAGCTCTGGACATGAGTTCATTTCCCCGAGGGCATTGTTTATGGGGTCAGTCTCCACTTACCTTGGACCCATCATGCGAGCTCTCCCTGGACCGATGACTTGCGGGCCTTTCCGCTATCGTCGTCATCTTCTCCGGACTGGCACTTCCCAGGCTTCTCAGATCCGAGGACCTATCCCAATCCTCGCTCCCTCCACTTGCACTTTTCACGGGTCCAATCCTTCCTTGACTCCCGCTGTGGGCCGCAGCAAGCTGTCCCAAGCCGGGTGCGGGGTTCGAAGCTACTCTGCTGCCGGAACCCAACGCTGCGCCCAGTCCCAGTCCGACAGACTGAGACGACGTCATATGCGGCGGCGGAGGTGCATGTCGCGTATGACGCGCAACAGGGGACCCGTTTGGACTCGCCTTTGGCGGGAGCGCCGTCGGCGGCGCGGTCGGTGATGCGCTGGCCTTGGCTCCCTTCGCCTTCCGCACGAGGGTAGCTAGATCTGGCGACGAAGCCGTCCCTGGGGAGCGGAACATGCTCCTCCGCTTCGTGAGCTTTGCCTTGGGTTTACCCATCTTTTGCGACTCGTTCAGTTCCGCTGTGGATCAGCACACTCGACCCGGTGCGTTGGATCCAGTGGGGATAAGTAGGAAGGAGAAGCAGAAGTTGATTTCGTCACGCACCGTCAAGTCCCATGCTCTGCCTGACCGAGCTCGACGCAGAGATCATCGACATTCTGCTAGGACTGCCATAGCTATCCTGGCTCGCCATCGTCGCGTGACTCGTCCGTCTGTCCATCACCTTCCCTTCCACCGATACGCTCGCCCCCTGGCTTGCAATCGACCCGCGCTGATCCTTCTTCGGCGTTGACATCGCGAAATTGAGGCCAAGAGTCGGCTTTACGTCCGTGTCCACCGCTGCGTCCGGACCGGCGATTGACCGACCCGGCATCGCGCTCCGCTTTGGCGTAGGCGGAATCACGCCCACCCGTCCAGGTCCCTCCAGCGTATCGTGTTCGTGCCCGTGTTCGCCGTCATCTGCCTGACCCCGCTCATCGGTTCGACCAATCGCGCGCAGGTCCTCCTCGTAGCTCCTCTTCTCGAGCGGTACCGGCGCGTCGTCGTCTTCCATCTCTGGTGCTCCACCCGCCGGCGCAGGCGTGGACCCATCCCCCGCGAGATCCGGCCCCCCCGAGAGGAAGGTGGTATTGGGATTGAGCAGCGCAGCCTCGAAGTCTGCCGGGCTCTTCTTGAGCGAACTGCCGCTCCGCACCGACGACACAGATGCGCGAGGGAGGCTGTGGCCGCTGATAGCAGGCCCGGCTACGTTAACGTTTCCGGTGCGAGACGACGCCGAGGCGGGCGAGGTGGATCGCGGGGTGGGTGCGATAGGCGAGAGCCGACCGCGAGTGGTCATGCTGCTCAAAGCGAGCTCTCGGCCCTCGGCGCCAAGAGACGTGAGATGTTTTGATTCTTGGGTCGGTCGTAGTCGCGAAGTGGGAAGCTAGATCGGATCAGGCTGGAGGGCGGGTACTTGTGGGGTGACACGGTGCCGGGTGGTCCGTTTGCCTTGGGTCGTTCCTGATTGGCGCCGTGCAGAATCGATCGCGGAAGGAAGGACGACACGGTCGTTGTTCCAAGCTATCGAGCCGGCGGCGAGCGCATCTGACGATCCGCCGGGCTGTGTGGAAAGTGGGAAGTGGAAAGGGGATCAACGAGCAAAACAGCAGGAAGGATGACCTGTGCTGGACCCCTTTGTGTCTCATCAACAACTCGTCGGACATTTCCGCCTCGGCCTGTAATCATCCTCCCCGGCGACACATCAATATGGCATACACACAACACAATCTGCTATGCATACAAGAGCAAAATACTGCGTACCAATGCCAAAAGGGCATCACCTAGACGTCACGCGTAATAAATAAAAGAAAAAACGTCAACAGCTCCTCGACCTGAGCGAGGAGTGGAGCCTCGCTCCTCCCACTCAAGCACCCGCCGGCAAACTATGCCTCGCTCGTCGCGCTCCTCTGCCCAGCTCTTCAGGCGCGGCAGTGGGAGGACGCACCGCCGGTTCCAGGGGTTCGTAAGCCCATCCCATTGGTGCGCCATTTCGCTTCTTTATCGCCTTCTTCTTCTCAGTCTCCCTGACATGGGTTGGGGTATGCGAAGATGGGGACTGGTTTGGCTTGACGTCGCTTGGCGTCCCCGCGCGCGTGGTTTTCGGCGCGGAAACGGCGGCCGCAGCGATTTCTGAGGCTTTCGGCAGCGCAGCCGGCGTAAGAGGCGGTTGCGGACGAGCAGTGGACGGCACTGATGTAGCTGGTGCAGCACGAACGCCGGGTGAGGCTATCGCGCGCGGTTCGGCAGCAGTCGGCGCCGTCTTCCAGAATGGACCGAGAGATTTCGGCCTGTTTTCGACTGCCTCGGCAGAGCGAGGCGGAGCGAGCTGAGAATGTGGGTGCGGAATCGACTGTGCCGGATGACTCGGCGGGCGGGATGATACGGGTCGAGATTGACTCGAAGCGGTCGACGGGGCCGCAACATAATGAGACACGCTCTCATGGGGCGGTGAGGCATGAGGCGAACCACCCGAAAGCGAGCCAGCGAACATCGGACTGGGTTCACCGCTTGTGAAGGGACCGCCCGGACCTAGACGCGGATATTCGTGGCTGGGGCTATGCTGGAGCGGTCGAGCAGGCTGGGCGATCGGCCGGGAAGACGCTGGCATCGACGGGCCGCTTCCATCACGTTCGAACGCGAAATGCCTCGCGCCATTCGCAGTCGGTTCCGCCGGCGACATCTCTGGCCCTATCAGCCCGGCCAGCGAGCCATCGTGCATCGTCCTGCCTCGCTTGTTCGACTCGGCGTTTCCATCATCGGTCGTGCGAGGTCGTTTGCCCTGCCCCGAGCTCGTTGACGCCGAGGGGGAACCCTCGTCCACGCTCGGCAAGCGCGGTCCGCTTCTCGCTGACGCGGCGCTTCCGGGCGTGCCATGCCATGCCGCACCGGCACTTGCGCTGCCACTTGCAGACCCAGGCGTGCCGCGCACACTGTCCGGCGCCGGCGTCATCCCCATATACTTCATGTTCTCCTCCTTCGTCTTCCCCCAATTATCGCTCCGATAATAGTTCTTCGGCCCACCAAGATTCTTGACCGCCTGCGGGCCCGGTCCATGCCCCTGTGCAGCTAGGGTGTTCGCGAAGCTCGCGACGCTGCCGGCGGGTTTCCGTCCATCAGAGTAAGCCTCCGCTGTAAGAGGTAGCGGCGAGGGCGCGACCCCGAATTCGGCAATCATCATGTTCATCCACGCGATCCCTCGTCTTCGCTTGATCCGTTCTTCGTGCCATTCCTCCAGAGTGCGTGTCTTCTCGGCGGCTATCTTGCGGAGCCAGCTCGTCCAGCCCGACTTGCGTTTCGCCGCGGCCGCAGCGGCTTTGGCGGCTGCCGCATTTTCTTCCGGGGTCTTCGACGGATCAGGTACGAACTCGGGGGTGGTGAATGCGAGGTCATTCGGACGAGGCAGGGCCGAGGACGAGCTTGCTCCGGGCGAGGCGTTGGTCACCTGACCGTTCAGATACGAAGTGTGAGAGAAGAACGTCGCTGTTGAGGGCGTCGCCGACGCTGCGGCAGGGTTGATGGTGGAATTGGGGGTTCTTGCCGAAGGGTTGACCGCCGTCGAGCCATCATGATCGTGTGCGATCCCGTTCGCGCTGTCCTTCCCGCCGACGACCTCCGGGCCAGGCGGACCGTCCGGTCGTCTGTTCTCCCAGTCGCCGTTGGTGGATGGCGCTGCGCCAGCCTCGCCTGCCCCTCCGACCTCGAGAACTTCCATTCCATCATCGCTGTCCAGCTCGTCGATCTCCTCTTCGCCTTCTACGTCGATGAAACCATCCGCGGATGTTTCGATCCTTCCGGGCGAAATGGGTGCGATGGACGTTGGAGCAGTCGAGATAGGTGCGTGTTCCACCTCGGGCACCGCCGTGCTCGTGCTCAGCTCCGGGACCACGACAGTCTCCGGCTCGACCACCACCGTTTTGGACCTGACAACGCTCATCTTCGCCCTCTTGATCGCAGCGCCCAACTTGGTCGTCACCCCCGTCTTCTTCGTCTTTTTGACCACCACCTTCTTGACGGGGCCTCTTTTGCCCTTGACCGCCTTCTTCACAGCCTCGGCGGCCCTCTTGGCTTCCAGCTCGGCGGCCAGCTCCTTCGCTGTAACGTCGCCGTTGCGTCGACCAAGCACGCCGATGCAGTTCGCGGCGCCACATCTGCATTCCGCCCGAAGCGAATCCTTGGCCTCAGCGAACCAGTCAAAGTTGTAGTTGTAGAAGAGCTGGAGTCAGCTTCTTGCACATCATCCATCCGCTTGGGAGAGACGCCGAGTGTGACCAAACGGAAGGTGGACCCACCTCGTCGCCCTTGTTGATGTTCTTCAGAGCCCACATGCCCACTTCGAACTCTTGCAGACCGTCTCCGACCTGCTGATACTTGCGTACTTCTAGGTTCGGGTCGCATCCATGATTGATGAAACGGGCGTCGTTGCCTTTCAGGCCCTGTCCGTCAGTCCAGTTTTCCTGTCAGCGGGAAACTGGCGTACAGAATCGATGACCTCGTCTTGGTCATACGCCAAGGCGTAGAAGTTCCTCTGCCCAGCATATTGGTCTACCAAGCGTTCGTGGAAGGCGCTCCTGTCAGTTTCGTTCCGTGGGGGTAAAGCCACCACGTCAACTCACTCGAGCGATATCACCTCGCCCCTGTAGTCCGTGACAAAATCGCCTTCCTTGATATCCTGCATGGCGAACAGCCCGAAACCCCTAGATCCAGTCTGGGATCAGCTCTCACGACATGACGACGGCAGACAGCGCACGTCAAGATGTCTGACTCACATATTTGACCTTTGTCTCTGCCATTGGGCGCTTCGCCAGACTCCTGTTCGTGCAGCTCTCGCCGCAAGGACAGTCCCTGCCGCACAGGTAACTCATAATGCGGTTGATGCAGTTGTCGCCGCAACCGCTGTCAGGCGCACATTCACAAACAACGCGCTCACACGTGACCCGCGCTCGATCCGGAAAGACGTCTTGCGATCAGTATAGCACTCTCATTTCGTCCCCGCAGGTATAGGACTCACTGCCCCGGACCTTCTGATACGGTGCCGGCTTCTTCTTGTCATTGAGCGCGCCGTTCGACGCGGCATTATGGATGTTGAACGGCAAGACGAAATCGTGCTCGCGTCCGAAAAAGTGTTCGTAGCCGTGATCGTATGGCAGAGGAGGAAACGACAGGCCGCCGATCCCAGTCGAGGCCGCGACGTTCCGCCTGCTCCCGCCCTTCTTCGTCCCGAGTATCTTGTTGATGAGCTTGTAGGGCGACTTGGCGTTTGCGTCCTGGCAGTAAAACCCCGCGGTCATGTACTGCTTGCCCTTCGATGTCGCGGCCGCAGAGGTCGATGTCGAGGCCAAATTAGCTTTCTCTACGCCGCCGTCGTCTTGCTGCTGGTTCCGCTTCCCCACATTCTCATTCCTCCCAGTCTCCTTTGCCCTTCCTTTCCCCTTCTCGTCCTTCGTGTACGTCCCATTCGTCCGCGTCCTCCTCCCCCGACCTTTACCCTTCGCGGGCGCGTCGTCGTCGCTACTCGTCATGTCCTCGAACCTCTCGTCCTCGTCATCATCCATCACATCATCCTCCTCTTCCTCGTTTTCCACCCTTTTACCCTTCCCGCGTATCCTCTTCACCTTCTCCGCTTTCAGCTTCGCCTTCTGTCTCGCCGTCATCGCCATCGTCGTTTGCGTCTTCCGGAGCTTGACCGGCAACCTTGCCACGGTCGCCTTTGATCTCGGCGAAACTGTAGCCCCCTTCCCTTGCACCGGACTTGACTCCTCCCTGCCACCTATTGTCGCGCGGATATTCGCAAGCATCATCAGGCTGAGCCGTTCGTTGACGCTCTGGGCGTGCTGAGCGTTCTTCCCGCCCCGCTTGCCGGTCGTGTTTGGCAAGCTGCCGCTCGTCTCGGGAGGCGGCTTGTACCCTCGTCTGCTCGCCATCGTGGGTGTCCTCAACAGCGGCGCGGGTGCCACGCCGCCATTCTTCGCCGCATGGCGCCCGCGACCGCTGCCACTGCCGGAGCCTCCCGCCATGGCCGGGGTCGAGATGAGATTCGAAGTAGAAGAGGCCGGAATGCCCGAGTGCGAGTGCCGCTTTGGCCGCGCACCTCGACCAGCCGACGAAGTCAGAGGCGGCGAGAGTGGCACCTTGTCCTTGGTGTCCTCGCTGCCCAGCTCCGAATACTGTATGCTCGGCCTCGCTCTCAAGGTGCGCCCCGTCCTGCCGCTGTCCGTCGCGGTCGCGTGACCGTTGACGCCGGTCGGAGCCGGCGTGATGGGTGGGGATGCCTTGGGAGCCGTGTCCAGTGGCGAGGGCTTGACGCGTAAGGCTCGCTTTGGGCCGGTGGTTATTGTCGTGTTGGCCGGGGCGATTTCAGCCGGCGTCGGCGTCGAGGGCGTACCGTTCGTAGAGGCGGACGTGCTCGTCTCGGGCGCCTTTTGCTTCGGCTCCTTCCGTTTCACGACGACCTCTTCGGGTGCCGACAGCGCTGCGAGCACCTCCGAGCTGGTTACGACGGGTGCGCGAGATGCCGTCGCAGCGGGCAGGTTTGGCGTGATGTTGAGCCGGCTTGAGAAGAACGATCGGCGTTTCTTGGCGGGCACGGCGTCGCCCGGAGGTGGGGCCATCGTGGCGCGGTGCACCGGCTACGATATGCTTTGTATAACGTTGATGATGGGTGCAGTGCAGTCGCAGGGCCAATCGGCCATGTATGGTACAGTCGCGGTCGGGCGGCGAAAGGTGACGGTATAAATCGAGGATGGCGTGTGAGAGTGAGCGCACGCGCGTGGAACTGTCCGACTTCCGACCGAGCGAGCCGAGGCGAGTGCGTTGCGCGGTTGCAGCCATCCATTTCGTATTTCCGCGGTGATATACCCTGTGGCCGGTCCATTGCTCCCTTGCCTCCCCCACATCGTTTCACTCTATCGTCCATGCTTGTGTACGACGGACCTTGGGCGTCCTTTCGCCGCGTGCAGTGGCTTCTTTGTCTCGTGCCATGGTGATGTCGCTTTGGCTCCACACACCGTCTTGATCCTCGCGAAAGGCACACAGCTGTGAGAAGGTGGGGGACTGAATCGCCACCTGCGACTGATTGTTCGCTCAATGGCTTCCCGGCCGCTCGGTCCACGTCAGGGTGCTCGGACAGTCCGTAAACCAAACACGACACTCCCGCTGTCTCGAATAATAACTTCCGTCGAGTCGTCCATGCTCAGCGATATTTCAGATTGGGCTGTCCCAATTGAACTTGAGCATGGTCTGCCAGAGAGTCCATTTTCTTCTTTGTGCCATGCTTGCCCCCGTTTCCGCCCCCACAAAACCAGCGTCCCGCCTTTTTAAGTCCTCTTGCTGGTTTGTGCAAGCCGCTGGAAACGATAGGTCCCGCTTGGACGCGACGATAAATCCAGGGACCAGACATCAGCATGCCCGGCAATCAACAATGCTTGGCCTCCTCACGCAGCACCCAGTGCAAACGCTCTTTCGGACCCGGGGCTCGTGTCAGTCTCCATGCTAGCTTTCCCAGATTGTAGCGATGAAATAACTGAGGTCGATCAACGATAGTCGTCTTTAGGAGAGAGTCTGTCGGTAACGTCCCCCAGTGGGCGTCTCTGTCCGAGGTCACATTCCGCCCTCCTCCCGTCAAGCTCAGCCAGACTGGAGCTAGCTCTCAGCATCTACCAAACCTGCCATGAGAGTGTGGTGGAAAGGGGACATGGCGCACTGCAGCGCTGCGGAGCGGGCCAAATGCGATGAACGAGCGTTCAACCGTCTTGACACGTCCACCCCTTCATGCGATACTCTATGCAAGCTGTGTTCCTTGATGGACCCAAATCTCGGTCCAAGTCCCCCCAATTATCACACATCTCATTAGCCTTCACATTGCGCAGCAGGCGGAAATGACACTTTACAATCATCGATTATTCCGAGCTTGCGCAAGTGCAGGCGATAGGTCTGAACCTCTTGCGTGAGCGCCGGCGTTCGTAGCTTGCGGGTTCACTCCTTCGAGCACCGATCGCAACGGCGAAAGTCGGAGACCCGAGGGTCCCTCACCTCCGTAGATAGCGAGAGCTAAGAGCACACGGTGCATCGGGACAAGCCGGCGACAGGCATCGATACAACGCTTGTGTCAGCCTGGGATCTGGAAAAACGTATGACCCTTTTTCATGCCGACTGTCCACAGCTTCCAGACCGCGACCACATCAATGACAGCATCCCGCCGACCCGTACCCCTACGATATCTCAATCGGTCTTTGCTCCCAACTCCGATCTCGAAGGAAGGTGTCTTGCAATGGAAAAGGACCGTTGTGCCCTCAGTGGCAAGAACGAGATGACTCCACCCATCGCTCTTTTCGCAAGACACTCGTAGTCCAAGCACTGAGTCAGCCCGCCCTCGGTATGGCGGTCTTGGAGCAATCAGTCTACTGCTGCCGTCTACATGCCCACTTGGCACTGTGTTAACGGACAACAGTCGCCGTGTAAGGTTTTTGGCCCACGCGTGGCCTGAGGTTGCCGCGCCAAAAACAACATGCATACACCCGCTCTATGACATGTGAGATCTCTATCCGCCCCACTGGAAATGCATCTTCTGCCCGCCACCGCCGAAGCCCTGGAAGCCTTGCGGGAAGCCACCCTGCTGGAAGAAGAACGGTTGCCCCCCGCCATGGTGTGCGAATGGGTTTCCTCCATGTCCGCCGGTGGGGTCGTTCGGGTCATCACCGTTGTCGTACCGCTGTCTAAGCTCTGCGTCGTTAGCGCCATGCCCGCTGCATTAGCCGTCTGCGGACTCACCCTCATTGCTCAAAACTTCATACGCTTCGTTCAAGGCGGCCATCTGTTCTTCGGACCCTCCAACATCTGGGTGCACAGTCTTTGCCTTGGTACGGCTTCAGATCAGTCCTGATCCTGCTTTCCTCGCAAAAGACAACAACTCACAAGGCCTTCTTGATTTGACGTTCATCCGCATCTCGTGATACGCCCAGGACCTGCACATGTCAATTTTCATTCTCCGTCTTCCGAAAAAGCCGCCACCCACCTTGTAGTAGTCTTTCTGCTTCGAGACCTTCAACAGCCGCTGCGCCCTTTGCAGTCTGTTCGCGATCTGTACATTAGCCTTCCAGTCTGGTCCGGCAATATTCCACACCCACATCCTGACTCGACCTGCCCGACGCCTCAAACGCCCGCTCGAGCACCCGAAGCGCCTCCTCCCACTTCTCATCCTTCAACAGCCTCTCTCCGCGTCCCACCAAACCGTCCACGTTCCCCTCGTCCATCTCCAGTGTCACATCACACCATCTCGCTCCCCGGTCCTTCTTGAAGTCGTTGGCGCCCACTGCGGTTTTACAAGCAAGACTGTACAGCTCCAACCTCCGCTGGCTCTTGCTTCGGGGCGAGAACTGCGGCGCGAGGTAGACAACTCCATCGTCGTGCGCCTTGCTAGCATCATTGAGGGCCTGCTCGAATCGTGCCAAGAGACCGTCTTCCCCGTCGAGCAGCTTGATCGCTTGTCGCCATGATCCCCCCTCCACAAAGTTTCGGACCTTGGCCGTCTCCTTTTCCAGCGTTCGCAGCAGCTTGTGCACTTTCTTACACGGCTTCGAGTCGGGGTCGTAATGCAGACACTGCTTAATGTGGGACATGGCAGTTTCTGAGCCGAGTAAGAAGTAGGCGATATGCGTCAAGCGGAGCGGGAGGGATACGGTCGATGGATTGAGCGTGGCAAGCCGTCTGCGAATCAGCTTCGTGTTCTGCTGTCTCGCCTCTCCGGTTTCTCGACGCGTACGTGAGATCTCCATATACCGCTTCTACGTCCCCGAGTTGGGTCGCGCACTCGACTCGCAATTCCCGCATTTCAACCGAGTTCGGGCCAGTCTCAAGTGCACGCGTCGCGTGATCGACACATCCCTGCCATTGCTTCTTCTTCGAGGTCTGCCTCGCCTGACCGGCCGCGAGCGCCGCTTGCGATATCGCGTTGGCCTACTCGTTAACCTGCAGAAACATGATGATTTGCGTGAAATCAAAGCACGTACTAGCTCTTCGGCCTCAGCGTCCTTCTTGCTCTTTCCATACACTTTCAACTCGGCCTGCGCCTCGTCAAACCGCCCTTCTTTAGCCAGCACCTTTGCCTTCTGGTAGTGCGCCTGCACCGTGAGTTTTCGTCTCGCGCCATGAAACAAGAGACGTACCTGGACGAAAGCCGGGTTTAGCCGGATGATGTGGTCGAAATCATCGATGGCTTGCGAATGCCTTCCTAGGGATAGGTATACGGTCGCCCGCTTGTAGTAGTTCAAGTACGAGGTGGGGTCCAGCTCTGGTGTAAGCTATCCGCGCAGTGGTATGTGACTAATGTAGTTTGAGCCAGTAGCGGCAATATGCATGGGGGAGGGGGCCCTGCAGATGCGGGTTTAAAGCAGGCGAGTGCATGATGGAACAGCAACGTACCGATTGCTTCACCGTACGCCCGTGCCGCTTCGTGGTACGATCCCTCAGAAAGAAGTTTGTTCGCGTCCGAGACGATCTGCTGAGCGGTTCGTTCGCCGAGGACGGGCGTGAGTGCCGACAGAGAGAGGACGAGGGGGAGGGTGAGCCCCAGAGCCGGTGAGAACCACATGACGTTTACGGAGTGGTTCCGTCAGGGCAAGCACGAGCCAGTATGTGTATCGTCACGTCCTGATGGATTGAGGTAGATCGTCAAGGGATATAACAAGTGTCGAGCACTGCTCAACGATCCAGTGTAATGTGGTGTTGACAAGGTGGATCGTCGACGTCAACTTCCAGCTCATCAACTTCTATCACGGCGATGGCCGGTGAACAAGGCGCGATGCATTTCTGGTGCCTTCCAAACCTTTCCAAGGTGCGCCTACATTGACGGCGAGTCGCCGCGTTCGCTGGAATCAGTGTACCCCATCCCGGGGCGCCGACCGGAGCGACGTGATGTGCTTGTAGGGGCCTCAGCCGGCGATTGAATAGAACGAGATTATGACGGCACCAAGTTCGATCGCTATCACAGGCCTTATCTTGCCGTGTCTGCCGAAGCGCCAAGTCAATCTGTAAGGCGGCCATTGGCCAGTGCCGCTCCTTGAGCGAATGCAAGCGATAAGCTGACCGTACAAGTACGCGTACTGACGGGACACTCCATCTCCACAATCCCACCAATCAGCCATGTCCGCCCAACTCCCCGCCTACTGCACCGCCCTTCTCGCGTGGAAGACCGAATCCAACCTCACCTTCTCCGAGATCGCCGAAAAGCTGCAGCGACCTGAAGTATGGACCACGGCGCTGTTCTTCGGCCAGGCCAAGACGGACGAAGAGACAGCCAAAAGGCTGCTCGATATCGCCGGCACGCCGGCTGACGGGCTGGTCAAGTACTCGACGATTGACGATCCGACCGAGAAGGCCATTCCGGCTTCATTGATCATCAAGGGCCTCAGCGGCAAGGGAGTCGACTCGAAGGGGGTGGACGGGATGATAACCAGGGGAGGCACCTGGGAGTGGCCCCCTAAGGTGAGCCCGTGGAAATTGTGTCGGCCGAAGCTGACTCTGATAGGACCCGGTCATCTACCGGCTCTACGAGGTCTTGGTCGTATACGGCACGTCGTACAAGGCCTTGATCAACGAGAAGGTAATCGTCAGTCGAACACATTCCAACTCCACTTTGCTAAGGCCAGTTCGGCGACGGCATCATGTCTGCGATCGGTGAGTGACGGTTTTGGCACGAGCGCCAGGGCAGACCGTCTGACGGGCAGGTTTCCGCACTACTGTTGAAAAGAAGAAGGACCCCACGGGCGACCGCGTCGTCATCACCCTCGACGGCAAGGTATGTCGTAGTTCGTCATCGCTCGCCCTTGCTCATCTGCTAGTTCCTTCCGTACTCGTCCACCGACCAGTGGGACATGTCTTTGTCCAAGTAGAAAGAGTCGTAGCGAGGACTCAGGCCGAATTGGGCTGAGCGGGGCCAGGCAGAATTTGCAGACAAAGTTGTAGAGGGCATCCAAGGAGCGTGAGACCGTTGTGAAGGACAATGCTGGCTTGACCGGGCTCTCTGCGCTGAAGAGCGCACCATGAAGAGCGGATCTGGGTGGACAAAGAAGAAGCGGTCTCAGCCGCAACATTAAATCTGCGACCGACACAAACGTATCTGTCAATGTGAAACGCTACACGGCCATACACCTTGCCTAGTTCTTCTTTGTTGTTTCTCTGAAACGCAAAGCTCCCTACATCGGACATCATCGTATTCCAGAACGCTAGACTCCCTGTTGAACAGGCGCTGGCGTGGTCGCACTGCCCTCGGATCGCTTCTGGGACATGGCGATGCCCGCATTAGCCGTTGGGTGGCCCTCGCCCAATCGGTGGAATGGTGTTTGCCAGGTGGCGTACGCGCCGTCTCGGTGAATGAGGACCCAGATGACTTGGAAGAGGAGCAGGCCGAGGAGCTACGGTCGGTGACTGCCTTGTCTCAAGGAATGGGACCGTGGACAGGTGAGAAGGCATGAGAGACGCGAAGGACCAGGGATAAGGGCACACGAGGATCTGCGCCGCCGAAGCGCTCGCTCAACTCACGAGGAATGTGAAGATCCACCCTACCCCGATCAGTCCGCTCC
>Ga0308169_10002592_pt1 | contig 18527 bp, 15 predicted proteins | sample PhyBR1_2_FD_202139 | JGI IMG/M metagenome (GOLD analysis project Ga0308169, IMG submission 202139) | Phyllosphere microbial communities from UC Gill Tract Community Farm, Albany, California, United States - DLSLSB.R1 | ecosystem: Host-associated > Plants > Phyllosphere > Unclassified | place...
TTGGCGCGAGGCGGGGCTGGGTCGGTCGAGAGGGCGGCTTCGAGGCGGTCGAGGGCGAGGTCCGGGTTGGAGCCGACCCAGGCGAGGAGGTGGCCGCAGGACGAGGGAGGGAGCATGTTGAGCTCTGCCGGTGGAGGTGGCTGGGCGTGAACGGCGACCGGCGGGTTTGTGATGGTCTGGGTCGCCATCGTCGCCGAGTGTCGAGCGAGGAGGCGAGGTGCGAGTCGAGGGTCGTCGTGCGAGCTGGTGGGCGGCTGTCGGGGGTCGACTGGCGGAGCTGGGTAGCACTCGAGGTGCACACTGGCTCGAAGGAGGCTGTGAGGGGAGCAGCACGAGCGACTCGAGCTCTCCTTCGTCGCGCCCGCTCCCCTCGGAGTCCGCGGTGGCCGGCGCGGCTTTTCTCGACTCGGAGTGGCGCAGCCGTAGGGTCAGGCAGGTCGTTAAAAGAGTCCTTGATGATCTGGCAGGCCTTCTTCGCAGCTGCACGGCGAGCGAGGCGAGTGACGCTTCTCCTCGGCGAGCGGGTTCGCGCTCGCTGTCGCTCTGGCTCGTCCACACCCCTCGACCTGCTCGAACGCGCTTGCCCTACACGCGCAGCTATCCGCTCTACTCGCCCAGCACCTCGACCGAGCCTCATCGTCCTCCTTCGCCCGCGCTCCTCCCCACTTGCCGACCCGCCCGCCATGCCTCGCTCGTCGAGCCGCACAGCCTCGCACGCAGGCTCGTGGTACACAGCCAGCAGTGCGTCGATATCTCCCTCCGTCCCCTGAGACTGCTCGCCGCTGACCGCTCGCTCGCACGCCCGCAGGCCGCAAGCTCGACGACCAGCTCTCGACCTGGCTCGAGGCCACCGCGCACCCGGCCGAGGGCGACCCGCTCACCGAGGTGCCCGTCAAGGGCTGCAAGGCCATCATCGCACCGTGCGTCCCCTCCCTCTCTCGCTCGACCCGGGGAAGCGTGCTGACCTCGCTCTTCCTCGCGAACAGGCACGCCGGCTACTCGTACTCGGGCCCTGCCGCCGCCTTCGCCTACCGCTGCATCGACATCGAGCACATGTACGTCCCCTCTTTCGCCCAGGGGCGAGAAGTCTTGCGCTGGACGCAGAAGAGACTGACTCGCCGCCTTCTCTCCCGCCGCCGCAGCAAGCGCGTCTTCATCCTCGGGCCGTCGCACCACGTCTACCTCGATGGCTGCGCCCTCAGCAAGTGCAAGGAGTACGAGACGCCGATCGGCAGCCTCCCGCTCGACCTCGACAGTGCGCACCCGCCCTCTCGTGCTGTTACTCCCTCGCACACCCGAGCTGACTCGGGCGACGACGCGCGCAGCGATTGCCGAGCTCAAGGCGACGGGCAAGTTTGAGCAGATGGACCTCTCGACCGACGAGGACGAGCACAGGTGCGTCGTGCGCTCTCTTACGGAGCTCTCCCCGCTCCTGCGCATGAACTGACGGCTCTCCCTCGCTCGCAGCATCGAGATGCACCTGCCGTGCGTCCTCACTCTTTCCTCGACGTCACGACGAAGCTGATGCACCTTCTCGCTCGCAGCTACATCCGCAAAGTCTTCGAGGGGTGCGTCCCGGCCGCTCGAGTCCGTGCACGGACCCCGCGCTGACTCCCTCCTTCCCCTCCCTCCTCACGCTCCTCCTCCCTCGCAGCCGAAACATCCACATCGTCCCCCTCCTCGTCGGCTCGATCTCGACCGCCTCGGAGAAGCGCTTCGGCGCGCTCCTCGCGCCCTACCTCGCCGACCCGTCGACCCTCTTCATCGTCTCGAGCGACTTTTGCCACTGGGGCCAGCGCTTCCGCTACACGCACTACCACCCGCCCGGCTCGGACGACGTGCGCGACGGCGTGACGCTGTCGGCGGGCAACTTTGACGCGACGGTGGAGCGAGGAGGGGGAGAGATGTGGGAGGGCATCGACAAGCTCGACCGGCTCGGCATGGATGCCATCGCCTTTTCCCTCTCGCCCTCCTCCACCTCCTCCTCCTCCTCGGCGGCGTCACCGTCCGCCGCCGCCAAGAAGGGGCCCTCGGCCGCGCACGACCAGTTCGCAGCCTACCTCGCCGCGACGCGCAACACGATCTGCGGGCGGCACCCGATCGGCGTCCTCCTCGGCGCGCTCGCCGCGCTCGAGCGCGGCGAGGGAGGAGGGTCGAGCGAGCGGGGCATGAGGTGCGAGTGGGTGCGGTACGAGCAGAGCAGCAGGGTCACGAGCTTGGGCGACAGCAGCGTGTCGTACGCGAGCGGGTTTGTCGCTGTCGGCGGCGGCGAGGCGTGAGCTGGGTGTGCGTGCTCTGTCTCCTGTGTGCCTTTCCTCTCCCTCCTCGTACTCTGTGTAGCTCGCCCGCGCCTGTAACTCGCTCCGTCTTCGTGCCCTTCTCGAGTGCGACGCTCTCTCTCTCTCTTGAGAGCAGACGACGTCCGAGCGCGCAAGCAACACCGAGACTTTGCAGGCAAGAGCACGAGGCGTGTAGGAGATGCGGATGAGACGTAGGACAGGCCAAGAGGAGGGGAGGAGAGCCAGGACGCGAAGGTGGAGGGGGAGGGGGTCAAAGCGGGTACAACCTGAGGCGAACGGCACGAGAGACGAGGACGAGAGGGGGCCCTAGCGGACACAGGATGTCGACGACGAAGGAGACAAGGTCTAGAGGCCCTGCAGAAGGGGAGAGGTCGAGGGGGAGGAGCGAGGGAGGGAGAGAAGCTGAGGTCGGATCGAGGTGGAGCGAGCGGCGAGCCTCACCGCTGCTGCTGCTGCTGCTGCTGCTGCTGGTCGTCGCGCTGCCCGCCGTGCTGCTGGTGCGGATGCACGTCGCTCGGGCCGCGCTGCTCGGCACTGTGCTGCGTCGGCCAGTTGAAGTGCCCGCCCGGCGGCGGCGGACCCTGCTGCCCCATCGGGTGCCCGTACGGCGACTCGTGCGGGCTCCACTGGTGCTGCTGCTGCTGCTGCTGGTAGTGCGCGTGCTGCTGCTGCCCCTGCGCGAGGTGCGGGCTCCCTCCCGGCGGCCCTCCTCCACCGCCGCCGCTCGACGAGTGCGACGCGTACATGCCGGCGCTCGACGGTGGGCCGCTCGAGCCGTGCCCCGAACCCGGCGGGCCCTGCTGCGACCCAGCGTGCTCGAGATGCGGCGAGTGCATCGCCGAGTGCGGGTGCCCGTGGTGCGGGTACGGCTGCGGCGGCGGGTGCCGCACGCGCGCATAATCGTACGCGCTCCCTGCGGCGTGCGACAGCGGCGGGAGCGACGCGTGCGTCGGCATCGAGGGCATGCCCGGGTGCGACGACCCCTGCTGCGGCGGCGCGTGGCCGGCGGGGCCGTACGGCGACGGGTACCCGATCGGCGGGAAGTAGCTCGGCGCCGCCGAGACGCCGACGCCGGGCGACGAGTACTGGGGCGTGTGCGTCATCGTCGGCGACGGCGCGTGCGAGTACGGGCTCGGGAGCTGCGGCGCCGAGGCGTAGTAGGGCGTGTACGGCTTGGGCGCAGAGTGCGGCGCGTGCGTGAAGGCCGACAGGTCGTACGCCGCGCTCGTGATGGGCGAGTGCGTCGACAGCGGCTGCGAGCCCGGCGGGAGCGACGAGGCGGGCCCGGGCGTGCCGGTCGCCGACGAGTCCTCGCCGGCGCCGGCCGCCTCGATCGCGGCGAGCTTCTGCGCGGCGGCCGTCTTTTTCTTGCTCTTCTTCGCCGGTGGGCCGCCGTTCGCCGCCGCCTCGGCCTGCTTCTTCTGCCGAGCGACGCTGCGGGCGTAGCGCAGACCTGCGGGCGAAAGAGAGAGAGAGAGAGAGAGAGTCAGTTTAAGGCTCGGAGTCGGGCGAGACGAAGCGCGCGAAGGAAGAGGAGAAGTCGACGACGCACCGCACGCGTTGCAAAGGCTCTTTGCGCCCGTCGGGCCCTTGCGCCACTCGGGGCTGTTGACGGTGCCGCAGCTCTCGCACGCCTTGACGTTGGGCTTGTACACCGGGCCGTCGGGCCGCTGCTTGGGCGGCTTCTTGACCTTCTTGGCGGCGTCGGTCGGCGCTGCAGAGCCGGCCGAGTCACCGGCGTTCGACTGCTCGCCGTCGTCGTCGGCCTGAGGCGGCGGCGGGAAGGCCGAGGTCGGCGACGAGTTGGCGGCGCCGAACGCTTGCTGCTGCTGCTGCTGCTGCTGCTGCTGGGGCTGCTCCTGCTGGCCGAACGGCTGCGACGTCGGCGGGTACATGCCCGAGCTGGCGCCGGCGGGCTCGTGCGGCGACTGCGGCGCGGTGGGGAAGTAGCCGCTGTGCGACTGCGACAAGGGGTGCGGGAGCGCGTGCGGCTGGGCGTACGGCGAGTGCGAGCTCGGGTAGAACGACGAGTGCCCGCCGCCGGGCGCCTGGGCGTTGTAGAAGGCGGCGTACGACGACGGGCTGCCGCCGCCCGGGCGCTGCGGCTGCGGCTGCTGCTGCTGCTGCTGGCGCTGCTGACCGGCGTCGGGCGCGTGCGACTCGCCGCCGAGCGAGCCGAGGATGGCCGACGCCGATGCGACCGTCGGCGAGATGCCGCCGGCCGTGATCGAGTCGACGTCGAGGCGCGAGCCGAACATGCGCCCGTTGGTCGAGATCGAGAGGCCGTTCTGCTGCTGGTGCGCGTGCGCGTGCGCGTGCGGGTCGCTCGAGCGCGGCGAGCCCGAGCTGCCGTTGGGCGAGGCGGTCGACGTCTGGAGCCTCGGGAGGACGGGCGGCTGGAGCGGCGTCTCCTTGAAGCGCTTGTTCGGCGGCGAGTCGCCCTCGCCGTCGTCGTCGTCGCCGTACAGGTTGCGCTTGGCCGACATGTAGCCGCCGCTGCTGTTGCCGCCGCCGCCGACCGTGGGCGTGATGGGCACGTCCTCGAGCGCGAACGACGGCTTGGTGTCGGGCGGGAGGTCGTTCGTGACGAGGCTCAGGCCGGCCTTGCGCGCCGACGTGAGGTAGACGCCGCCCGTCTGGAAGCAGGCGAACGTGATGGCGCCGTACATGATGACGACCGACTCGACCGTCGTGAGGGTGCCGTTCTGCATGCTGCGGGCGAGGTGAAGAGACCAGGGTCAGCGCTCGGACCCTCGCGCTTGAGGAGCCGGTCGACGCAGGAGAGACGCAGGGACGTACACAGGGTGCTTGCTCCTGTACCTTCTCGTGCAGCTCGTCTTGCTCTGGACCGCCTCCCTCGGCCGCGCCATGACCTCCCTCGCGAGCGCCGAGAACTGCTCGACCGCCTGCGCCGCGTCGGGCCCGGCGCCCGGGTCCGGGAAGCTCACGACGGCGCGCCCGCTCGTGTCGAGGATCTGGAACACGTGCGCGGGCGGGCCGCCGTCGTCGAGGCCGCCGTTGCCGTTGAGGACCGTCTTGAGCGCGCCCTTGTCGCCGTCCGAGGTCGACGTGCGCGGCCGGCTCGACGACGACGACGACGACGACGGGTCGACGCAGCGCCTGAGGGCGGCGACGAGCTCGGCGCACTGGTCGGCCGTGAGGTACGACGGGTACTCGAGCGACGCGCCGCACCAGTTGCTCCACTCGGTGCGCTGCTCCTTGTCGTTGTCCTGGACCGGGTCCTTGTCTGCGCACGAGCACACCGGTACACATCAGTACCCCGTCGACAGGCGAGAAGAGGAGCGAGAGGGCGAGAGGAGCTCGACGCACCGGCCGTGACGTGGAAGAAGCACAAGACGGCGCCCTGCTGGCCCTCCTTGCCCTTGCCCTTGCGGTCGCCGGCGATCCAGCTCGTCGTGATGTCGAGGTTGAGGTAGTCGTCGTCGAGCGCGTACGCCTCGGCGCCCGCCGCTTCGGGCGGTTGCTGGCACCCGAGGCGGCGGAGGATGCTCGTCAGGCGCGAGTAGCGGCAGCTGCAGAGGGGCCCGTCCAGCAGGAGTCAGTACAGGCTCTCGAGTCGAGGTCCAGGTGTGCGCGAGGAGGAAGTCGAGAGCAGGGACGCACCGAGTGACGCTGCCGAAGACGCCGGCGCTCTCGACGCCGGCGATGCGGTCCTCCTTGGGGAGGAGGTCGTCGGCGAGCTGCTCGCGCTCGTCCGGGTGGACCCAGTCGAGGACGTTGCTGCCGCGGAAGGCGTTGCTCCACTCGCCCATGTGGTACGCGAGCGTCGGGTCGAGGTAGACGTACTCGAGCTGCGGCGTGAGGATGGTCCAGTAGCACCGGATGCGGCCGATGCCGGGGAAGGCGGCGGGCGGGGCGGTCGAAGACGACGGGTTCGACATGGCGGGGCGGTTCGAGTAGGCGTGGATGGGCGGGGCGAGGCTGGCGTTCGAGTACGGGGTGGGAGGGTACGGCGTGAAGGACGCGGTCGACGAGTGGCTGCCGCCAAGGTAGGGCGGGTACGAGGTGACGGGCGGGGTCAACGAGGTGCTCGCGGCGAAGAACGAGCTGTCGTACGCCTCGTGCGGGTGGTGCGGGTGCGAAGGGTGCGAATAAGGTGCGCTGGCGGTGGTCGACGACGAGGTGTGGTGCGACGACGGCTCTGTGGCCATGATCGAGGGGCGGGCTGCAGGAGTGTGTGAGCGTGTCAGTGAGGTGCGCCTGCTCGTGCAAGTCCTGCGTGCGCTCGTCGCCAGCGAGACGAAGGCGATCGCTCCTGTCCCCGCCGGCAGCCGAGTCCCCGCCCGCGCTCCCTCGCCCGCCTCGCAATGGGGACTGCACAGCCTGCGCCCGCTGCCTGCTCCTCGAGAGCCCTGGACCCGAGAGCCGCGAGAGCTGCGCGCCCACCGAGTGCGGTGGGCCGTCCGCTCCGGCCGAGGCGAACCCTCCTCGGCCTCGAGGCGGCGTGCGCCTGACGCTGCAAGGGAGAGCGCAGTGGGAGGACGAGACGCACCTGGACGAGGTGCTGCCGAGCAGGACGGGTCCTGCAGCCGTGGCGGTGCGGCTGGAGGGCGGGCGACAAAGGCGCGAGGGCGAGGATGGACCGTCGGCGAGGTCGACCCAGGGCGAGCCGAGTCGGGGCGGGCGCGGTCGAAGCGGTGGTGCTCGAGGCGCGGAGCGACCGGCTGTGGTGCTCGACGAGAGCGACTCGAGAGAGCCGACTGCGGACTCGAGGGGGGAAGACAAGCCCGTTCGATTGCTCTCGCTCGACCACGATCGAGAACTTCGCGCGAGAGGAGCGACCATAATGCTGCGACACTCGCTCTCGACGGGGGGCTGCAGCTGCTGGGAGTGAGCGTCTATGTCCATAAGTTACATGCTCGACTCGTCCCTGGCTCTAGCCCCGCCCGAGCGGCAATATCTACATCTTGGCCGACGCCGACGCCTGCACCGGCTCGTCGCCCTCGCCGAGCGACGGCAGCGGCACCGCCGGCGTCGCCTCGCCCTCGGCGTTCGTACCCGACGGCGCAGAGGGCGCAGGCGGAGGAGCGTCGGCGCTCGGGGCGGCGGGCGGGACGCGCTCGTAGAACCTGCACCGAGCGAGCGAGAGAGAGACGTCAGCTCCCGTCCGCCCGACCGAGCCGAAGAGAGAGAGAGAGAGAGAGAGAGAGAGAGAGAGAGAGAGGGAGACGCACAGCATGTAGGCCTTGCTGCGGAGGACCTCTGCCTCGCTGACGGCCGTCACGTCCTCGTCGCTGCAGAAGACCCACCGGCGCTCGCCCTTGCCCGCCTCGTCGCCGCGCCCGTACCGCTTCGAGAGGACGTACGACGCGTAGTGGCCCGTGTCGAGCGACCCGTGGTGCACGACGGCCGCGTACAGGCGGTACCGTGCGTTGTGCGCCGTCTTCTCGAGCTCGATCGGCGCCTCGGCCGCAGGCTCGACCTGGGACGACGACGACGAGGCCGGCTCGGGGTGGTGCGCGTGCCGAAGCCCGCTGCGCCAGCTCGAGCGCTTCGAGATCTCGGCGCCGCCGGGAGCGGGCGCCGGCGCCGAGCCGAACGCGTTCGGGTTGACGCGCGGCGGGCGGCCCGGCGGCGCGAGGAACGGCGTGAGGTCCATCTCCTTGGGGAACGACACCGGGTCGTCGCGCTTCTTGAGGTTGACGAACGCGGCGCCAAACAGGCTCGACTTGCTCGTCTGCATGAAGCGCTTGAGGTGGATGACGAGCACAGGCGGGAGGTCGTCCGACGAGATGAGGTACCGCTTGTGCGCCCGGCGCAGGATGTGCCGCTGCTTCTTGGGCGGCGGCTTGGCGGCAAGAGGAGGAGGCGCCTTGGTCGACGCGAGCGACTTGCCCGAAGTGGCTCCGGGCGACGGCGGCGCGCGCGTGAGGCCGCCGCCCGAGGTGGCCGAGCCTGCGGCGGCGGCGGCGAGCGGCGCGGGCGAGGGCGGCACGACGAGGAGCGACGGGTCGGCGGCGACCTTCTCGACGTTGGCTGTCGTGAGCGGGAGCTGCTCGGCGCCGAGAGGGGCGACGGCGGGCTCGTCCTGCGCCGCCGCCGCCGAGGTCGGGGCCGGTGCCGGCGCGGGCGCAGCGACCGGTGCGGCGCCGAGGCTGCCGCTCAGGCTCGCGCCGTCGTCGAGGCTCTGCGACGCGTTGTCCTCCTCGTCGGTCGTCGTCTCGAACGCGTCGCTCGACAGGCCGCCGTCGTAGCTCGTCGAGGCGGCCGAGGTGCCCGTCGTGACGTTGCTCGTCGCCGCCGACGACATCGAGAACGAGCGCATCGGCGCCTGCGAGGGCGTGCCCGTGATGGCGTCGGGAGGAGGGGCGACCTTGGGCGGGCCGGACGAGAGGGGCGCCATCGAGGGGACCTCGGCGAGGCCCGAGAAGGCGGCGACGACCTTGGGCGAGTGCGCCGGCGTGTTGCGCGCCGTGCGGTCGGCCGGGTCCATCTCATCGTCGTCGTCGTCGTTGTCGTCGTGCGCGAGGCCGTTGCCGTTGCCGTTGACGACGGCGCGGGGCTCGCGCCCCTCGCGCTCGGCCCGGCGCACCTCGCGGCGGCGCTCGCGCGCGCTCTTCTTCTGCGCGCGCTCCTCGCGCCGCTTGGCCTCGAGGTCCGGGTTGAGCCACTTCCAGCAGTTGCGGCACGCGAACGAGTTCTCGCCCTCGAGCACCTCGACGGCCGTGAACTGGCGGAAGCACTCGAACAGGTCCGTGTGCTGCCAGTCGGCGGCGCCGTTGGCGATGCGCAGCTTGGCGAGCGACGACCGCGCGCTGTCGACCGACGACGCGTCGCTCGTCGGCGCCGACGAGGGGACCGACCCGCTCGAGCCGGGCGGGCGCGCGACGCGCAGGCCCGGCGGGACGCTCCCGGCGGGCGTCGACGAGCCGCCGAGCATGCCCTCGGCCGCCGGGATGTCGTGCAGGACCTCCTTGATGTAGCGCACCTGCTCGGGCGTCGGCTTGGGGATCTTGGCGCGGCGCGAGAAGTGGTGGTGGTGGTGGTGGTGCCCGTGCCCGTGGCCGTGCGAGCCCGAGCCGCCGCCCTGGCTCGAGCCATTGCTGAGCACGCTCAGGGCGCGCCCGAGCGGCGAGGGGTCGCGCGACGCGGCGGCGCTCGAAACAGCGCTGTCCGGGCGCAGCGACGAGCGGGCCGTGTCGCGCGTGAACTGGGACGGGTCGAGGCTCGCGTGCCTCGAGCGCGGGAGCGCGCCCGACTGCTGCGCCGCGTTGACCGGCCCGAGGCCGTTGCCGTGCGCGAGGCCGGGCGGCCGGATGTGGTCCTCGTCCGTCTCGTCGGCCTCGGACGCCGACGCGCTCCCGGCGCCGCCGCCCTCGTTCTCCGAGTACGAGCGCCCGTTGCGCGGCGTGCCGTTGAGCGAGCTCTTCCTGAGCGCCGCCGCCGACGAGGACGAGTCGGCGTCCGAGCCCGACGTCTTGCCCGACTTGCGCGAGAAGAAGCCGGCCTGGAGCGTGCGGCGGATGCGGTCGCGCTGTGAGGGTGGAGGGCATCGTCAGCGAGGGTGCAGGTGAGGGAGAGAGGGGCAGGGAGAGGACGCACCTTGCGCATCTTGTTACCCGCGTCGTCCCTGAGCGGGAGCGAGATGTCCATGAAGTCCTCCTTGGTGAGCGACACTGCGAGCGCCGGTGCATCATCGTCAGCTGGGTGCTGTGTGCGTGCGAGAGAGAGAGGGAGCGAGAGGAGGACGCACCGTTCTTGCACTCGTCGCAAATGATGAAGCTCGCGAGCTTGCCCTCGAAGATGCTGCCGACGAACGGCCTGAGCTGGCGCTTCTTGCGCTCGCGCGGCGACAGGGCGCGCTCGTCCGCGTCCGACTCGTCGTCGCTCGACGACGAGGACGAGCTCGAGCCCGAGGACGACGACGAGGCGTCCGACTCGTGGCCGTCGTCGTCCTCGGCGGCGGCGAGGGCGGGGTGCGCGGCGCCGTTGGGCAGGGGCATCTCGGTCGCGTTGCGGTCGGGCATGCCCGGGCGGTGCGGCGCCTCGGTATCGGTGTCGGGGACCAGCTCGACGATCTTCTTGATGAGCTGCGAGCGGGGAGGGGAAGGAGTCAGTCGGCGCGCTCGAGCGAACGAAGTGCAGCGACATGGAGGGCGAGCGCGACGCACATCTTGCTCCTCCATCATGACGCCGTCGATGAGGTGGCGCAGGAGCTCGTGCGAGTCCTGCTGCGTCGCCTCGGCGTACTCGTCGTGCTTGAGGCTCAGCTGGCGCAGGAGGCCCTTGGGGTTGAACGCCTTTTTGCCGCGCGTCCCGTCGCCGTTGTCGGACGGGTCGAGCTTGTCGAGGAGGACGAGGAGCGCGGCCGTCATCGGCAGCGGCGACGCGAGCGCGTCGAGGTCCGGGTTGTAGTCGGACGAGGCGGGCGAGAGGGTGCGCAGGGCGGGCGACGAGTCGGGCGCGGCTTGAATGATGTCGTTCAGGGGCTGTGTCGCCGACAGCGATTGGACGATCGTGTTGTAGAAGCACCTGCGGAGGGAGCGAGGGGTAAGTCCGGGCGCTTGTCGCACGGTCGTACGCGGCATCGCTCGGTCGCCGCCGGCTGAGCGATTCTGCGACTCGAGGCAACGAAGCGCCGAGGACGCACGAGTTGCCGAGGTTGATGAGGCCGACGCTGCAATGCGGGGGAACGAGAGAGCGGGTCAGTCCTGAGCTCGCGTGGCTCGAGGAAAGGCTGAGCGGCGTGGTTGCCAGAGCCGCCTCGCCGCGCGACCAGGACGGAGAGAGAGAGAGGGTCAAGACGCACTGGAAGATGTCCTTGCAGATGTCGTCCTTGAGGGAGGACGAGTTGGAGGCGTTGGAGCCGCGGCGCGAGCCGAAGCTCGGGAGGGCGACCGACGAGCGCCTGCGCATGGCTGGTGGAGGCGTGGGCGGTGGTGTCTGTGCCGGTGCAGAGAGTCAGTGAGAGGGCTCGGTGCAGGCGGGCGAGGGTGGTGTCGTGGGCGGGCAGGAAGATCGAGGCCGAGGGCGGGGGAGGAAGATGGGGACGAGAGGGGGGGCGGCTTGGAGAGGGCTGCAGCTCGAGGCGGGAGGGGTGGTGGTGGTGATTGCTGCGAGGGTGGACTCACTGTGCGTGGAGCGCGGTGCCAGAGGCTGGCCTGTGTGCTGACGCTTGACGAGACGAGGCGAGCCGAGCCAGTCGGGGCTTGATCAGGACGAGGTCGACGCGGGCGCGGTGCCGGGTTGAGCCGGTCGAGTGGCGCGGCGAGTCGGGGCTGTGCGTGCTTGCTGGCACGGCCACCCTGCTGCGTCGAGTGCGAGAGCGAGAGAGACGGCGGACGAGACGACGACACGGCTGGCACGGCCGTCGGCGTCCGAGACACCCTTCTCGCCCTCGAGCCAGTTCAGCAGCAGTGAGTTGCTGGCAGTGCTCGTAGTCGTCGTGAGTGCGTCGTCCATTCAAGCGAAGCGCCAGAGGAGAGGCGCGGTGAGAGTGACGACTTGAGCCTGGAGGCGGTGCAGCCGCTCTCCGCCTCGCTCCACCACCCGCACAGCCCAGCCGGGCACCTGCGCAAGCGCACACCGCTGCGACAGCCCGCTTCACACACCCGAGCACTTCGAGCGGCTCTCGCTCGCGGCCCTCGCCCACCTCGACCACCCCCGACCACCTTCGACCAACTCGGCCACGACCACCTCGCCGACACCACCGCATGAGCCCATGCGCGACGACCCAAACTTCCCCAACAACCTCTCGATCCGCCCTTCGACCCGCGCCGTGCTCGGCCCCGGTGCGTTCGTCGAGGATGAGCTCCCTGTCGAGGACGACGGTCCGTCCCTTCCCCTCGCTCTCTCGACCGCTGCCTCCGTGCAGAGGGCTGACAGCTCAAAGCAACAGCCTCGCAAGACATCGAGCGCTTCGGCATAGCCGGCCGCACCTGGGAGGCCGCCTACCTCCTGCGGTCCTACATCGCCCTCTCGACCTCGACCTCTCGCCCCTCCTCCTCGTCCCCTCCACCCACTTTCGACCCGCCCTGCCCGCTCCTCTCCGACCCACCCTCGTCACCTCCCCGGCCCTCGTCCCGCAAGCGCACCATCCTCGAGCTCGGCGCCGGCACGGGCTTCCTCTCGCTCGCCGTCGCGCCCCACCTCAGCCCGGCGACTGACCGCCTCGTCGTCACCGACCTGTACAACGTGTGCCCGCTCCTGAGCGAGAACCTCGCCGCCGCACAGGCGAGGTGGGCCGCGCGAGGCGTCGAGGCCGCCGAGGTGCTCGTGCGCCCGCTGCCCTGGGGCGACGCACGGGCGCTCGACGCGCTCCAAGTCGACGAGGGCCTGCGACCCGACCTCGTCCTCGCGAGCGACTTGCTCTACTTCCCGTTCCTGTACGCGCCGCTTCTGCGAACGCTGCTCGGGCTCACCGAGCCGCGCGGAGCGAGCGGCGCCGGCGACGAGGACGCCGACGATGAGCGAGGACGGCCCGGTCCGAGCCCCAAGGTCGTCTTCTCGTACAAGGTGCGGAGCCTCGTCAAGGAGCAGCCGTTCTGGGAGGCGTTCGGTGCGTCGTCCACTCTGCCTCTCTCCCTCCTTGTGTTCGTCCCCTCCGTGCTCGCTCTCGCGGCTCTCGGCTGACTCCTGCGTCCGGCAACAGGTCGCTGGTTCGACTTTGAGCCCGTACAGCTCGGGACCCGCCGCCCTCCCTCGCCGCCTCCCTCGACCGCCGACCTCGACGACCCTCCCGCTCGCACCTCCTCACCCTCGCCCGTCCGGTCCACCACGACCTGGACCCGCCTCGGCGCCTCGCACCCCTCGTCGACCACCCCGGGCACGACCGACGAGCTGTACGTCTTCATCTGCACGCGCCACCCGGCGACGTACGGGTTCGACGGCTCGGGCGTGAGCGACGCCGAGCTGCTCGAGGGGCGCGGGGAGCGCGCGAGGGGCAATGCGGCCGGCGCGGCGAGGTTCGAGGAGATCATGCTCAATGGGCTGGAGTGGGACTGAGGCGGGCAGGCGGAGACGGGCGGCGCAGCGAGGGTGAGGAGGAGCTGAGTCGGCGCAACTATAGATCGTCGAGTTCCGCTGCCGCCACTCTCGAGCGTCTCTGTGAGTGCTTTGTGAGTGCTCTGGTACGCAGTAGAAAGTCCTGCGAGCCGTAGCTGAATTTCCAGCCGCTGAGAGAGTGGACTTCGCGTCGGGGCGCGCTCCCTCCTCGTCGCTCTCCTCCCTCCACCAGCTCTCTCCCGCCCAGAGCTACAGCGCCAGCCCGACCATGGCCGGCAAAAAGCGCGCCGCCGCCGCCTCTACGTCCCCCTCGCCCGATCGCACCCCTCCACCGCCGTTCCACTTCCCCTCGGTCCGCCGGGGCGAGCCCCTCTTCGACTCGTACACGTTCCACTCGGTCGACGTCGAGCGCGCCAAGGCTGCTGCAGGGCGGGCGCAGGGCGGCGTCCAGGGCAAGGGCAAGGGGCGCGCGGTCGAGGGCGGGGAGGACGGCGGGGAGGACGAGGAGGAGGAAGGCGAGCGGGTCAAGGTCGCGGGCGAGTGGATGCTCGGTGTGGATGAGGCTGGGCGTGGACCTGCTCTCGGTACGTGGTCGGTCCTCCAGGCTGGAGCGGCGTGCGCCCGAGGCTGACCACCTTGCTCCTCCTCGCACTCCTCCTCGCAGGTCCGCAGGTGTACGGCATCGCCTTCTGCCAGCTCTCGTACTCGGACACGCTCAAGTCGATGGGCTTCGCCGGTGCGTCGTCCTTCCCCGCCCTCCTCTCTCGCCGCGCGCGCAGCTGACGCTCGCCCCTCTCCCCAACGACCCGCAGACTCGAAGACGCTCACCGACCCGCTGCGCGAGGAGCTCTTCAAGGACATGCTCGAGCACGCCGACGACGTCAAGTACGCCGCGACCGTCATGAGCCCGGCCGACATCTCGATGGGCATGCTGCGCAAGACGCCGTACAACCTGTGCGTCCGACGTTCCGCCGATTCGTGCGCAGTGTCAGAGTGCGCCGCTGACCCTGCGCTGGAACTCGACGTACGATGCTCGCAGGAACGCCCAGAGCCATGACGTGACGATCAACCTCATCCGCGAGGTCGTCGAGCGAGGGTACCACGTCAAGGAGGTGCGTCGGCTCGACCTCTCTCGCTCGCCGTGCGGTGCGAGCACTGCCTCACGCCATGCAGCCTTTGTCTGGAGGTACACCGAGCTGACGCACACGATCCACGCCCGCAGTGCTACGTCGACACGGTCGGCCCGGCGGCCGACTACCAGCTCAAGCTCGAAGGCTTCTTCCCGACCATCTCGTTCACCGTCACGTCCAAGGCCGACGCCCTGTTCCCGATCGTCTCGGCCGCGTCGATCGTCGCAAAGGTGACGCGCGACCGCATCCTGAGCCAGTGGCAGTTTGCCGAGCCGGGCGTCGCACAGGGCGACGGCGCCGAGGAGCGCAGGCTGTTTGGCAGCGGGTACCCGAGCGGTGCGTGTCTCGCTCTCTCTTTCTCTCGCTCGTGCCTTCGAGACCGGCTGGACATCGTCGAGCAGGCGCTGACGGTCCCGAGCCGGCGCACGCAGATCCCAAGACGGTGTCGTGGCTGCAGGACAACTTTGACCCCGTCTTTGGGTTCCCGAACGTCGCGCGGTTCAGCTGGGCCCCGGTCAAGAACGCCCTGCTTAAGAAGGGTGCTGCGTCCAAGTGGTGCGTCGCCCTCGGCTCTCTCTCTCTTTCTCGCTCCTCGTCGTCGGTCGAAGCGCTCGTCCCGACCGCTCGAGCTCTCGCTGACTCGCCCGCCTCTCTCTCGCTCGCGCGCAGGGCCGACGAGCCGGCGTCGATCCAGAAGTACTTCTCGGGCAAGGCGGCGGGGCCAGAGCGCGCCGCGTTGTGGAAGGACTACAGCCTCGTCTCGGTCGACGGGTTCTGAGGAGGAGGGGCGAGCTCTGTTCCTTTCTTGCGCGTCTGTAAACCGGCTAGGTGTGTTGTGCTTGTATTCAGACGATCACCGGACGAGCTGCGCCGCTGAACGAGAGCAGTGCGAGACGCTCCTCGCTCTCCTTCGCCGCCGTCGGCCGTCGGTCGGCCTCGCTCCTCCCGCTCGCTGTACCGCTCCTCATCTCGCTCAGTTCGGCGAGTCGGCGTGCTCAGATGGACCACAAGGTGCGTCTTCACGCTCTCGAGCTCGTTCTGCGCCCGCTGACCCTGTCCCCGCCCGCCTGCAGATCCTCATCAACTCGTCGTCGTCCTCCACCCCGACCTCCCCTCCTCCTCTCCTGAGCCTCTCGAACGAGCTCCTCGACACCATCTTCAGCCTTGCACACGACGACGAGGCCAAGGACTTCGCCAGGAGCATCCCCATCTGTCGCCGCCTCCTCTCCCTCCAGCGCGTCCAGCTCTACCGCCGCGTCGGCGTGCGCTCGTACAAGGCGCTCAAGTCCTTCCACCGCACCGTCGTGGGTTCCAGCATCATCGCCGGGCTTGTTCGTCACCTGGACTTGTCGCTGCGGTACTCGAAGAACGTCGACGCTCGCGTCCCAGCGCGACGACGGTCGGGGCCCGACGACGACGAGGGCAACCGCAAGATGGTTACGCCTATCGACTTTGCCGCCCTCGTGCCGCGCCTCGTACGCCTCGAGTCGCTCGAGACGCGCGACCTCGACCCGTCGCTCCTCGAAGTGGTCTTCCTCAATCAAGATGCCTCGCGCCGCCTCGAGTCGCTCAAGAAGCTCGCCTTCTCGAAGGAATACGGTCTCTTCCAGTACGGCTGCGATGTCGACGCCTGGCTGGAGCGGCTTGCGGGCCTGCCTCGACTCGCCGACCTCACCCTGCGCCAGGCGGACGGCGACGACCCGATCTTGCCCCACGCGCCCGTCCCGCCGACCTTCCCTCGTCTCACGCACTTGGTCCTGCAGCAGGGCATGCTCGACGAGGCGGGCTGGCCGAGCCCTGCGCTTGACCAGATGGCGCCAAGCCTCGTTCACCTCGAGCTTGAGGGCCGGTGCACCGGTTGGTTCGCCGGGGCGCTCGCGTCGGCGCCCGTCGGGCTGCGCATCCTCTCGCTCTACAGCACCGACGCGGACGGCTGGGACACCTTTGGACCGCCGATCAACGGCGTCATGGCCCGCCTCCAGAACCTCGAGCGGCTCAGCCTGTGCCGGGGCGCGTTCGACACGTCGCTGCCTTCGGGCCTCGCCGACCTCGTCGTCCTCGACAAGCTCGTCTACCTCGCCTTCGAAGCCTCCAGCACTGCCCCGGACACCTTCCTCCTCGCCCTGCTCAAGGACTCGGACCACGTCCCCAACCTCGCCATCCTCGAGCTCAAGCACGTCGAGTCGGCCAAGGGCAACACCGTCGAGTACGAGGCCGGCGCGATCCCGCCCTTCGAGGAGCGCGGCCACTACCCGCACTGGCCCATGTGGAACGGCTGGGTCGCGCCCGAGTACCCGGTCGGCGTGACCGAGCAAGGCCTCCTCGCCGTCGTCCAGGCCGCTCGAGCGAGGGGCGTCGTCGTCAAGGGCTCGGCGTACGATGCGCTCTACTGGCGCAACGCGTTCGAGGCCGAGCAGCGCGTCGCGCTCTTCGCGCTCGGCGACTTGACGGGCGAGTACCGCCGCGCGAGGGACGTCCTCGGCGCCGAGGCCGTCAACGCGCACATCCTCGCGCGCTCGATCGCGAGCTTCGAGGGAGGCGAGAGAGGCGAGGTCGGCGAGGCGTGAGGAGCGCAGGAAGACGTCGGCGAGGACTTGGGAGTTCAGCTCGAGGAGGTCCGGCGTGCAAGGTTGTTCTTCTTGGTCTTCTGGTCTCGCTGTCTTCCCGATCTTCTCGAGAGACACAGAACGGCTTCTTTGACAGCGGCTGAGCGGCTGTGCGGCTTTCTTGACGACCTCTCAGCTTCGACCCGACCAGCGGCGAGGCGGCCTGAGCGCTGTTCCTGCTCTTCCTGCCGGCCCTGTCTCGCTCGAGCGTGCTCTCTGGACCTCATCGAGTGCGCCCTGAACGAGGCAAGGCGCGCGCAGGGCTGTGGGCGGCGCAATCGCAGTCTGAAGCGGGCCGAGCAGAGCTTATCGGGAATAGGACCACGCGGCTTAGCTCTGATTAGGCGAACGAAGCTAATGCCGGTTAGGGAAAGTCAAGCGGGCCCGGCTTATGCTCGTCCTCGCTCCTCCCCCACTCGCCTTCACGACTGGGCACTCGACTTGGGCCTCTGCTGGCGCTTTGCACCACTCGCCAACAGCTCTGTGCTCCGCCTGCACCACCAGCCGCCCTCGCCCCCGGCGCAGAACCACCTCGACGCGTCCTCATCAGCGACCCTGGTCGACCGACCGCTCTCGACACCGGCGACGACTTCCAGACCGGCCCATGCGCTTCATCGAGGTCCAAGAAGGTGCAAGGCGGGCTCGGTGCAGCTCGGGCGGGCTTCTCAGCGGCGGGACAGCAGGTGCGTCCTCGTCCTCCCCACCTCCTCCCCTTGGCCCCCCTCCTCGCCCTTCTCTCGCCCCCTCCAGGTCCTCGAGACACCGTGGCGACGCGACAATGAGCTGACCCGACCCTCTCGCAGGTGCAACGGCTTCGCAGGAGGGATCGGTGAGCGTCTCGTGCGGTGCAGGAGCTGGCGGACGACCTCGAGCGGTTCCTGTCGGTCCTTGTACGTCCCTCTCGCTCGTTCTACTCGTGCGACAGGCTCGAGCATGGGCTCTTGCACTCCTGTGAGCCGCGCGCTGACCTCCTTGACCGTGCGCGCAGGTCAGTCGCGCCCTCGATGGCACCCTCTTCCGTTCTCGTCTCGAAAGCTCGCTCTCTCGCTTGCCGGCCGCCTCTCGACGGCGCTCGTCGACGCTCATCGTGTCTCTCGAGAAAGCAGTCGGACCCAGGCTGTCCAGAAAGGCCCGTCTCTGTTGTCCCCACTCGTCCCGGCGGCCGCGCACCTCGGGCCGTCTGGGACGGGTCCTACCGAGGCCGCACCCGCCCTCACGTGCCCCTGAGGGCAGCGGGTGCACTCTGGTGAGCCGCTCGCACGGACACCGCCCCTGTGGCGCGACCGTGCGCCCGGCCACCATCCAAAAACAGGGGGAGACTGCGCACCCTCTCTCAGCTGCTATCTCTTGATCTAGCGTGGTTACGGCCTTCTGCCTGCGCGCGATCGAACGAGGACGTCTCTGCGGTGCAATCGAGCGCTTCTCCCGACCCTGTTAGTCCTGTAGAGCGCGAGCTGGACCGCTTCCCCTCCTTCTCAAGTCGGGTCGAGACGGCGACGAGCGCGCGCTCTTCCTGCCGGCTCTGT
>Ga0308169_10002594_pt1 | contig 18513 bp, 20 predicted proteins | sample PhyBR1_2_FD_202139 | JGI IMG/M metagenome (GOLD analysis project Ga0308169, IMG submission 202139) | Phyllosphere microbial communities from UC Gill Tract Community Farm, Albany, California, United States - DLSLSB.R1 | ecosystem: Host-associated > Plants > Phyllosphere > Unclassified | place...
TATGCGTCCTCGCCTCCGGAGAAGAGGCAGCGATCAGAATGAACTCGAACTTGTCGAATTCGAAGATCCGTTCTCACTCTTCAGGTATCCTTTTTTCGCAAACAATCGATTTTCGAGGTAGATTCAAGCAACGACGATTCAGCAGTGCAATTGAGTACTTTGTTGACAACATTAGGTTCAAGTAGACTGTACGAGAGTAGCAAAGTAAAGGGAAAATTAGAGAACTAGTACTTCATTTTCTTCGCTTGATTACCTCCTCCTCCAAACGATGAACTCGAGCGCTTCGAGGCCTTGTTGGATTCTGCAAACACACCAATCTACATCAGCTTGCGATGTCGACGACTGAAAGAGTGGATCAAGGGACTCACCAATTTTGATTCGTTTGACCCCTTGACGGAACTTTTCGTGAATATCTCTCGCACTAACCGATACGTGACTCTCGGTTCCGTTGAAGGTGTAGCAGTTGTGAATCATCAAGTCGACGTCGGCTTCAAGTGCTTCGATCGATTGATACTGATCCGCTTCGAGTTTCTTCTTTATCATACGGAAATCTCGACCTTGATGAGGGGGAATCACAGTGTAGTAAGCTGGAACTTGAACCGCGAGTTCGGAGACGGGTACATTGAAAGGTTGAGCGCTGTCGGATACGAACCGATTCAACATCGTACTCCTCGGAGAGACAGAGAGAACTGAGCTTACGATCCTTCCTCCATCAACTTTTTCAACATCGCACCTAGACTCCTTTTCGTGTTGTATGCGAGTTTGCTAGCCTTCTCCCACTCCGACCTCCAAGCTCTGTCGAGTACGAGTACGTGCCAGATTGGCTCAGTGTTCGGCGTATTGAACTTGACGCAATTCGCTACGATCAGGTCGAAATCGGCAAAGAGTGATCCATAGTTCCCGTATCGTCCAGAGTCGAGCTTTTGCGACATAGTTCGTAGATCCATCGGATGAGGAATCTCGTCGTAGTACCTGGAGAACGGAAAAGAGGAAATTAATCAGTATCGCGATAAGGTGGGAAGGAACGTGAGAAGGTGTCGACTCACGTAGCTAGAGGACCGACTGCCTCGACAGGAAGTAAGAAGAAGAAAGCTTCTCGAATACCTTGCACCTTGCTGAGTACTTGCTTCGCTTTCTTGATGTCGACAGGTTCCGCCGCCTGCTGCCACCTCGTCGGATGAGCTGGCATTGGATCGTCAAGGATCGCTGGTCGACCTGGAGCTTGATAGACGAAAGGTTGAGGCGTAACAGGTACGAGTTGATCCGGTTCGTCGAGTAAAGGATCGAATTCTGAAGGTTCTGCGTAGTTTGGTTTCGGTTTCTTCTCTTTTCCTTCCTTGTCCTTCTTCTTCTTCTTCTCCTTGATCGGTTGAGGTGCCCATGCGGCAGGAGAGTAAACGTTAGGAGCTCCATCGGTGCCTGCGAGGTAAGCGGGAGGAGTAGCGCTCGGTGAAGGTCGAGGAGAGAAGTTGGGCTGAGGCGTCGCATACGGAGATTGCGCTGGAGAGTAAGTTGGTTGTTGTTGACGAGGGATGGCAGGCGGATGAGGACTCGAGGAAGCAGAGACTGTCGAACCACCGAGAGTGATCTTGAATCCTCCTGGTTTCGGTGCAGCAGGAGGCGGGAATGGAGGAGGAGGGGAACCATGGAAAGAGTTTGAAGCGGGTAAGGGAGGAGGAGGGGGAGGCATGGCAGGATATGTTTGAGGTAGATTTTGAGGTGGTGCTTCGTAACTTGTCACGGGAACAGGAGTGTGATGAACAGGTGCAGGGCTGGGAGTGGGAGCGGGAAGAGGAGCGGGGGGAAGAGGAGGTGGTCCAGGTTGTTTGATTTTGAGGGTGAAAGAGTGAGGATTCGACGGGGGCGGAGGGGGAGGTAGATATTCGGCAGGAGGAAGGTAGTGATTCTGTTCGTAAGTTGCAGCAGCAGGTGGGGGTGGAGGAGGGGGCAGAGGACGAATAGGCTTCGGTGCTTGATGGGAGTGATAGGAAGAGTCACCTCGACTCTCGAGAGCGCGAAGAGTAGCTTCAACTCGCTCCCACTGACGGTCGAAGAGGAAGTCGAGATCGTCGGCGAGAGCTCCGATAGGTGATTGCGAACCGTTGTAGAGCTTGGCGTTCGAGACGATGAGCTTAAAATCGTCTCTGAAACCGTAACGATCTGGGTACAATCCCGCTGCGAGCTTGTGACCCATAGTTGCGAGATCCATTGGATTACGGATGACGTCGAAGTAATCGAGAGCTCCAGCTTTGACAGGATCGACGGGTGCTCGGAACAAGAGTGATTTCTTGTCTTTGAGCAGTTTCTTGAGAGTGCTTTTGCAAGAAGCGACATCGTGCACAGTCATACCCGAGGCTTGTGCTGAAGGAGCTTTCGGTACATGAACCTTGATCTTGTCCTTTTGCTTCTTCGGTCGAGCTTCTTCGGGAATATTGAAAGGAAGTTGCTCGAGAGGTGCTGGTCCTTCGTCGGCTGTGAACGTTCGGAATAATATACTTCAGCCTGTATCGGGACGAATCGAGAGCGAACAAACACCTACGTCGAGTAGCGAGCGTCGGAACATTCGAAGTTGACGAACCGAACTTGATTCTGGGCAAGGTCTCCACTGGAGTCGGAGGCGCTTCGACGACAGGAGCCGGAGCCGGAGTAGGAGGTAGACGGAATCGCATCTTCGGTATCGGTTCTCCTTCTGGTCGAACAGTCGCTTCGCAGATCTTGAGACAGCACATTCGAACTTCAGGATCGACTTCGGGATGACTGCGGTAGTCAAAGAGGTTAGGGATAGACTGTGACGGTGCTAGATAGCCAAGAGGGCTTACGTGAGAGTAGCAAGCAAACTCTGGCGATAATTGAGGGATCGACCGGGTTTCTTCCTCAACGCTTTGAGTACGTTCGTGAGCATATCTCGTTCCTTCTTGTTGATCGGGTTTCCATTCTCGTCAACCTCCGGATCTGGAGGAGCAAGATCGTGAACGGCAGCGAGGATCGGCAATGATTCAAGAACGGTTTCGGCGAGTCGACGCTGGACGAGACGAGAGGAATCTTCGCGCATAACTGAGAAGAGGTATCGAACGAGAGGCATGACGTCTTGCAGAGGATTGAGGAGGAGTAGAGCGTCGAAAGCTGCCACTCGGACTGGTGGATAATTCCCATCGCTGTCGAAAGAAGCGAGTCAGCGGGATTCGATAGCGCAGATTCGTTCCGACTAACCGAGTATAGGAGAAGAACAACATTCGATCTTCAGGGATCAGTGAAGCGAGAGTGAGCTTGAGCTTGAACTGCAGAAGAAGGGAGAATGTTAGAAGAGGAGAAGGAAACATGGCAGAAGAGAACGCACCTCGATAGCGGCAACCGTCACGACGTTATGATAACTTGGGACTAATCGATCCGCACTCATATATCGCTCGATCTCCTGTACCGCTGGTACCAGGTTCTCATTTCCTTCTACCTCGTCTAGCTCAGATTCGAAAGAGTCGATTTCCCGTGGTAGAGTTTTGACGAAAGCGTGTGAAAGAGCATTCATGACTGATGAAATGTAATGAGCATCCGAGTACTATCGGGAGACGAATGTCATCAGCGAGACGCCGAGGAGAGGAGAAGCGGAAGGAGGACAAACCTTGTTCCCGAGATTGTCGTTGTAAGCGAGCAAATCGACGAGGAATTGCTGAATCACAGGAGGTGTTTGACCCCTATCGTCGCGTACCATCGATATAGCAGTGAGGATCGTCTAGATTTGCAGAAGGAGTGAGTCTGAGCGTCTCGAGAGGAGAAAAGCGAACAGAGACTGACCTTTTTCAGGAAGTAGAGGGTCAAATCCGAGAAGTCATTCGTCTTGGGAATACATCGGAAGCCGAATGGGTCTTTCGTTTCGACGTCGGGCTCGAAGCAGAACCAGGTTTGGAAGAGTTTAAAGAGGTGAAACAAGCCGAGATAATCTTGTTGATTCGTTGCGCACTACAAATCGATTCGTGGTTCAGCTGCAGCTACGAAGACAGCAAGGGATAGTAATGATAGATAACTTACCGAGATCAAAGCGAGAGCAGCTTCCATTCGGATTCGAACAAAGTAATTGCTGACGAGTACCGTTTTGCACAGATTACTCGAAACGATTGGTGAAGGTAAACCGGATAAAGCGTGGATAGCCTGAGCGAGCGAGAACGTGTGTCAGCTGACGAGATCCGTGAAGAAAGCAGAAACTTTCGAGAGCGCTCACCTCGAGTTGAGCGATAACGTCTCGATCCCTTTGTAATTGCGAAATCCACATAAAGTCTGGTTGTTGAAACTTGACGGTACAGATCCAATCGAGGTCCGAATCGATTCGAATCCACTCGTAAGTCGCCTGACTCATGTTCGTATCGTCTTCTTCCGTCCAATCCGCTACCCTCCACTTCTCTCGAGCTTTCTCTTCTTCCCACATTCCCAAACTGAACCCAACGTCGATCAAGTTCATCTCTTCCTGAGCTTCCGTGTCTCCTAGAGCTGCGGCAGTAGCAGCAGCTTGACGAGCTTGATACCGTTTCGTGTTCCTCCTCACTCGCTTGTATTTCGTATTGAACGGTACTTCGTGACGTTTGAACGAATCTTGAATCGACAAGACGTGCTCGTAAGGAGTTCCATCGGCTTCATGAATTCGAATCGTCATTTGTCCATCGAACAAAGGTATCGGTCGAAGGTGTCCTTGAGCCTCCCACGGCGCCTTCTGAGACCAAGCGTAAGCGTAACATCGTTGAGTAACGTTGAGTTCGACCGCCATCTTCTTTCGATTGAAGTTCGCCGTCACTTCGAAGGTTGGACAACCTGAACCGTAAACCCATTGATCGAAGAAAGTCTTGAGAGCTTCAGAGGATCCACCACACGCTTTTCGACAGGTTCGCATGAAGGAAGTGGTCGATAGTGTGTTGGCGTTCGAGGAAGCGGAGGAAGACATGTCGGAAGTGATGGCGTCGAGGAAGAGTTTCGGAAGAACTTTGTCGAGACCGAGGGAAGTACCGGATTTGCGAAGATGTTTGTCGAGGATGTTGAGGACGAGAGGAGCTTTGAGAGCGATGAATTGCATCTGAGAGGGTTCTGGAGCGGTGAGACGAGCAGGGACGCAAATCGGTTCGAATTGAATATCTTGTTCGACACAACGATTCATGTCTTTCTTGAGTCGGAAGCGATACTCGTTGTTGCCCCAAATCGATTTAAGGAAGAGTGAAGTCATGTGAAGGGCGATACCGACAACGAGCCAAGAATCGGAGGGAGTTCGAGGGATGAGATTGATTCCTGACCACTGAACGGCGAGGGCGTGAGCGAGAAGCTGTCGAGTTTCGTAGGTTTGATCGATGACGCTCGGAGGATGTAAGATGTCGGAAGAGAGGAGGGTCATCGCGGCAGAGTGGAAGTTGGGAGAACCGGAGGCGAGAGAATCGATGAAAGCGACAGAGTAGGTTGCGAAGGGGTAAGATCCGAATGTCGTCGTGTAGAACTCCATCGCCTTCCTCAATACTCCGACGGTGTACTCCATCTCTTCTTCTCTTCCCGGTAAACATAATGCATTGATCTTGGGTCCCTCATCCTGAAGCGATTCCTCCTCTTCCTCCTGCACCTCCTCTTCACCCTCCTCGATTCCTTCTTGCCGCTCCTTCAGTTTCCGTGTCCCTTGAACTTCCGTAATGATGAAAGGTCCAACTGCCCAACCGATTTGCTGAACTGAACAAGGTGAAACTTGAGCGAAATGCCAAATCACCCGGTCACTTCGATCTGGGTGAACCACCTGTTCGATCAATTCTCCCGAAGCGATTACTGATATTGGCCATTCTCCATCAACTTCTTCTTCCTCTTCTTCCTCGTCCTCATCGTCGTCTCCATCATTCACGTCTTGACCATTCTCTATAGATCCATTCACTGCTTTGTCTGGTCGAGAGCTCGAGGTGGCGGAAGCGAGTATTCGAGGTGCGACGAGTTCGAGATCCCAAGTACATCGTTCTCGAGGAGAATCTGAACAAGGAACCCAAGTTCGAGCGCCAATGTCGGAAATGGCGGAAGTGAAAACGTGAGGGAATCGCTGCATCCAATTCTCCAATGAGGTTAGTAGTCCACAAGAGAGTGAAGTAGTGAAGCAGAGAACATACGGAAGGATTCGCATCATCTGGTCCGACTACAACGATTCCAATTCCAGGTTTAACCACCTCATACTCGACGGCGATGACGATAGCTTCCCACTCGTCCGGTTTCGGTGGCTCAGCATTCTTCGATGGTGCCGGAGTATTCGCCGAGGGAGTCTCTCCAAACGGTTTCGGCACTTTGACGACGCAACCTTGAGGAATTGCGATGCCTAATTCTCCTTCTTCTCCTTCGTTGTCTGCTCGCCATACTGATCTCTTCAATTCTGGGTAAGTGTGGACGTTGGAAGGTTCTGTGAGAGTTGGAGGTGCTGGAGGGAGGTGGGAGAAGTCGAGAGGGACGATAGTCGGAACTCTGAGGGAAGTTGAGAGAATGTTGAGGGATCGCGCGTTGAGCCAGACAGTTCGTAGATCAGGTGCAGTAGGGGTGATGGTGAGCTCAGTATAACCCTACATCGAGTACCGGTACAGAGTCAGAGGGCAGATTCTCAAGTCATCATTATAGTGAGAAAGGTACTCACGTTGATCCTTCCGTTCAGGCCTATACTGATCGATACCTTCTGATTCGTTACATTGAAGCCTTTACCCATCTTGTCCAGCTAGTTGTGAGGAGCAGCGAGTGGAGGCTTGAGATCCGAGAGGAGGAGGAGATGGAAATGGAGTACTGTGAGGAGAGAGAGGGTCAAGCAAGCAAATGCTTCCCGGTGAGAGCTAGAAGGTTGACTGGATGTCTGCTAAAGTGAGTTCAGACTGTCGCCAGTGGATCGACGAGGGGAAAGAAGCAATTCCTTCCTTGACTTTCTACCATTCACTTCAATTGGGAGAACAGTTAAAGTCTGCTTTAGAGCACCGGTCACTCTGTCCAAATCGGCCCTCGGGTGTAACGAACTGCTCAACGAGTCCGACTCTGCTGGATTGCTTCAACAAACTCGCTTGATTCGTTTTTCTCGCTTCGGGTGCTTCGTCCTGGCTCTGTTGGCTTGTCACCTGGTTAGACTGGTCGAGACAACGCTTGGCGATATGCGCGAAAGTTGCAGTATCCGAGGAACCTCTGTAGGAGCTTGAATATTCCGGTCGTTATGGTTCGTTCCCTTCTCTTTCCCTCGTTTCGACACCTGACTAACCTCTGATCCAGGATCCATAGCCGCGACAGACCCTAAACCCTACTTCTATCGATCGCTCATCTTCATAACCCTTCGTTCTGCCCAAACTGGATGTCAACCGTCAATTCTAATCTCTTCGTTCAAATTCGCCTCACATTCGCGCTTCGTTCGCCTCGAAAGCTCAATCCTATCGTCCCGATAAGCGGTGAAGATCTAGACGGATAATTTGCGGGCAGCTGACTGGCTTAGACAATAGCAGAAGTAACGAAGTCAACATTTCGCACGAAATAGAAAAGCTGAAGTTTACAGATTCATGGCGCTGCGTCAATAGGGCCAACTCTTCTCTCGCGTAGTTTTTTCTGAGCTCTCGTCTCCTGTCTTCACTCGTAGTACTTCGCACTTACGAGAGTCTACTTGGCTGTCGATTGCGAGAGTCGAGAGGTCTGATCGTGGGATTGGCGAGTACTCGGTTTCTCTCTTCTAAGCGACATGCAAAGTGCGTACTGTGCGGAGACTGCGAACGTTGAGAGAGCAGCAAGAAGGAAGAGAGAACGTGCGAAAGGTCGCGCGCGATTTGTTGTCATTCAGTCTCAAAATCTCAAAGGGGAAGTCGATAATAGCCTTCCTTCCTCTCACCTCTCACATATCTTACATGATCACTCGCATATCGTGTTAAAGAGCCTTATCAACCCTCTCACACTACTCTCCAACTGTCCTCGAAACCCTGCATTGTTCGCCAGTGTTACTCTTCCCCCAAGCCTCTCACCTCCCCTTCCAAGTCGAGTTCCATCGGTTGTATCGATCGCGCTCACTAGTTCTTCTACCACTCCCACCGCATTCTACTCTCTCAGTACTTCAAATCAGTCAACCTCTCGAAACCCCCGCTTTCCATTCATCCTTATCCGAGAAAGGTGAATACTTGCGCCTACATTCACTCGTTGTTGAGATCTCTTCGCTCACAACTTCCGATAAACAGAAAACCCGCTCAATACCATCACAAACTCATCAGTACTCAGATACACTCAAGCCCACTCTCTCATTAGCACGAGGAACAAACGATGAAGGTGAGTCGGTGTTTACCTTGAGATCTTCAATTTTTCCTCTCAACCTATCCCCCGCCTTTCTATCCTACTTTTCCTTTCCTCCTTCTTCTTGCATGTACTCTCTCGTATTCGATTGTACTGATACTGATTCCGAAATGATCGACGCTGGTGAAAACAGTTTCTCGAAATCGCCGAACTCGACGTCCTCTCGAATGCCTTGTGCATGTCGAATCCCACTCTCAAACTTACGACTCGCATCGAAGCCTACTCTTGCAAACAAGTCGCAAAGGAACGCAAACTGTTCAAAACTCTCGAATCTGAATTCGTTTCCGACCTTTCCCTCTCTACTTCGATCTCTCCACCCGAACATCACCAAGGTCTCCTCGATTCGGCATTCGGTCCTCTCGATAAACCACAATCTCGCAAGACTTTATGGCTGTTGATCGGTCTCCTCAATGTAGCATTCCCAGATCACGACTTTTCGAAAGTTCGTCCAGAGGATTTCCGTCGTGAAGAAGGACCTCGAGCAGTTCTCGCTTCCCTCTCGACCGCATTGGATCACTTGCGCTCCCCAACTGGACAGAGGTCATTCTCAGCGTACCCTTCTTCATTCCCGACGAACTCGTCTCCTCATTCGGATCCGATTTCTCTCCCTTCTTCGACCCCCAACTTTGGAGGAGGAGGTGGAGGAGCACACGATTCGATTCGTACCGATCCTTTCCTTCGTCAAGTTCTCGACCCAATCATCGATCTCGCCGAATGTGAAGTCTTCACTTATTCGCCCGACATGGATTCAGACCCTCACGCTGCCGAATCCGATGACGAAGAATCCGATTCTGCAGACGACGACGCATTTGAACGAGATGACGATGGAATGGCTTTCGAAATGGACGGAGTCGAATCTTCCCAGTCGACTCGTTCGAGGTTCCCCGGAGCTTCCTCTTACGGTTCTCGACCTTCACCCTTCACCGGAGGAGGACCTCCGACTCCCTTCTCGAAACGCTCACCTATGAAATCGATCTCTTCCGTGTTTCCTCCTGGAACTCCTGGATCAACGAACGGCGATTCAGAAGATTATTTCTCTGAATCTTCAACCGGAGGACTCCTTTGGTCGACTTTCCAATTCTTATACAACAAGAAATTGAAGAGGATCGTATTCATCAATGCGTGGGCTAGGACTCCTTCCGAGAATCATCGACCAAGGAGGAGGATCGGTCAATCTAGTTCGAACAACCAACGACCTCGACCTGGTCCTTCTTTCAACGATGTCGTTTCAGCTCAACTCAAACGTAGCGCTTCGACTAGTTCTATCGCTTCTATCCCCGTTCAACACCACCACAACGGTCACAAGAAGATCAAGGCTTGAATAACGACCTTTTTCTTTTCTTTTCGCTTTTCGTCTCCTCCCCTCGCTCCTTTTTGTACGACTGCAGGTTCTGTCGCCTACTACTCCTACCGCCTTTTTCTATCGCTTTACGTTTTTATCAATATTGTACCCCTTGTCGTCGTTTTCCCTCTCTCTCCCTGTATATTTCTCGTCTCCTGTTCTCTCCTCTTTCGCGTTTCTCTCGTCGTAGTTCCACTTCTTCCCGTCTCCTATCAGTATCCCTTTTCTACTATGCAAAGCTGTGTTATCGCTTTCCTCGACTATGCGAACTCGAAACTTGTGCGAGAAATTAAAACTTCTCTCAGGCTCTCTTCTCATCTTTCACCTCATCTTCAACTTTGCCGATGGACTCGCCGAACGCGTCTGGATACGTGCCATTATCTTTGGTAGACACTCTGACTCGACCCAACCGAACCTATCGATCTGTTCAAGCTACTCCATCATCTTCCTCTTCAAAAACTCATCATGCTCATTCCGCCTCGCTCTCTGCACTCGCATCGAAGGAACGCTCAGAACAAGCAAGGAGGGAAGCTGCTCTCATGTGTGAGAGTTTGGGAATTGGAGGAGTTCCACAAACTCCAGCCAGAGGATCACTCAACTCTGATGTAGAAGCTACTCCTAAACCACAATCGAATCAACAGAAGGAAGTCAATCCACTCAAAGTGAGATTGCAGGACAAGGATCAGGAGATTGCAGCATTGAGGAAAGAGTTGGGAGTGTTGATGAGGGAGAAGAAAGATTTGGGAGTCAAGTGTGAGAGATCGGAGAAGGATGCGAGTGCGAGAAATACAGTGGGACAAGGTGGACTCGACGCGAAACAGGTGGAAGAATTGGTCAAGCAGTTCAATGATCAGGAGGCTTTGCTAGGTGAGCAGGAATCGCTTTACAGTACTTTCAGAGACGAATGGCTGACTGTAATCAGCTCCTTCTCCTTCTCACAGGAGGATATCAGCGAGAAGCGGAGAAGAGTTTAGCGGAATTGGATCGATTGCGAAATAGGTAAATTTCCCAATTTCTCCTCTGGTAATCCTCGCTGATCCTCCGTTCCTTCCTCACTCACAAACAGAGAGAGACGACTATCAGATTGGTTCGAAAGGATGTACGGTCCAAATTGGGCTGATGAATTGAATCTTTCCGACAAACCATCCCTCTCGAGTTCTCCAGCACTTCGCACCAAGCTCTCTTCTCGACCCAGTCTACTCACCACCCCATCCTCCTCTTCCCTATCATCATCCTCCCGCCTTTCACCCGATACGACTCCCTCTCTTACTTCACCCTCCGAAACCACTCCTTTCCGTCCTCCGAATTCGAGTCCGGGAACGGATCCTCAATCACTGAAGCTACACCTCGAATCGATTCAATCGTTGATCCGAGGGATGGAGACGAGAATGATAGCGAGAGGGGTCGAATTGGAAGGTGTCGAGAAACGAGCGAGGGAGGAATCGAGGAGGGCGGAAACGAAGAGGAGAGAATTGGAGGCGATCGTCGAAGACCTGAAAGGTCGAGGAGTAGTGGTGTCTTCATGATGAGTGACGTCTTTTTTGAGTCTGATATTCCCCCAATCTGTTCGATACCCCCTTTCTTATTCTGCTTCGTCCTCTGAAACGTATAAATCCTTCTTGTTCTTCTCCCTCTTTCGTTGTTTCGCGCTCTTCTTCTCTTGAGGGCCTTTCAACCTCTCTTCAGTCGGTTGAGTGAACCTAGCCCAGTTTGTCTCGAGTTGTGTAATCGTTTCCTCAGGTGTCCAATCTCGAGCTTCGCACACAGCTTCGAAGACCTCCCAGATCTGTCGACCGGATCAAAGAGTGAGCAAAGTGCTCATATGAGGGAGAAGAACGAAAGGTAAGGTTTTACCTGAGCGTCGATTTCAGAGGTATTAGAGAAATCGCTCTCGAGCAATAATCGATCTTGCTCGATACTCTGCAACAACTTGTGAAAGTTTGGGGATCTCCCCGAGATGATGGTCGAGAACGAGAAGAAAATATTGTCGTGATCTACTCGCATCAAACAAAGTCAGTCTCGAAAGTCTCGTTCAAAGGTGGGTCAACTCACTCTTCTGTATTTGTTTCGCAGCCTCTGCACTGCCTCCGAATGAGTGCAAGCAGATGTAGATCCCTTCGAACCCTTCCTTCTCCTTCTTGAACCGTTTCAACAGTTCAACAGTATCCATCGTAGCTCTCACGCAATGTTGAGAAACGTTCGTTTTCAATTTGATTGCCAGATCGACTTGAGCTTCGACTACTTTGATTTGATGTGCTATAGGAGTTGCGAGATCCGAGTTCTTAGGTAACGAGGGAGAATCGGCGAGTAGTTGAGGAGGGTAAGGGATTTTGAACGCTTTGTCTAACCCAATCTCGCCGATGAAACTGGTGGGGAATTGGGAGAGGTTCGATTCGAGGGTAGAGAGGAGCGTGTCGATCGATATCGGGTCGGGGAAATGAGGGAGTAGCTTGGAAAGGGTTGGGTGAGGTGAAGAGGGTGAATCGGGATCGGGGAAGAGGGAAGTGTAGTGCTCTTCTTTCGTTGGAAGAGCGTCTGGTGGGAAGAATGAGATTGGATGACAGAACCAAGGATGTAGACCTGTAGGAATGAGCAAAGGGAAATGAGGATCCGAGGACGAGAAATGAGAGGATGAAACGAGGGAACATACCGAAACAAGGTAAAACATCGTTCGGTCGAGCTTCGTACACTCCTTTCGTCGTATCCTGACTCGTGAGAGAGCTACTCATTACACACTGGCAGCAGCGGGAAGGAATCAGAAAAAGTTGAATGAGGTCATTTCAGAGAGAGGGTAGAAACTAACGAATTTGCCCGTGTTCAACGCTTGTAGTGTATTCGCTGAGAATTTATCGTCATCGCAAGGGTGACAATGAGCATCGTGAAGTCTTGCGAGGATGGCTGAATCTGGAGGAGATTTGAAACGAGTTTTAGGATCTTGAGCAGAGGGACGAGTATCTTTCCAGCCAGTCATTCGTAGAGGAGACTGCGCAGTATATCTACTATACTGGGAGCCTATCGCGCTTCGTCTTGATGGGCTTGAAGAATCGAGGGAGACAGTTGAAGATCAAAGAAAGAATCGGCTCTTTCCTCTACTGCTCACTGTTTTGGCTGCTTCGGATGTGCTGGGGTCGCAGCTAGGCCTGTGTTTGAAGTGTTTCCTGTCGAATAGGTGAGCTCCCATCCTCGTCCTCCGCCCTCATTCAAGATCGTCTTGTTGACCCCGTCAACTCGATCGCCGAATAGTGCTGCCTGTCTTAATGGTGCCCAAGCTATTTCTCAGCCTTCTGCCGAGAAGAGATAATCATCTCAGCTCTCAGACGAGCTACCAACTGGATTCTCTCGCTTTTGTAGAGTCTTCTCTCTTTCTCGCTTCGTTTATCTCGGCACTTGGTCTCGCTCTGGTCGAAGCAAGGAAGTACGAAGTGTCTATCAAGGCAGGGAATCGGTACAAAAGGATAGCTTTAAGTAAAGGAAAAGATAGGGAACAAAGTTGAATCTTTGGAGTCGAGCAATCGAGGAAGGGAACGAGAGGACAGTCACAAAAAGGCGGATACGGGAGACTAACGGAAGAGGTCGCCGTAACGAAGGGCTTGACGGTGAGTGAGACGAGGGGTCCGAGTTCTCCTCCTCCCGAGTAATTGCTGATGATACGAAGGAGGGTTTGGGTAGGTGATTGTCGGCCCATGTCCTAGAAGCGATGTCATAGTGCCATACTGATGCGGATCGTACTCTGGAGGAGCGTAAAAGTTGTAGGGATCCTGGAAGAACGATTCCTCATGAGCGTGATTCCCAGTGTAGGTTCCCCATTGAGCGAAGGCAGGGAGATCGTGTTGACCCCAGACGCCATTGTAGAAGCCATGGCGTGGGAGAATCGGCTCGTTGGATGATACTGGCTGAGCGGCAGCTGCAAGAGGGGAGTGCGAGGGAAGCGGAGTTTGGAATATGGCGGGATTGAACCCATGCTGACCAGCAAAGGCGGACTCCTGATTGAAACCTGGAGTGGTGAGGTGAGGATTGTAGGAGAAAGCCCAGGTATTGTCTTCGAGAGGTTGATCTAGGTTCGTAGACGAAGAGGAATCGTCGACGACGTTGAAGCCGAGCTGTTGGGGGCTGGCATAAGGTCTGCATAGGGAAGGATGATAGTTTGACGGATGATTCTGACTAGGAGGTAACGAGGTTCTGGAGTCGGAGGGTGAAGGAGGTGGTAGCGAGTAGCGAGGACGAGAGACGAAAGCTGAACCGGAAGTTGCTTCGCTCGAATGTCCAGAAGCAGGGTTGGTTCCTTGGCGGGCAGCTACTTTACGAGCATTGCGCTTCTGGTGAGAACGTCCGTGATGCTTGCCTGGGCCGTCGATAGGCACCTACTGGTACAGAAATGAGCTCGAGTTCTCGACGAGGTAGAGAGCTTACTTTTCGAACCCATCGTCCACTCTCAAGCTGTTTCCAGTTAATACATCCGGGACGGTTGGGACAGAAGTATTTTTGATGCTCGTCAAAGTAGTCGAAACTGTCGTGGTACTGCTTTTGAGCTTTCTTCGAACATATTCAAAGTAGTCGTGAAGAGAACGCACTTCTTGGTTTCTTTGATTGGCCTCGCGGACGGTAGGGTATCGCGACCGCATATCCACCATGCTTGGTCGCATTGATTACAGATTTGATATTGTCGGCGGCTGACTTTGTTGGGAACTGGCTCCTCATGTCGATGTTTCGTGTGATCGGATCGTTTCTGTTGGTATTCAAAGGGATCAGCGCGTGTGTATGTCGCGTCCGGGGGTCCACTCACGTCGTTATCTAACATGAAATCACAACATTGACACGGAATTTGAGGTTTAGGAAGCTTTCCCTCCCGCCTCAAATGGTCCGCTTCGTGTTTCTCCATGACCTGATTATATCGACATGTCAGGTTTGCTTGAGCTGAAGCTAAAGCGAAGGGTCGCTGACCTGTTTGACTGAAGCTGGATGTGCATTCGTCACATGTACGCAATTTGAACGACGACAATAGCGATTGGGGTCTGTCAAGTCGATGACAGCATCACGAGCTCGTTTGAGTCTTGGTTTTCTAGCCTTGCGGGCTAGCGATGAATCCATACTGCCACTCTATGAGAACTTGATTGAAAAGTGAGAAGAGCGATTGTGAGAGGGTCGAAAGGAGACGAAATGAAAGCGGTAAGAGAGGAGCTGAATGAGAGAGCGGTAACAGAGAATATTCTGTGTCCGCGTGGGAAGAACGACAGGAGAACCCAAGGGAGAACCGGAGTTCCGAGATAAGGGAATCGCGGTTACAGACGCGGCGAAGTAGGTCAACATTTGGATGAGGATGAAGGACTACAAAACAGAACCTGAGTCCTAGTGACCCTCAGAAACACTAAGTAAAGAGGTGGCCATAGCGAAGAGCCTGTCGTTGAGTGAGGGAACGGTTGCACCTTCCGAGAGAATATTGACGGTTTAGATTGAAGTTCTGCTCCATAGGAGGCTGCTGTTGTCCTTGATAGTGTAGCGCACTCTGAGTCTGAACAGGTGCGACAACGTATCGATTGTCATGAGATGCGTCGAGACGAAGTGTTTCGTGGTCGAGGAAAGGGAACGTAAGATTCGGATTGTAATCAGGAAGAGGTTGTTGTACTTCATGAGGGAGAGCGGAGTATGGCGGGTGATGTTGCTGTAGATGGACAGGGTAGGGTGCTCGCAAGGTGCAAGAGTGAATGCTAATCGGAGGTTGACGAGGAAAAGGCATGAACGAGAGATTCGAAAGGTTGTGATGGGTACTTTCGTCGACTAGATGCAGAGGGAAACCTTGAGGGAATCCTAGATCCAGTTCTTGAGCGCGACCTGTAGCTGAACGAGGAAGGGGATCGTTGAAGTTGAAGTTCTCGAATGAAAAGTTGGGATTTTCAGAAAGAGTATCGAGTATCGAGGTGTTTGGGTGCGGGAATCCTTCGGGCCCTACGAAACCAGGTTGAGCTAAGAAGCAATTGGATCCCCCACGCTGTCTGGTCGAGTTCTGCCAGAGACAACAGGTTGCGTCGATCAGTTTCATCGTCTCGAAGCGAGAGATTCGATAATTTACCTCTGAACTTCTAATCCATCGAGGCCAATTGCGACCTGATTCTACCCATCCGTTTGATTGATTCTGATAAGGGCAGTAACGCAGTGCGTGTTCCTCGAATGTATCCCGTCTGAGGAAATCGAATAAATGGGATCTCCCCGATGAGAACGAACGAATTCAGAGATGAGCGAAAACATACGGTATCGGTCCACATCTTCGAACACCCCACCATGCTTGATCGCACCTACTACACACTGCGTACAGCGAAGCGTAATTTGCAGGAGGAGCTTGATGGCGTCCATTCACGTGGGCTGAGCGAGACTGCTCGACGAAGGAACAGTTCAATCAGGTCGCGTTCTCCTGTGACTCGAAATGTTGACTAACAGTGGCAGGCACCCAAAGGTCGCAGTAGTGGCAAGGAACGAGGTTCGCATTCGGTGTTTGCTCGCCCATCTCCCTCGCATGAACAAGTCGGTGTCCCTCCATACTCTACCTCGTGCAATATGGCTCGTCAGTGTGGACGCGGCTATCGAGAGAATCGACATGAACTAACAGCTGGAACATTGGCAACCTTTTTCGCCCTACAGACGTGTTTGCAACCCGGGAAGTGACATCGACGGTCAAACCTATGAATCTCACGTAGCGGCAGCTGTTGTGAGTGTTGTGGCTGAACCTGGTTCATGTCGTGTAGATCTGCGAGGTGGAAGAGTTGAGTGTCGTTTTGCTGAAACCTGGTAATTCACCTGATTCCCTCTTTCAACGATTCTATTGCCGTTCCGCACTGATGCCATCGTTGAGACAGGAGAGACCGGTAAGAGAGGGAGGAAGTGGGTCAGAAGTGATGACAGGAGAATCAAAAACGCCATCGATGCAGCACGAGCGAGCGAGCGAATTCACTCTGAACTGATCTCAGAGCCAATCCTAAGCTCCTACAAAGCATCTGAGCAGCTTTCAACAGATCGGAGTGAGTGGACTAAAATCAAGATCTATCTTTCCAAAAACTTTCGAAAGAATTACTCCTTTCCTTCCCGCCACACACTTCCGATCCACTTAGACCACTCATACAAGCCTTCAAGATGCCAGCCAATACTCAAGCCCTCGCCGCACTTCCTCGTCAACTCCGAATCTCTCCCTCCACTCCGATTACTCGAACTCATCTCCTCGCTCTCTACAAAGAACAACTGAGAGTATCGAACTCGTTCGCATCCTACAACTTTAAACAATACTTCCTGAGGCGTACGAGGGACAAATTCCGTACTGAACTTCCAGCACTCCTCGATCAAAATTACGCTCTCCCTTCTTCCTCTTCCCCTTCCTCCTCCACTTCCACTTCATCTTCATCTTCATCTACATCTTCGACAAGTACGCCGACAACGGGAGGAGGATCGAATGAAGAGAGGCTGAGGAAATGGTATCAGGAATCGTTGAGTGAATTGGCAGTCATGGCGAGGAGTGCGATCGTGAATGGAATGTACGAGGCACCGAAACTCGTAGTTGAAGGAAGAGGGAAAGTTATGGCTGTAGGTGGAGGTGGTGCAGGTGCTGAAGCGAGGTAAGTTGAACTTGCGATTCTCGAGATTCGCTCAAACTATGACGGAAAACCGAGGAAAGGAGAACGGGAGAGTCTTCCGAGAGCCAGAAAGAGGAGGAGAATGGTTAGCGGGAGTAGGAGAGGGATCTAGCTCGAGGGCAGGAACAGAAGTCGTCGAATAAAGAAAACCACAAATTGACGATCTTTCATTCTCTACAGTTACGGTGGAGGAGGACAACCTGCGAACCCTCAATAGTTTACCGTCGTCTAGATTGTGAGGGACTTTACTGGAATCGGTTGTCGTAGTGGGAGATGGGAAATCTTCATCCTTTTTTTGGTCAGATTATCGATAATTCGACGATATCCACATCACTCTGCTCGTTCACCTTGCTTCCGGGTTATGACTGAGAATGAAAGTGCAAGACAACCTTTGAGCAAGTTGCGAAATCGAAAGTGCGATTCCTCTTGTTTCGTTCCGATGACAAACTCCGCCACAAAATTCTTTCTCTTCTCCCTCACTCTACTGTTTATGTTCAGCAAAGCCCGATCACTCTTCAACAGCGCTAGAATCATGCCTACTTACAACGGACCCACCCTACCTACCGCGATTCACGCTTCTCAGAACTTGCCTTCATCATCGGGATCAAAGGAAGAGGGAATCTTTGCGAATGGTTGCTTCTGGGGTGGTGAAGTACGTTCATACTCTCATTCTTGATGGTGGTATCGAGAATAAGGCAGGAGAAGCTGAAGCAGCGCGAGATCGGCTACTCGAGTGGAGGGGAGCTCTGAATCAGCGAATACTGACTCTTCTGCTCTGTCTTGAACAGCACATGATCAGGAAACACATGAGTAAAGGGCTCCTTGATGTCAAGGTTGGATACATCGGAGGAAATGTCGAGGTGAGCCTCTCTTTCTTTCTCTGTCCTCGCAACTCTCGCTCAACTCGCACGAATCCCCCCGCTGTAGAACCCCAACTATCGACAAGTATGCTCTGGATCGACACAACACGCAGAAGCGTACAAAGTCGTTTACGATCCCTCCCAAGTCTCCTTCGCAGAATTTACCGAATTCTTCTTCCGTATGCACGACCCAACTCAAGTGAACCAACAAGGGCCCGATCGAGGTACTCAGTACAGATCTGGTATCTTTACGCTCAACGACGAGCAAGAACAAACGGCGAAGAAGGTCATGCAGGAAGTTCAGGAGGAACATTACAAGGGCAAGAAGATTGCTACCACTATCGAGAAGGCGGGCAAGTGGTGGGATGCTGAGGATTACCATCAACAATGTGAGTCGACT
>Ga0308169_10002595_pt1 | contig 18512 bp, 18 predicted proteins | sample PhyBR1_2_FD_202139 | JGI IMG/M metagenome (GOLD analysis project Ga0308169, IMG submission 202139) | Phyllosphere microbial communities from UC Gill Tract Community Farm, Albany, California, United States - DLSLSB.R1 | ecosystem: Host-associated > Plants > Phyllosphere > Unclassified | place...
CGACTCAAAGTGGGCGTTATAGAGCACCGGGCCGGGAACCAGTGCCGGGCGTTCCCGTTCGTAAGGGAGGGACCGGATGGCCTGCTCCGCTTCCCGCAGGACCTGCCGGAGCCGGACGGACTGGCGGAAGTCATCGCTCTGGATGTAGGTGTTCAGGCTTTCGCTGAGCTTGCCGTAGATGCGCTGGATCTGGCTGTGCTGCTGGCGGAGCTCGGCCACCAGGTTCTTCAGGGTTTCGCGGTCATCGGGTGACAGGTCGTCGGCGAACTGGCGGCTCAGGACCTCGCCGATGGCCGACCGGAACCGCACCTGCTGCTGCGGGTCCTCCAGGAATGCGGTGAAGGACCGGAACGTCCTGCCCTCGGGACTTTGCCGGAGCCGCTTGTCCGCTTCCAGCACCTGGGCCATGGTGGCGCCCTTGGTCAGCGATTCCTCGATGATCTGGTTGCGCAGTTCGCCTACCAGTTCCTCGATCCGGTCGCGCATCTTCTTGTAGTCGGCGGGCAGGCTCGCGGCGAGGTCCAGGATGTTCCCGGCAGCCTCCACCGCCTCATCGTCGTCGAGCAGGCCGTCAAACTCGCCGGTACTGATGTCCTGGATCAGCTGCTGACGTTCCTCTATTTCCTCTTCGAGGGCTTCGAGGCGGGCACTCTGGTCAGGGTTGGTTTCATTGGCGAGCTTTTCCACGTCCCCCAGCAGCGTGCCCAGGCGGGAACCGTTCAGGGTGGACCGCTCGCTGGACAGGCTGTCCAGGAAGGCCAGCACACGGGCGGCCGGTTCCGTGGCCTCGTAAACGATCCTGCCCGACTGGTTCCGGCGGGTCAGGAACTGTCGCCGGGTCCATTCGTCACCGAACGCCTTGCCGTTGGCCCCTCCGCCCAGCCCGGGATCCTGCCGCCGGAGCTCCTCAAGGAAGGAGTCGACGTCGGCGTGGAATTCCTCAAGCGGCACCTGCGGCCTGGTGCGGGTGAAGGATGCCTGGAGCACGGCAATCACCCAGGGCGCCGACCGTGTCAGGGCCCAGGCCGGGCCCTTGGTCAGGAGTTCGAGGTCCCGGAGCCGGGCGCTGATGGCGTCAGCGGATGACCTGGCGGAGCGGGGCACGCACTCTCCTTGGGCTGTCGGGCGGGGGCTGGGCAGATGCGGTCCGAAGGGACGGACCGGAAAAGTGCCAACTACAAGGTTAACGCAGGCTGCCGCTACCACTCCGTGACCTACCTGCGGGTAGTGTTTCAATCCTGCATCAACAGTCACATCTGCCCCATCCTGCTCTGGCTGGCGGCGAGGCTGTCCCCCTACGCTTCTGCTACTGGTCTTGGCCACCGCAGTCTTATGCAAAGCAACGTCGCAGCAGGGGGATTCATGCAGTTCGATCTAAGCTCAGTGGAAACAGCCACCTTGGTCTTCATCGGGACACTGGTGTTTGGCGCAATCCTGGCCGCATTCGTCCTCACGGCGGGGCTCATCGCCCTGGTACTGCTGGGCGCGGGAAAGCTCACCTGGACGGTGCTGGCCAATACCCTCCTGGCCGTAGTCCACGGCATCAACCACGGGTGGGACCGGCTGGTCCACCGGGCCGCTGCAGTGGACCTTTCGGGCGACTTCCAGGGCCAAACGTCCCCTAGTACCGGAACCTACCCGCGGGTAATCTTGAGTGACAGCTGAAGGGTTCTCCAACCCGGCGGATCCATGGCTACACCGGCCTATTCGGCCAAGGAGATAACCCATGACCTCCGCAACTGACAGCCAGGCCAAAGACGCCCCCGCTGACGAAACACCCGTTCCCGCCGGCAAGATCGGCGCCGGAGCCACCGCCGAAGATGCCCGCGCCGTCGCCGAAGCCGCCCGGGAATCCGGCTGGGACCGGCCCAGCTTCGCCAAAGGCCTCTACCTGGGCAGCTTCGACCTGGGCCTGGTCCACCCCTGGCCCGCCGCGGACGCGGCGTCCGTGGAGCGGGGTGAGGCGTTCATGGCCCGCCTCACCGAGTTCGCCAAAACCATGTCCGGGCAGGTGATCGAACGGGACGCGAAGATCCCGGACGAGTACATCAAGGACCTGGCGGATCTGGGTGTCTTTGGCATGAAGATTCCGGAGGAGTACGGCGGGCTGGGCCTGTCGCTGGTGTACTACGGCCGTGCCCTGGCCCTGCTGGGCAGCGTGCACCCAAGCCTGGGCGCGCTTATTTCCGCCCACCAGTCCATCGGGGTTCCGGAGCCCGTCAAGGTCTTTGGCACACCGGAACAAAAGCGCGAGTACCTGCCGCGCTGCGCAGCCGGGGCCATCACCGCATTCCTCCTTACCGAACCGGACGTGGGCAGCGATCCTGCCCGGCTGGGCAGTACGGCAACGCCGACGGACGACGGCGACGCGTATCTTCTGGACGGCGTGAAACTTTGGACCACCAACGGGGTGATCGCGGAACTGGTAGTGGTCATGGCCGTGGTCCCCGCACACACCGACGCCCACGGCACCATGCACAGGGGCGGCATCAGCGCGTTCGTGGTGGAGATGGATTCGCCGGGCATCACGGTGGAAAACCGCAACGCCTTCATGGGCCTGCGCGGCATCGAAAACGGTGTGACCCGCTTCCACCAGGTCCGGGTACCGGCGGCCAACAGGCTGGGCCGTGAGGGCCAGGGCCTGAAGATCGCGCTCACCACACTGAACACCGGCCGCCTCGCGCTGCCCGCGCTCTGCGTGGCATCCGGCCGCTGGAGCCTGAAGATCGCCCGCGAGTGGTCCAACGCCCGCACTCAGTGGGGCAGGCCCGTGGGCGAGCATGAGGCTGTGGGCAAGAAGATCGCCTTCATTGCGGCATCAGCCTTTGCCCTGGATGCCGTGTTTGAACTCTCCGCCGAACTTGCCGACGCCGGCCAGAAGGACGTCCGTATCGAGGCGGCCCTCGCCAAGCTGTGGGCCACGGAGATCAGCTGCCGGATCGCGGACGAGCTGGTCCAGGTCAGGGGCGGGCGCGGCTTTGAGACGGCCGAGTCGCTGGCGGCCCGCGGTGAACGGGCGGTGCCCGCGGAGCAGCAGTTGCGTGACCTGCGCATCAACCGGATTTTCGAAGGGTCCTCCGAAATCATGCGGCTGCTGATTGCCCGGGAAGCGGTGGACGCGCACCTGGCCGCCGCGGGCGACCTCGCATCGCTGGACGCGAGCCTTGCCGACAAAGCCAAAGCCGCCGTCGGGGCTTCCGGTTTTTATGCCAAATGGCTGCCCAAGCTCGTGGCCGGGGCCGGCATGGACCCCCGGTCCTACGGTGAATTCGGCAGGCTGGCCAAACACCTCCGGTTCGTGGAACGGTCCTCACGCCGGCTGGCGCGCCAGACCTTCTACGGGATGGGCCGGTGGCAGGCCAAGCTGGAGCGGAAGCAGGCGTTCCTGGGCCGCGTGGTGGATATCGGTGCCGAGCTCTTCGCCATGGCAGCCTGCTGCTCGCGGGCGGAGATGCTCCTGAGGACCTCCCCGGACAAGGGCGCCGGCGCCTACGAACTCGCCGATGCCTATTGCGAGCAGGCCCGGGTGCGGGTGGACGAATACTTCGACCAGCTGTGGCGGAACACGGACGACGCCGACCACGCGCTGACGCGGAAGGTCCTCGCCGGGGACTACACCTGGCTGGAGGCCGGGATCCTGGATCCGTCCGAAGGCACCGGCCCGTGGATTGCCGACGCCACCCCGGGGCCATCCAGGAAAGAGGACCTGCACCGCAAATACCGGTAAAACCGCAGGTCACAAAATAGTAAGCACGCTTGCTATCACTGGGGGCGGGTGGTTGAGTTGAACCATGAGCAGCTCAACGGACCCAGAAAACCTGCCTCCCCGCCGCGCCCGCGAGGACGAAGCCACCCGCGGCGGAAGCCACCGGGAAGCAGCCGCGGACGACGCCGCCACGCGCTCGTTTGACCGGGCCCCGGCCGACCAAGCCCCGGTCCGCCCCAGGGAGCGCGGCTATGACAGCGCCGGCGGCTACGACAGGGACCGCGACTATGTTGCCCCCACGGCCGAGCGGGCCTACGAACCTGCACCAACCACCGTGACCCCCGTGGTGGAACCGGTGGCGGACCCGACGCTGGCCAACCGGGAGACCGCCGTCGCACGCCAGAAGGAGCGCTTCGGCGGCATCAAGGTGGGCTCGGCTTTCTTCGGCTGGCTGACCGCCACCGGCATGGCGGTACTGCTGACCGCACTGGTTGCAGCCGCGGGCACCGCGGTGGGACTTGCCAACAACACCGATGTCAATGCGGCCGTGAACCAGGCGGCGCAGAACAGCGGCACCGTGGGACTGGTGGGCATCATCGTGCTGCTGGTGATCCTGTTCCTCTCCTACTACTCCGGTGGCTACGTGGCAGGCAGGATGGCCCGCTTCAACGGTGCCAAGCAGGGGCTCATGGTGTGGATCTGGGCCCTGATCGCCGCGGTCGTGGTGGCAATCCTGGGCATGGTGGCGGGGCAGCAGTTCAATGTCCTGGCAAACCTCAACAGTTTCCCGCGCATCCCCATCAATGAAGGCCAACTGACCACCACCGGCATCATCGCGGCCGTAGTGGTGGCCGTGGTGGCCCTCATCGGCGCAGTGCTCGGCGGACTGGCGGGCATGCGCTTCCACCGAAAGGTTGACCGCGCCGGCTTCACACCGGACAGCGAGTTTTACGACGACGGCGAGTAGTCAGGCGAGGATGTCGCCGTCCACGTACAGCCACCGGCCGCCCTCCCGGACAAACCTGCTGTTCTCGTGCAGGACGCCGCGGTCCCCGCCTTGCCGGTAATACGCCTTGAACTCGACCGTACCCTCCGTTTCAAAGGGGCCGCCGCCGCTGGTGGCCAGTATGTCCAGCCGGCGCCACTGCATGGCAGGGTCAAGGTCCATGGCGGCCGGGGCGGTGGAAGGGTGGTGCGTGCGCAGCAGGTAGTCCTCGTCCAGCCGGACGAACGCGCTGTAGCGGGACCGCATGAGCTGCTCTGCCGTCGCTGCAGACGCTGTGCCGGAATGGAACCTCCCGCAACACGCAGCATAGGTCTCCCCGGACAGGCACATGCAGTTGGCGGACTCAATCGATTCGGTCACCCGGTGATGCTGTCATATCCGGTAACAGCTTCGCTACAACCTCGGACGCGGCCCCGTCCCCGGGGGCATGGCGGGACAAAAATCCGTATGGTGGAGAAGGAGCTTGCGGCCCGCGTCCGGTGACCCGGGCCGGCCCTGAAAGCAGGACAGAGAGGAGAGAGAACGTGGAACACCCGGACACTCTCGTCCTCAACCTGACCTTCCTGAGCACCGTGGGCGTGGCCCTGCTGATGTTCGGGGTCCTCTTCCTGCTCGGCGTCATCACGCTGGTCCTCGCAGGTCTGGGGCGGCTGGCCGCCATCGTCCTAATGGTCCTGTTCGGGCGTGTCCCCGGAAGAGAGGACCGCGCCCGTTTTGCCGGCCCATCCGCACAGCCGGCCCAGGCCCGCAAGCCGTTCGGCCAGCGTGTCGCCGCGCTCAAGCCGGACCGGCTTAAGGAGTCGCTGCGCACCGCCGTCGTACGCCATCCAAAGCTTGCCGCGGCCCGCCCTGAGCCCCCGGTCCTGGCTGAAGAGTGGGCCTCAGCCGTGGCGGAAGCGGACAAGCGGGCCCAGGCCAGGGCGCGGGCGGAGAGGCCGGACATCAAGCTGTCCGTCCGGGACCTCCCGGATCCGGCCGTGCCTGCCGACAAGGTTGGCCAGGTGGCACCGCTGGTGGAATCCGCCCTGCACAACCACCGGCCGCCGCATGAGCTGCCGAGGTCCTTCAAGAAGCCCCAGCCGCCCCACCCGGTACCGCCGCTGGACACGGGTTCCCTGGTTTCCCTGGCCGGCCCGGGCCAGGTACTGAAGGACAAGGCGCAGGAGACCGGCTAAGCCCTTACCCTGAGCAACCATCTGGGTTAGCGTGAAACCCATGGAATTCAGATACCTCGGAAACAGCGGCTTCAAAGTCTCGGAAATCACCTTCGGCAACTGGCTCACGCACGGCTCCCAGGTGGAGAACGACGTCGCCAGCCAATGCGTGCGCGCCGCCCTCGACGCCGGCATCAGCACCTTCGACACCGCGGACGTCTATGCCAACACCGCCGCGGAAACCGTCCTCAGCGAGGCGCTGAAGGGCGAGCGCCGCGAATCCCTGGAAATCTTCACCAAGGTCTTCGGGCCCACCGGTCCCAAGGGCAAGAACGATCTTGGCCTGTCCCGCAAGCACATCATGGAATCGATCAACGGTTCGCTGCGGAGGCTGCAGACGGACTACGTGGACCTCTACCAGGCCCACCGCTACGACTTTGAAACGCCGCTGGAGGAAACCATGCAGGCGTTCGCGGACATCGTCCGGCAGGGCAAGGCGCTGTATATCGGCGTGAGCGAGTGGACGGCGGACCAGCTCCGCGAGGGGCACAGGCTGTCCAGGGAACTCGGCTTCCAGCTCATCTCCAACCAGCCGCAGTACTCCATGCTGTGGCGCGTGATCGAAGCCGAGGTGGTCCCGGCGTCGGAGGAACTGGGCGTATCCCAGATTGTCTGGTCACCCATGGCCCAGGGCGTCCTGAGCGGAAAGTACCAGCCCGGCCAGCCCGCTCCGGAAGGCAGCCGCGCCACGGACGAAAAGGGCGGTGCCAAGATGATCGAGCGCTGGATGCGTGATGACGTGCTGGCAGCCGTGCAGGACCTGAAACCGGTTGCCCAGGAGGCCGGCCTGACCATGCCGCAGCTCGCTGTTGCCTGGGTCCTGCAGAACCCCAACGTCGCGTCCGCCATCGTCGGCGCCTCCCGGCCCGAGCAGATCGCTGACAGCGTGGGCGCTGCGGGGGTGAAGCTGGAGGCGGAGGTCCTCAAGAAGATTGACGACGCCGTCGGCAGCCTTGCCGAACGGGACCCTGCACAGACCAAATCGCCGGCCGGCCGGGAGGCGTAAGTGGCGGCCCCGTCGGAATTGCCGGACCTCGCGGTCACCGGATCCACAGGGGGCCTGGGCGGAATGGTGGCGCGGCACCTTGCCGCGTCCGGTTTCGCCCAGCGCCTGCTGGTGCGCGACCCTGCCCGGGCCCCGGAGCTGGACGATGCCCATCTGGCGGTGTGTTCCTACGGGGACGGTGCCGCGTCCCGCCAGGCGCTCGAAGGGGCCAAGGTCCTGTTCATGGTTTCCGCCGCGGAAGCCGAGGACCGGCTGCAGCAGCATTACGCGTTTGTGGATGCCGCGGCTGATGCCGGGGTGGAGCATGTGGTGTACACGTCCTTTTACGGGGCCGCCCCGGATGCCACGTTCACCCTGGCCCGGGACCACTACGCCACCGAGGAGCGGATCAAGTCGTCCGGGATGACGTACACCTTCCTCCGCGACAACTTCTACCTGGACTTCCTCCCCCTCCTGGCCGGGGACGACGGCGTGATCCGCGGCCCGGCCGGCGACGGGGTGTTTTCAGGGGTTGCGCGGGAGGACGTTGCCCGCTGCGCCCATGCCGTGCTCCGTGACCCGGCCATCCACAAGGGTATGACCTATGACCTGACCGGGCCGGAGGAACTGACCATGGCACAGGCTGCCGAGGTCCTGAGCACCGGGACCGGGCGGACCATCAGCTACCAGCCGGAAACAGTGGAGGAAGCCTACGCGTCCCGGGCCTACTACGGCGCTCCCCAGTGGCAGCTGGACGCGTGGGTGAGCACCTATACGGCGATGGCCGCGGGCGAGATGGCCGGGCTTTCGCCGGACGTCCACGGGTTGACCGGGCAGGACCCCATCAGCCTTGCCGAATTCCTGACCCGGCCCGTGCTGTAGCAGGTTAAATTTCGTTGACGGGCGGGTGGTCCCGGCGTAGACCTGTTGGCGGGGGCGTCCCACCAAGTCAGCGAGCAGAATCGCAGCGCCATGAAGCACAGCAACCAGCAGTCCACCCGGGAGCGGTCGGCGGAGCAGGCAACTGTTGAGTCGCCCGGAACCCAACCAACGTCAGGTCCGCTCACCCGCGAGGAGCTGCAGCTCGCGGCCCGCAACCATTCCATGCCGTTGGAGGCGCTTCGCCGTGACGTCACGCCGCCCGGGCTCCACTACGTGCTGACGCATTTCGACATCCCGGACCTCGACGCCGCCGCTTGGCATTTGCGGATCGGAGGGGCGGTTGAACGGGCCCTGGAGCTGAGCATGGCTGCCCTGCGCCGGGACCCCTCGATTACCGTCCCCGTCACCCTTGAGTGCGCCGGCAACGGCCGGTCACTCCTGGAGCCCCGCCCCCTGAGCCAGCCGTGGATCCTGGAAGCGGTAGGCACCGCGCACTGGACCGGCGTACCGCTGGCCTACCTCCTGGGCAGGGCAGGTGTACTTCCGGATGCTGTGGAAGTGGTTTTCACCGGCGCCGATTCCGGCGTGCAGGGCGGCGTTCCCCAGCAATACGCGCGAAGCTTGCCGATCCGTGAGGCGCTGCGTCCCGACGTCGTCCTCGCCTACAAAATGAACGGCGCCGAACTGCCCCCACAGCATGGCTACCCGCTGCGGCTGGTGGTCCCGGGCTGGTACGGCATGGCGAGCGTCAAGTGGCTGCAGTCCATCGACGTGGTCAGGGCGCCGTTCACCGGCTTCCAGCAGCAGACGGCCTACCGCTACCAGGACTCTGCGGACGACGCCGGCAGGCCGGTCTCGCGGATCAGGGTGCGTTCGTTGATGGTTCCGCCGGGCGTGCCGGACTTCTTCACGCGGCGGCGGTTCCTCCCTGCGGGCCCGGTGATGCTGGAGGGCAGGGCCTGGTCGGGTGAAGGCGCCATAGCCGCCGTCGAGGTGGGGATTGACGGCACCTGGATGTCCGCCCACCTGGACAAACCTGCCGGCGGCTTCGCGTGGCGGCGCTGGACACTGCCCTGGGTTGCCGACCCCGGCGAACACGTCCTCGCCTGCCGCGCCACCGACATCACCGGCGCCACCCAGCCCCTGGAGCAGAACTGGAACTACCAGGGAATGGGCAACAACGTGGTGCAGCGGGTCAACGTGACGGTGGAGTGACGCGCAGGCTCCGGGGCTATACTCGGTGCCAATCATGACCAGCCTCCCATCCGCCCCCGCCAGTGTCCGAATCGATGCGTGGCTGTGGGCTGTCCGCGCCTACAAGACGCGGTCCGCCGCCACCGCGGCCTGCCGCGCCGGCCATGTCCGCCTGAACCGCAGCCCCGCCAAAGCCTCTGCAACGCTGGTCACGGGCGACACCGTAACCGTCCGGATGCCGGGATACGAGCGCATCCTCGAGGTGCGCCGGCTCATCGCAAAACGTGTGGGAGCCGAACCCGCCTCGCACTGCTTCACCGACCACACTCCCCCACGGCCCGTCCTTCCCGCGCTAGGGTTGCCGCAGCGCGACCGGGGCGCCGGGCGGCCCACCAAAAAGGACCGCCGCGAGATGGAGCGGCTGCGGGGGCCCGCGTAACAGACGTGCTGCCGACGTCAGACGCCCGTCCTGGTACGTGCCTGCACAAGGTTGGCGAACGGCAGCCGGCCATATTCCGCCACGAAAGCAGCGTGGTAGCCCGCTTCGGCACCGTTCAGCTGGTCCGCCGGAAGCTCCTTCCACGCAACAGCCAGTGATCCGGCGTCAGCGAGCTGCCAGATAAGCCGCCCGTCCCAGTGACCGGGCGGCTTACCCTGCCCAAAGTCAACGAACTCCTGGATCTGGCGCCGAAGCCCCCGGTTCCCCTTGCTTCCGGGTCCGGCCTTCCCCAGGTAGAGGACAACGGCGGCCTCCACCCACTCGGCGGCCAGTGCGGCTGCGGAGAGGGACGGATCCTTCTTCTTGAAGACGCCGGCGGTGCTCTTCGCGAGAAAGCGCGCCTGGAAATCTTCCGGCGCCACGACCGTAAAGAGGCCTGTTCCCTGCGGAATCCTCATGGTTTCGAGGTTCCGGATAGGTCGGAAGCCGGCGAAACCCTCGGCCTTCAGGCCCTTCCTGGTGAACTGCATATTCCATTGAACAGCATGGCTCGGGCCGTTGCTGCGTGTGCGTTTTACACATAGGGACCTTGGGTGGCCGGGATTGTCACACCCTGCTGGAAGACTTTGGTCATGGAAGCGGTTTTGGAATCGGCAGGAGTGCAACGGGCGGTGCGATATGCCGGACTGTCTGCTGTGGGTGCCACGCCATACCCGCCCGCCACACCTTCCATTGATGATGTTCTTGAGCTGTTGGCTCGTGTTCCCATGGCCGGCGATGATGCCGGGAAGATCAACCAGATCCGCGGCCTGGAGGACCTGAAGTGCCTGGCCGGTGCCCGGCAAGCCGGAATTTCCGTCGCCTTCGATCTATCCCAGAGGCAGGAGCAGACTGAAGCTGGGGTCCCGGCCGATGAGCAGGGAGCCGGCGTCGCGGCGCAGATCGCGTTGGCCCGGCGGGAGTCACCGGCCAGGGCGTCCCGGCTGCTGGGCCTGGCTGAGGCCCTGACCGGGATGCCGCATACGTTTGCCGCGTTCCGTGCCGGGTTGGTCAATGAGTGGCGTGCCACCCTGATCGTGAAGGAAACCATCTGCCTGTCGGTCGAGGACCGGGCCGGGGTGGATGAGGAACTCGCCGCGGACACGGGCGCCCTGCACGGCATGGGAGATAAAGCCATCAGCGCCGCCGCCCGGGCGGCGGCGTACCGCCGGGACCCGGCCTCGGTCACGAAGCGTGCCAGCCGGGCAGTGGGCGGGCGGCGCGTGAGCCTGCGCCCCGCCCCGGACACGATGACCTACCTGACCGCCCTACTCCCGGCCGCCCAGGGTGTCGCCGCCTACGCCGCGCTGACGAGAGACTCCGACACGGCCCGGTCGGCTGGGGATGACCGGTCGCGGGGACAGGTCATGGCCGACACCCTTGTCGAACGCGTCACCGGCACCCCCGGCGGAGTGACCGGCGTAGAGATCCAGCTCGTCATGACCGACCGCACCTTCCTGCAGGCCGACGCCGAACCCGCGCGGCTGCCCGGCTACGGCACCATTCCCGCTACCCGGGCACGGCACATCGCCCTCACCGGCGCTGGTGACAAGGACCTCAGCCTCTGGGTCCGCCGCCTCTACACCACCCCAGGCAGCGGGGAGTTGGTGGCAATGGACTCCAAGGCCCGGCTCTTCCCATCAGGGCTGAAACGCTTCCTCCAGATCCGGGACGACACATGCCGGACCCCGTACTGCGACGCCCCGATCAGGCACCACGACCACATCACCGCTTGGCACAACGGCGGACCCACCACCGCCGGCAACGGCCAAGGCCTCTGCGAGGCCTGCAACCACACCAAAGAAACACCCGGCTGGACCACGAGACCAGTCCCCGGACCACGGCACACCGTGGCAACCAGCACCCCAGCCGGCCACACATATCACTCCACCGCACCACCACTCCCCGGCACAGCGCCTGCGGGAGGCGCACGGTCATGCAGCTCTCAGGAACGGCGGCTAACCTTGGCGCGTGCCACCCCTTGAGATCCTTGTTTATTCCTGGCAGTTCGACTGGACCGCCGTGGCTTTCGCGGCCGTGGGCGGCATTCTGTACGGGTGGGGCATGTGGTCAGCCGCGCAACGCCGTAAATGCTGGCCAGCGTGGCGCGCCGTGGCCTTTTACGTCCTGGGCCTGGGGTCATTCATTGTCCTGACTTGCGGGTTCACAGGAGTTTACGGGGCGCAGCAGCGGTGGGCCTTCACCATCAAGATATCCCTGCTGCTCTTTGTGGTCCCGCTGCTGATCGGCCTCGGCAAGCCCCTGACCCTGGCACGGGCAGCGCTGCCCGCCAAGGGTGCATCAACCTTGGACAAGGTCCTGTCCAGCAGGCCGGTACGGTTCGTCAGCAATTCATTCGGCGCGCCGTTGCTGGGGCTTGCGCTCTTCTCCACCTTCCTCACGCCGGCCTTCTTCACGCTGCGCACCGACCCGGTGGCTGGTGCCCTTCTTACCTTCGGGGTCCCGCTTCTGGGGTTGTTGATGGCGCTGCCCATCATCGAAGAGTCGGACTTTCAACGGTCCAGTGCATACCTGACCCTTGAATTCATGTTCGTGTTCATCGAGCTGCTGATCGACGCGGTTCCAGGGATCTTGCTGAGCCTCAACGGCCAGGTGCTGGATCATGCCATGTCTGTCCCCAACCCCCAGTGGTGGTTCAGGGATGCCATCCAGGACCAGCAGTTCGCCGGAAACCTGCTGTGGTTTATCTGCGAAGTCCTGGACCTGCCGTTGATCATCCTCATGTTCGTCCGCTTTTCGCGGAGCGATAAACGCGAGGCCGGAGCCTTCGACGAACTGACGGACGAACAACTCCACCAGCTCCACGACCAGCACCTTCGGGGCAGGCACTAGGCGGCCTTCGCGGGAAATTCGGTATGCCCACCCCTCCCGTGGGAAGCGTAGAGTGGCATAGGACGCCTGATTCTGGACGCCTCGCTGCCAAGGGAGAAATCGTGACAATTGATTGGGACGAAAAGAAGGCCCTGCTACAGGAACCGAACATCGCAAAGGTAACCCAGCTTTGCGATGAACTGATGGAAAAGAAGCCCGGTTCCACTGTCCCTTATATCGACCCCATCCACGACGAGGATGAGTGCAGGATCATCAGCCTCCAGGCCAGCCCGGGCAAGGGGACCGAATCCGGATTCGTCTCCCACAACAACGATGACGAGGCCGCCCGGCGCGCCACCCAGATCTACGAACTCGCTGAACTGGACCCCCGCTACGTCATGCCGTGGAACGCCTATCCCTGGATCCGCGAGAGCGGCAGCCCCTCGGCCCTGAGTGTCCAGGAGAAGACCGACGGCCTGCGCCCGTTCCGGCAGTTCCTCAAAATCAACTCCCGGGTCTCGGCCATCATCGCGCACGGTACGGATGCATCCACGTTCCTGACCCTGTTCGAGAAGACGTACCACTCGTCACTGAAGAACGCCGGCATCAAAATTTACAAGGCCTCCGCCCTTGGCGGCAGGGCCTTTGCTGTTTCTGACGCCAAGCAGGAAGAACTGCTGGCCAAGAGCGTTGAAACCTACCGGGATGCAATGCAGCGGGCAGGCATCCAGCACCTGTAGAGGCCGTATTCACAGGTTTCTTCCAGCGGCGCAGGCGCATACTCGTAGGTACCCTGACCGCCGAGAGAACCAGGCTGAACCGTGACGTCCCCTACCAACCGATCCCCAAAGCCAGCATCTCCAGTGGATGACGCGGCTGTGCGCATGGCGGTACTCCCCCAGCTTCGGCACTGGATAGCAGTTCCCGTGACCGCGGCCGTCCTGATCGTGGCCGCCGGCCTTGCCTTGAGGTTCATCCCGGCGCTGACATCTGCGGACATGTCCGTGGACGCCGAACTGAGCCACGACCACACCGACCAGCTGACGGGCGTGGCCATGGTCATCAACGTGGTGTTCAGCCCCGCGGGCGGCGTGCTGATGATCGCGGCCCTGTGCCTCTACCTGCTCCTGGTGCGCCGCAGCCCTGTGAACGCCGTGGCCACCGGCCTGGTGGCGGCCGGCGGGTGGGTGAGCAGCGAACTGTTCAAGGTCCTGGTAGCCAGGCACCGGCCGGACTCCACAGCGCTGTACAACCCGCTGATCCCCGAACCGGGCACCGACAGCTTCCCCAGCGGACACGTGGCACTGGCCTCCGCGCTGGCCATCGCCGTCTTCCTGCTGGCCCGCGGCACCAGGTGGCAGCGGGCCGCCGCCATCCTGGGGATCGTGGTGGCGGTTGCCGTCGCACTCTCGCGGGTCTACCTCGGCGTGCACTATCCAACGGATGTCACGGCGTCGTTCCTCACAGCAGCCACCGGGGCGGCTTTCCTGACCGGCTTGTGGAACAGGTTTGGCCTGTTGGTCCTGGCCAAGGTGCCGTTCCTGGCAAAGCTGGGCCCGGTTCCGGCTCCGCAAAGCTGACCCACGGCCATGACGGGCTTCATTGACGGCCTCCTGAACGTCAGCCCGCTCGTGGCGTACGTCGCCGTCTTTTGCCTGGTCTTCGCCGAAGACGCCCTGTTCATCGGCTTCGTGATCCCGGGTGAAACGGCGGCAGTCCTTGGCGGAGTGGTGGCCAGCCGGGGCGAAGTGCAGCTGGGCGTGATGATGGCCGTGGTGGTGGTCGCCGCGATCATCGGGGACAGCGTGGGCTACGAAGTGGGGAAGCACCTGGGCACCCGAATCATGAAGACCAAAGCCCTGCACCGGCACTCCGAGAAGCTGGAGAACGCACAGGACTTCCTGCGCCGCAAGGGCGGTTCCGCGGTTTTCCTGGGCCGCTTCACCGCCTTCTTCCGGGCCGTCATGCCCGCCTTGGCGGGCACCTCGCGGATGCCCTACGGCCGCTTCCTGGTATGGAATGCGATGGGCGGCGTGGTGTGGGGCACCGGCTTCGTCCTGCTGGGCTTCCTTGCCGGCAACTCCTACGAGGCCGTCTCCCAGGCAGTGGGCCGGGATCTCGCCGTCGTCATCGCTGCGGTGGTGCTTGCAGGACTGGTCGTCTGGCATGTCCGTTCACGACGGCGGCAGCAGCGGCGGCGCTCGGCCAACGCACGGAAGGACTAGGGAGAGCTTGACAGCAACTGTGACCAGTGCCATATTTAAGGCGTGAACCTGTCAGACAGCCGGACAGCAGGACAGCCTGCATTCCGTCCCCTCGCCCGGCTGAGCGCTGCCGAGGCGGTGTTCAACGCCATCCGTGAGGACATCGAGTCCGGTGCGATTCCTGTCGGAACCAAGCTCAGCTCGGAATCCACCCTTTCACAGCAGTACGGAGTCAGCCGCTCGGTCATCCGGGAAGCCCTCCGCTCCTGCACGGCACTGGGACTCACCGTCACCAGGACCGGCAAAGGAACATTCGTCATCGCCAGCAAGGTAGCCAACGACCTCACCCTGGGGCACTATTCGGCGCGGGACCTAACGGAAGCCCGGCCGCACATCGAAGTTCCCGCCGCCGGCCTGGCTGCGGAACGGCGGACTCCGGAGGAACTGGAAATCCTCCGCGGGATCGTTGCCGCCATGGCCACGGAGACTGATCCTGAGTCCTGGGTGGCCCTGGACTCCAGCTTCCACGCCACGATCGCGCGGGCCAGCGGCAACAAAGTGTTCGCAAGCGTCGTGGCTGACATCCGGGACGCGCTGGCCCACCAGTCCGAGACGCTGAACATGGTGGCAGACCGCCAGCATGCCTCCGACATTGAGCACCAGCAGATCCTTGCCGCCATCGAGGCAGGCGCCGCGGAAAACGCCCGGGCCGCCATGGCCCACCACCTGGAAGCCGTGGGCGTCGCCCTGGACTCCATCCTCAACAACTAACAACGATCCAACCGACCCTTCCAAGGACCCCATGCCATCCCCCGTGTCTTCTGCTGCCCACACCGCTGCCCCGGCCCAGCTGGCCCTGCCGCAGCACACGCCCCTGGTGGCCGCCATCCGTGACGGCCTGGTGGAAAGCGTGCACTACGGTTCCGCGGTTGCCCTGGCGGCCGACGGCTCCGTCGCGGCCTCGGCCGGCACGCCCCTGGCGCCCTTCTATCCGCGGTCGGCGCTCAAGCCCCTCCAGGCAGTAGCCATGGTCCGTGCAGGCCTTGAACTTCCCGCTGATCTGCTGGCCCTGGCCGCAGCCAGCCATTCCGGTGCAGCCGCGCACCGGGACGGCGCCCTGCGGATACTCGAAATGCACGGACTTGCCCCCACCGACCTGGAAAACAGCACCGACCTCCCCTACGGCACCGCAGAGCGCGAGGACTGGCTCCGCAACGGCGGCAGCGCCACCCGGGTCACCCAGAACTGCTCCGGGAAGCACGCCGCCATGGCAGCCACCTGCCTGCTCAACGGCTGGCCGGTGGAAGGATACCTGCACCCCGCGCACCCCCTTCAGCAGCTCGTGGCCCGGACGGTCACCGACCTGGCCGGCGAAGACCCGGCCGGCGTGAGCACGGACGGCTGCGGCACGCCCCTGTTCGCCCTTACCCTCACCGGCATCGCCCGGGCGTTCGGCCGCATCGCCAAGGCTGCCGCGGACGACGACGGCAGTCCAGAAGCCGCCGTCGGGCTTGCCATGCAGCAGCACCCGGTCATGGTGGCCGGCGAAGGCCGCGATGTCACCGCCCTGATGCGCCTGCTGCCCGGCGCGGTGGCAAAGGACGGCTTTGAGGGCGTCCAGCTGGTGGGCCTGGCTGACGGGAGCGCCGTTGCCGTCAAGATTTCCGACGGCGGCGACCGCGCCCGGATGCCCGCCACCGTCCACCTGCTGGATGCCCTGGGGGTGGACACCGAACCGCTGGCCGGCATCGCCACCGCCCCTGTGCTGGGCGGCGGCCACCCGGTAGGTCAGCTGCTGGCAACTGATTTCCTGAACACCAACCAGTCCACGCCCGACAACGAAGCCCTGTGAGGACACCCATGACCATCATCGACACAACGGCGGACGCCACTACGGCACCGACCAGGTCCGAACATGACCTGCTGGGCGACCGGAACGTACCTGCCGACGCCTACTGGGGCGTACACACGCTCCGGGCGGTAGAGAATTTCCCCATCACCGGCCAGAAGCTGTCCTCCAACATGCACCTGGTCCGCGGACTGGCAGCCGTGAAACTGGCTGCCGCCCGGACCAACCGGGAACTCGGCCTCCTGGACGCCGAACGCGCCGATGCCATCGAGCACGCATGCCAGGATGTCATGGCCGGCCGGCTTGCCGAGCAGTTCGTGGTGGACGTGGTCCAGGGCGGCGCCGGGACGTCGTCGAACATGAACGCGAACGAGGTCATCGCCAACCGCGCCCTGGAAATCCTGGGCCACCCCAAGGGCGACTACGCGCGGCTGCACCCCAACGACCACGTCAACCTCAGCCAGTCCACCAACGACGTGTACCCCACAGCCGTCAAGTTGGGCACCATCTTCGCTGCCCGGGAGCTGCTGGCAGCACTCGAGGAACTCGAGGATGCCTGCGCCGCCAAGGCCATGGAATTCCGGACCGTGGTGAAGATGGGGCGCACCCAGCTGCAGGACGCCGTCCCCATGACCCTGGGCCAGGAGTTCGGCAGCTACGCCGTCACCATCGGTGAGGACCGGCTGCGCCTGGCGGAAGCCGAGCTGCTGATCCACGAAATCAACCTCGGCGCCACCGCCATCGGCACAGGCCTGAACGCTCCTGCCGGCTACGCCGAGGCCGCTTGCCGGCACCTTGCCGAGATCACCGGGCTGCCGCTGGTCACCGCCGTGGACCTCATTGAAGCCACCCAGGACGTGGGCGCCTTCGTGCACCTGTCCGGTGTGCTGAAGCGCGTGGCCGTCAAGCTGTCCAAGATCTGCAACGACCTGCGCCTGCTCTCCTCCGGTCCGCGTGCCGGCTTCGGTGAAATCAACCTTCCCGCCGTGCAGTCCGGGTCATCCATCATGCCCGGCAAGATCAACCCGGTCATCCCGGAAGTGGTCTCCCAGGTGGCCTACGAGGTCATCGGCAACGACGTCACCATCACCATGGCCGCCGAAGCCGGACAGCTCCAGCTCAATGCCTTCGAACCGATCATCGTCCACAGCCTCCACAAGAGCATCTCCCACCTCGAGGCAGCCTGCCGCACCCTTACGGCACGCTGCATCCGTGGAATCACCGCCAATACCGAACACCTGCGCCGGACCGTGGAACAGTCCATCGGCCTGGTCACCGCATTGAATCCCCACCTCGGCTATGCCACCGCAACTGCCATCGCGCAGGAAGCACTTGCCACTGGCAAGGGCGTGGCCGAACTCGTCCTCGAGCACGGACTCCTCACGGATGCCCAGCTCCAGGAACTCCTTAGCCCCGAACGCCTGGCGAACCTCAGCAAGTAGTGCCACATCCCCCAAAGGACACTCCTATGACAAATTCCCCCCTTCCAGACCACTTGATTGATGGTGGTCATGCGCATGCGTCCGAGACCTCCCTGCACGCGGAGGACAAGGGTTACCACAAGAACCTCAAGCCGCGGCAGATCCAGATGATCGCGATCGGCGGTGCGATCGGTACCGGCCTGTTCCTGGGTGCCGGCGGCCGGCTCAACGCGGCGGGCCCGTCCCTGGTCATCGCGTACGCGGTGTGCGGGTTCTTCGCGTTCCTGATCCTGCGCGCCCTGGGCGAACTGGTCCTGCACCGGCCTTCCTCGGGCTCGTTCGTTTCCTACGCCCGTGAATTCTTCGGCGAAAAAGCCGCGTTCGTCTCCGGCTGGTTCTACTGGATCAACTGGGCCACCACCACCATCGTGGACATCACCGCCGCCGCCCTCTACATGCACTTCTTCGGCAACTACATCCCCTGGATGGCCGACGTCCCGCAGTGGGCCTGGGCACTGACCGCCCTCATCGTGGTCCTGGCCCTGAACCTGGTCTCCGTGAAAGTCTTCGGCGAAATGGAATTCTGGTTCGCCCTGATCAAGGTCGCCGCCCTGGTCGCGTTCCTGATCATCGGCACCTACTTCGTCATCTTCGGCACCCCCGTCTCCGGCCAGCCGGTCGGCATCAGCCTCCTGTCCGATAACGGCGGGATCTTCCCCAACGGCCTGCTGCCCATGATCA
>Ga0308169_10002597_pt1 | contig 18502 bp, 27 predicted proteins | sample PhyBR1_2_FD_202139 | JGI IMG/M metagenome (GOLD analysis project Ga0308169, IMG submission 202139) | Phyllosphere microbial communities from UC Gill Tract Community Farm, Albany, California, United States - DLSLSB.R1 | ecosystem: Host-associated > Plants > Phyllosphere > Unclassified | place...
CCCTTCCCACCCCTTCCCACACCGCGCCCCAGATCCACGCCCACACACGTTCTCCACCCCGAGCCGCCGCCATGCATTTCACTCCAGGTATATCACCACATTCTCGATCCGTTCTGATTCCTTTGTACTCTTCTTTCACGCCTGCATCGACCACACCGTTCCATGGAACACCAGGCGAAATGGTCCCTCTTACGCGTCCTCATGATGATCCTGCTGTTCACGCCGCTGGTCTTCCTCCGGTCGGCGCTGTATCTCCTCCCGGCTAGCGTGATCAGCTTTCTTCGCGATCCGACCCCCACATCACCTGCGACCGGGTACGAAGCGTGCTGCGCTGGCATCCAGCTCGAACACTCCGATGAGCTATACGTGAGCTCATAGCGTGAGAGGATTCTGGGACACTGATAGCAGTATCAAGTGGGTAATGTCTCATACTTTACTCCAACAGACACCGCCATCACGGGGCTGTCCTTCGCGTCGTCCTCGGCCGTGCTTTCATCCGCGCTGCACCCCTCGACCGCCCCTTTCCCCATCGCTGTCCTCCACGTGTCAGTCATCGACTCCACAATCGGCACTGAATCCCTATCGGAAGCGATGCATACCGCACTAGAGCTCGACGATGTTGTCAGCTCCAGCTGGCTCGACACGATTGTGCTGCAAACAGCGCTGGGCATGAGAAAACCCGAACATCTTGCTGTGGACAGGGCGTTCCGAATGCTGTTGGACCGGTACCATGTCCGACGCATCTTGCTCGCCGAGAACGTGCGCCTGTCCGGGTCGAGCTGGCTCAACGGTATCCACATTGACACTGTCCGACCTCACGACGCGTCGGTTGATCTTAGCGGCCCATACATCGCCCGAGGAACGGAGGATGGAGGGCTGGACGTTTACCCGGTGTATCGCCTGTACCCGGATACGTACCGGACGTTCGTGTATGGGATGTACAAACCGGTGGACCAGTGGGCCAAGACCGAAGGGGTGCGATATAGGACATTCAGGAAGATGGATCGGATGGGGAACCTGCTCATACCGGTCCCATCGAGGATGTATGGCGTTGCTGCGGACGGGGCTCTGGCGGGGAGGCGTATCGGCGTGAAAGGTAAGTCGATCGGCCATGGCTGTGCGACGATGTTGATGCAAGACTTGTTCGATGTCAAGGGCGTCACCACAGGAGCCGGTAGCCGGGCTTATGCCGCTCTGTACGGAGACGCCAGGAAGACCGCCAGCTCATTGGTCACGCTGGAGCAGCTTGGAGGGGTGTTTGTGGGGAAGACGAAGACCGCGTCGTGAGTGCATCCCCGCCTTGAAAGGTGGATCGACTGACGAGCAGCTTCGCGGCGGGCAGCCGAGGAGTGAGCATACATTCGGATTCATAGAGCTCAACTGACTTCAGAACGGGGACACAGTGGATGAGCAATAGTGGGTATCCACCTGTAGCGGCGGAGTCAAGCTCACGGCAGCCCGTTCTCTGCACGAGGCGATGGATGGCAAACCTGTCTTGGATCTTCGTCTGGCTCGGGGTGTGCTATGGGCGCATATGACTGGCTGGACGTCGGCATTGGGTCAGATACTGGCGGTGCGTGTTATATAACACGTTAACGGGATTCGAGCTGATTGACAGGATCCGTCAGGGGCCCCGCCGCGATCACTGGCTTGTATGGCAATAGAGTTGGTCTCATTTATCGCTCGACGAAATCTACAGCTAACGACAAGCCCAGCACCGGGGCAATTGCACTGGATGGGACCGTGCCAATGAGCAACTACGCGGATACGGCAGGCATATTGGTCCGAGACCCAGCGCTCTTTACCGCGCTCAATCGGATCTGGTGCGTCACATTCGTGCCTCACCTTCGCGTCGCTGAAAAGCAGGCTCGGCAACTCTTCACTGGACCTTGCTCCCCATACGCGGACCCCCCAAGCCCTTCATGTTCCTCATAACTGGATCCAGCAAAGGACGCGAGGAGCCCAAGCAGTTATGGTAAACTTCCTCGCCCGGGCCCAGACCGCGCTCAACCTGAATGTGATTGATTATCCGCTAGACGATATCTTGGCAAAACAAGACTGGACCGGCGATTTTGATGACCCCGTCGTCCGTGCCTTCCTGCGCACGAACCGCTGGGGCAGCTGGGATCAGGTCGGCCGGCGGTTCAAGAGCGAGTACCGAGCCGAATACAGCGGTCAGGATCCTTTGCTTGACCCCTGGATCCGGGAAATGTGGGAGGGTGAGGAGGTGCTGGATCAGGAGCTGGGCAAACAGGAGTACGCGGAGAACGTTGCGACGTTGCAGGAATGGTCAGAGTGGTTCCACCGGGAGGTGTTGCTTGGAAACGATGAGACGTGCTCGGACGGCATGTCAGTGGCCTGCCAGTTGGTGGCGGATCTTTGGCTGATGATAGCTTGGTGTATGATACCGGCACGAAGGGACTGCCTCTGTATCGCGAGAACGAACTGAACGAAGGGGTCATACCCCCTAGGTCCGTCCACTGTGGTCCATCGTGGTCCGCAACTGACGCGCAGGATCATCGATCCCGGATCGCTGTTCTGCTCCATTGCGGGTTGCGTGGACTTTACGATCCCCATTGGCCAAGCCCCGTACACGAGCTTGATCTCCAAGGTGGAGGAGCAGCAGCCCGTGACGATCAGCCTTGTGGCGCGGAGAGGCTGCGAGTGAGTGATGAGCCTTCACACCGAGACATGTTCTTACGGCAGTCGGATGTTACTAGACTTTGTGGACAAGCTCGCCGAGGTGAGCGACTGCATCGATCTCCGCCGCATCTCTTGCTGACCCCTCAGGCCGGTCTGGTCGGTACAGTCAAAGCCGGCAGGACGGCTTTCTGAGGCCAAGGTGGTTTGGATTTTCATGGGGGCTCGGAAAGTTTTGACGCGAATGAACATAACGACAACGCCTACTACATTTTGTGTTTAGATTACGATAGGAGAGCACGACAGCTTGTACATGCATGACTTTGAGGACCAGCTACCGGCTGTACCTACGAGTACCCTCGCCCGGATCCGAGGGGTATAGGTTATTCACCCCGATCGAGTCCCATCGTTGAGTGAAATTTGATTCCGTCCAAAACATGGTGGACGTCATGATCCCGAAACCCATTCAACCACAGCATACCACCACTACAAGCACATTCTCCCCATCTCTCTCTTTCTCTCTCTCATACGCTCCTCCTGATCCCGTCCCCTGTACCAGCATGTCCCGACGAAGAGCTTTCGACACCGGCCTGACCGAGAGCCAGGCAAAATCGCAACCGACCAGCTCCAACAACTCCAACAGCTCTCGTAATCAACCATCTCAGCATCGGGGGCAATCGAAATCCAACTCGTCCTCCTCCTCGCCTGGTACCGCTCTCCCACCTCGCGTGAAGCCGCCGCCGGTAGAACATGCAAGTGCGACGGTGCCTACGAAGGAGCACGAGGCCGGCGACCAGCTCGAGGCGGACTCGGGAGGTGTGGTAGCGAAGGGACCGGCCAAGGACGAGTCGCCGATGGATGCGGACGATAACATTTGTATCATCTGCGCTGAGCCGATCACGTATTGGAGTGTCGGGGTGTGCGGTCACAAGACGTGCCAGTGAGTCGTGACTTTCCCGTCGTCGTGTGACTCCGCCCTCGACAGGTTGCTGACGGCAGTATCTGTGCTGTCCGATTACGGACCTTCTACAAGTGCGTCCCGACGAAGCCCAGTTTACGCAATGATGCTGATCGATCAGAAAATACGAGTGCACATTCTGCAAGACCGTCACGCCCTCGCTTCTCTTCTCGTCGAGCTCAAGCGCTACATTCCCGACAGAACACCACCTGCGCCCATCACCGACCAAGGACATCGCGGCCGCGCAGGCCGGGGCGGACAAGCTAGAAAAGGGCAAGGTGTGGTACGAAGGCCTGACACTCCCCGGGACGCTCGACCTCAACCAGTTCAAATATGTCGATAGGAAGCTCGGCGTCGTGTTCGAGGACGAGGAGCTGGTAAGCTTACCGTTCGGGCGATGTATGTCAGCTGACATCTTAGATGGAACAAACGCTGCTCCTGCTGCGTTTCAACTGCCCCTCGCCAGAGTGCGACTACATGGCCGAGGACTGGCCACACCTCGAACGGCATACGCTCTCGGCACACGGTAAAGTCATCTGCCGGGTCTGTCGTTCGCAACTGTCGCGGTTCGCGCACGAGCAGACGCTGTACCCGCCTCACTTGTTACCGCTTCATGATCCGACGAAGATGAGGGGATCGAGGCCGCCGAAGCCGAAGGGGGAGGCGGAGATTGAGATGGTCAAGAGCTGGGACGCGCCGCATCCCGTTTGCGAGGTCGGTTCGGTTGTGCGGAAACAGTTCAAGCAGGTGCTAAAGACAGTTCTGCCATATTGCCTTCTTCGGCCCGGACGAGCTGTTTGCGCACATGCGGAAATCGCATGAGGAGTGCCATGTGTGCAAAGCGCAGGGCGAACCTCACGTGTAGTGAGTAGCCCACTCTGGCACTGGAACAGGATGCTGATCGTGTAGCTTCAAGGGCTATGACAAGCTCAACGAGCACTTCAAGTGAGCTGCCGCCTGTTCACTCTGAGCGAAATTGACGGTAGCGCCGATCACTACCCGTGCAAACAGCCTTCGTGTTTGGAGCAGAAGTTTGTCGTGTTTGGAAACGAGATGGACCTGCGCGCGCATCTTGTCACTGAGGTGAGCTCATAAGTGTTCGAGAGGAAGCTTAAGATTTCCACTGACAACAGCACGGCGAGCAAATGTCCTCCCGGGACAAGGCGCAGGCTCGGCAGTTGAACATCGACTTCCAGTCCCGCTCAGAACCGAGGCGGCCGCAGCGCAACGACCGCTCAAACAACGGGCGCGGATTCTCGATGGCGCCCGCGCCGCAAGCTCAGCAACTGTCCTCGACGCCTTTGATGACTCCCGAGCAGGCCGCGCAGCATCAACGGCAATTGCAGACGGACCAGCGGGAAGAGTCGAGGAGACGAAGAGGGTTCAACACGGAACTGTCGGACAGCCGGAGAGAGCAGCAGAGTATCGCCAACCCGGGTGCCAATGGGTTGAGGAGCGGTTTCGCGACGCCACGGGAGGAGGTGGATGACGCGACGGCCGAGTGAGTCGGCATCGTTGGAGCTGAATTATGTGAGCTGACAGAAGCCGACATGCGGCGCTGCTCGCTCGAGTGACGATGCTGGTGGGCGATTCGGAAGCCAAGATGCAATCGTTCCGTTCGGCCGTCAGGCAGTTCAAGAACAACGAATCCGCCGCGAAAGACCTCATCGATACGGTGTTCAACGTGCTTGACCGGGATCAGGAAGCGACGACGGGGGTGATCCGTGAAGTGGCGGGGCTGTTTGGTGGGGAGAGTGAGAAAGATAAGCAACGCTCGATTCTGGAGGCATTGAACAGCTTCCGCGCCGAGGTGAGTCGGTGTGACGGATCCTTGACGACTGTATATTGAAGCCACAGCAACGGGACCAGTTCCCAGCATTGAACCGACCCGGAGGCACTGGCGCCGAGTGGGCCGGGATTACCTCTGGCAAGATTCTCAACGCTAAGCGTACGACGCATACCTCCGGTCGAGGGACGTCTCAGGCCGTGTGGGACAGGGTCGAAGCTGCCGCTGGCAACTCCTCGGCCGCGACGCGTGTCCGAGCCACAGCAGGCGCGAACGGGCGATTCGTTCCGGGTGCGACGCCCGTGAACGCCTCTGGAGGCTTCCCGGCTCTCGGCGGACCAACTGTCGGTGCAGCCCGTCCATCCACCCACTCCACGCCGTGGGCATCGGGCGGAGCCGGATCCAGCTCGAAAGCTCCCCCAGCTCTCACTGGGCCGATCGTCCGTTCTGTCAACTATTCGACGGGTCCGTCGAAACCCAAGCCGCTGAACAATGCGGCGTTCCCCAGTTTGCCGACGTCTTCCGGCAAGGGTATGAGCAAGGAGGAGCGGCAAGCGTTGTTCAACAAGCCGAACGTGCGGGAGGAGAGTATACGACGGATCTTGGGTGCGGGGACCCCTCCGCCGCCGACGAATGGATGGGGAGGTGGAGGTGCGGCGAGTAGTGCCGGCGTGACGGATGGTGTGCAGGCGTTGAATGTGGCGGATGAGCAGGCTGCGGGGGCGGCGGGTGGAGGAGGTGGGGGAAAGAAGAAGGGTAAAGGGAAACAGTTGTTGTTCAGCGTGAGCGCCCGGCCTAGCTAGGAGCAGAGGCGAAGAGCACAGCGCAGAGTGGAGGACGCGCGAGGGAGGTAGAGTGAACTGTGGAGTGAAGAAGATCACTGGGAGAAAGGAGTGATCTTACACCACTGCACTGTCACGTACACAACAGTTAGTCAGTCAGTCAGTCGATCAGTCGAGCAGAGAGCGCTCGTGCAACACGCAGCCGCTGTGCTCAGGTATGCTAGTACTCTATTCGTCTATGCATGCTACAACATCCTCCGCGGCAGATTTCGGTTACGGGGTTCTAGTTGCCCTCCTCCTTCAAGACCTCCTGGAAGTCCTTGCCCTCCACGATCGCCTTCACTTTCTCGAGAATTTTGTTGCTGGGCGTGAGTGACTGTCCGCAATGTGGAGGAGGGAAGGTCCCCCGACTCACAAGTCTCGGAAGGGGACGAAGGGGATCTTCTCGCGCTTGCAGTATTGCATGAGGTCCGAGTCGCCGTTGGCCATCTCTTTGGCGAAGAGCACGTCGGCGTGGGCGGCGGCGGACAGGTCTAGCGTCAGTGTATTGTCCTTTGGCGCGGAGTATACGGGTCGGATATGTGAGAGCGCTGGAGAGATACAGCAACGGGAGGCAGCGAGGACGAAAAGGGGGCTTGGTGGAGGGGCTCTGTCTCTCGTAGATGCCTCCGCATTCCGCTGCGCCTCTTCGGCCCCTCCAACTCCGTTGAACCCCTCACCCTCCCTCCACGGTACTTTCTCGAATGCTGCAGGGATACATCGTTCTCGCTCTCCGGGCACATCCATCCTTCTCCCTCCCAGCAAAACACTCGACGCGCGACTCACCCGAAACACCATCCCCGCAGAAAAACAACGTAGGCTTGTGCGGCAGGTCTCGGTACGGCAAGATGGCCTTGGACTTGTCGTGCCCGAATCCGCTCTCCGGGTGACGGTAGACAATCTCCCAGGTCTCGCCCTTGCCCTCGGGGTCGGTGAACTTGACGTTGTTGGAGATGATGTCGATGGACCTAGCGTCCTCGAGGGGAAGGAGCGTCTCGAGCACGGCGCGGATGGTTGGCTCCATACCGGACGATACTATCACGAAGGGGATGTTGGCGGACTTGCAGTAGTCGTAGAAGTTCTTGAAGCCCGGGTCGAGGCCGATGTCTGCGGTGAGCGTGGCAACGGGGCGAAGAGACATGGCCCGTATGAAGAGGTATAAGGAAGCGGTGGGGAGGGGCAGCAACGCAGTAGGGCAAGGGCGCCAGTGAGAATCCCCGATCGGATACGGAACGTCGCTTCAATACAGCGGCGGAAAGCGAGAAGAAGAAGAGGAGGGAGGAGGCTGCGACAACGTGGGCGTGCACGAGGATGTGAGAGGGGAGTCAATCAGTCCGACGACGACTCACTCTTCTGCAGAGCCTCCTTGCATTCGCTGAAAGGGTGGTGCACCGACTGCAGCATCTCGTGGAACGTATCTCGGAAGTTGGACGATCCGTCCAGTACCTTATGGTTGAGCGCTCGTCTGCAACGTCAGGACGACATGCGTCGGTGGAGTCGCATCAGCGTGCGTGCGAGCTCACCGAGCCTCGTAGCCCTACAGTCAGCTGAGTCCTGCCCCTCATCAGGATCACATTCGATTCGACTCACCATACCCATGTTGTCGGTCAGGTAGTCATTGCTGTCTTTGTCGGTGATCGTGCCGTCCTGCTCATCAACACCTGTCCTGACCGTCGTCATCCCCGTCCGGGCGCGACTTCGGTGTGGACTGGGCGGGAAGAGTACGTACCCAGTCGGACAGGACGACAAACGGCGAGTTGGTGTGCAGGGGCGGGTACGGCAGAGCAGAGGACGACGACATGCTGATGATAGTATGGATGAGTGACGACGATGCGGCGGGGAAAACAAAAGTGGGGGAGAGGCGCGCCCCCGCTCGCTCGAAAAGTCGGCGGCGCTAGATCGGGCCGGGTATTCATCCGGGTGACAACCTCAGCGACTGCATAACCCTACGAGCTTGTTCTTCGTTTGACTGGCTCGCAAGCAGCAGGACGCGCATGAAACAAGGGCAAGGTAGTCACGCCGAACCCCTTACCCGCTGGGGAGGCTTTCAGTGGCATTTGGCGACGCCCAGCTCGACATCAGAGGGCTAGTTGCTCCGTGCCTCCGTCTCGGGGCGCCACGGTATCCGATCCGTCCGCATGGCGCGCCTCCGCTCTCCACCGCCTCAGCGCCTCCCATGCACTCTCACTCATCCGTAAGTGTCTTCCGGGTACTCTCCATCCACCTCCTGTTTCATGCCCAATCGCCTCATACACCTCGCCCAGCACGCCCGCAGGAGGACAAGCACCCATATAATCCACGTGCTCCTCCCACACATCTTCGGTACGGTGTATGATTCCCTCTTCGATATGGCTATGGTGTGCCGAGTACCCTCTGCAGTGCGTGAACGATTCTCCGGTGGTCTCATGATCGTACGTCCGTATCAGAACCGCTCGATCGTGTTTCTCGGCACACGACTTGGAGCCCCAATACTGCCACTGAGCGTCATTGACTGGCAGTCCGAACTCTCTTGTTGGAGATCCGGGGAGCTGGATGTACAGTAATGAAGTTGCAGCAAGGATGGCTTGAAGGGTTGTGGCACTTATTCGCCGGAGAGCCGGCGGTAAACCTCGTGACTCCCCGTTGGAGGCCAAGGTGACCGAGCGGCCTTCGTTGATCGGCGCGTACGAGTATAGGGCCTTCATTCCCTGGAGCGGTGGTATAGTCACTGCCTGGAGGTGAGCCCTCGGCTTTTATGGGCCTCATCTCTCCCTTTGCTTAGAGAGTTCTCGGTGGAGAACCCACCTCGAGCGCAGGCTGGCCCCATGGCTGCCGTTCTTCTGTCGCGGAAAGCTCCTCCACCTCACGATACTTGCCTATGACGTCCGTCGCCAGGGCCGCGTGTGGACAAGCGAGGTATCGCAGTCCACAAGTGAATGCCAAGGTATCAATCACCTCGTTGTGTCGTCCAGGATGCCAAGTCTGTGCGGGCTCGCGGATAGTCACTCTTCGAATGCTCCTCGAGCCCTTGACCATAGCCATCACCAGACCCTCGAAGGCGGGGGACATCTCCTCAACGCAAAGCTCTTCCAGGTCGAGCAGAATTGGCCAGCCGCAGAAGGGTGGCGAGGCTGGGGAGAACTCGGTCGTCGCGCCCCATGAGCCGCTGTAAGGCTGTTCCACCGCGATGGTCAGGCTGCGAAGTCGAGAAGTTGATCGCAGGGTTGTGGATATCGTCTCCTTCCAGTCGTTTGCGAGGGGCAGATACAGTGTCTGAAGCTTAACAAATCCGACGTCTCCGAGAACCTCGAAGATGCCGCGGATGGTCATGGACGGAAAGGTGGCGTTTGGCTCGTATGAGATTCCGGGAGGATTGAAGTGGAGTTGCTGCAATGTAGGCGCCACGAGCCGGAGAAGGTCGGCGAAGAGAGGGTGGAGGAGGTGGTCGAGGTCGATAAAAATAGTTCGGACGCTCTTGAGACGGCGCGGGTCGACCTGGAGATGCGCGACCAGGGCGAAGTAGTATCGCTCCAGCGAGCTGGGCTTGTTCGTGGCGTGCCGGATAGCGGAGACGCTCGGGAGGGGCACCTCAACTTCGGCCTCAGTCCGACCTGGATATGAGGGGTCGACCGTCTTTGTTGTGCCCCAAGTGTGCTCCTCGCGGATGGCGAAGAGTCTTTTTCCTCCAAGTGGACGATGATGGCTCCAGGCGGTGGCGCCCGGCATGAAGGTGCGATGGACGGAGATGTTGAGCTCTTTCCACACGGCCTGTTCGGCGACGGGGCGGATGGAGGAGCAGGTCTGGGCTAGTGATACTGCAGAGGTACGGTCCAGATGATCGACTACAAGCCCGAGCACATCCGGGTGCAAATCGGCCAGCGGCGAAGGGATCTGGCCTGTTTTGTGCGGACCGGTGGCGCGTGGGAACATCTTGCGTGATGGGCTGATTGGCGTGCAGACTGAAGTTGAGGTTCCCTCTGTGATACGGAACGGCTCACGCTGTGTGAAGAAAAGGGGGACGAAGAACGGAGTCTAGGAAGAGACCGCTGCCAGCGCTTTGTGAGCGGTACTGCCTGAGAAGCTCCTTTGTGCAGAAACTCAAGCTGTAAAGGTGGACGTTGGCCGAGGTGGAACGAAGAAGAGAAAGGAGTGCTGTGTGCGCTGTTGGAGTTCTGAACCGCCAGTAGAAGAGGCGGGCATAGTTGCGACTGAAATGTGCAGATGAGTGCCGTGGAACGGAGGGGTTCAGCCGAAAGGGCACATGTTCGACCTCCGCGAAGAGTTGCGAGATAGGCCGACGAGATTTTGACCAGTGACACTTTACATATGCCCTCCCACAACCAGAATGGTCGTGGACCCTGTCGGGAGCTACACAGTATCAGCATATTTCGGCACAGCGGTTAAGGGAAGGGAATTACATTATGAACTGGAAACACGCTTTGACGAGTATTTGAACTCGATCGGATCCGGGAGGGGGATCTTTTCATCGACAGCCTACTTCGCCCCTCCGAGGCTCTTCTCCCCTTGCCTCTCCGTCGCCGCCGCTATCAACTTGCCCATCTCCTCCCTCAGGACAGCCTCATACTGTCCCAGCAGCTCCTCGTCACCTTTCATCCGTTCCGCCCCCTGAATGTAGGTGTAAGGGACCGAGACCATGACCTGCCCCACCGACACCTGCTTCGCGCCGATGGCCTCGAGGATCGGCTGGAGGGCGGCAACGGCTTTGTTACCACCGGCGAAGCCATACGACACTGTCGCAATGGGCAGCCCCACCCACTCGGCGTAGAGGTGATCAATCGTGTTCTTGAGCTCGCCCGGGATGGACCAGTTATACTGCGGCGTCACTATGACGAGGCCATGCAGTGACTGAACGACGCGACTCCAATCCTTGTCGCGCTGGTTGAGGTAGGCGTAGGCTACGATCCCGTCTTCGGCAATGGGGGCCTTAGAGTCCTCAAGCGGGGTGGACTTAGGGACGAGGTCGTCGGACATCGGTCCCAGGGGCAGGGGATAGGTCCTCAGCGGCAGGAAAATGGTCTTGCCGAGCGTTGTGGCGTCCGAGGTCTTGAGCATGGTGTCGAGATGGCTTTTCACCCAAGAAGCGATGCCGTTGCCGTTGCTGTTAACGCGAGCCGACCCGAGGAGGATTCCGATGTTGAGCGGAGCGGTTCGTGTCATATTGCTTGGATGGTGGTCGAGTTGAGCAGAGAGTGCTTAGGCAGCTTGAGTCCAGAGGTTCCATTTATATGCTCGCAGAGACGTTCGGCCTCGGCGACCTCACCGCCATCTTGCCTTTGTGCACGGTGACGAGGCCGACGGGGTGGGGCTTGAAGCAATGCGCACAACGCCACAAGACCGCAGAGGGGTCCAAGGGGGTATCATTTTTAGCACCAAGGATGGACACGGCGTTCAGCTGAGACCGCTGTGCTCGCCCATATCTCGTCGTGAAGGGGTACAAGTCGACCTTCCAGCCGGTGCCGTGTGGGTCCCAATACGACGCTGTTGCCGGTGATGCGCGCTTGATAATTGATGACTAATCGCTCTCATGGTGACTGATGAGTAATTGTTCTCACCAGGAGATCTTGCCCCGAAGACCGGGCGGGGCTGCAGCATTGATACAACTCAAGCCGATGATAAGGGGAGGACCAGGTCAAAGCTATCCGTGGGAACGATTTGGCATAAGCTCACAATCATGCTGCATCGGCGCATGGATGCTGTCTAAGCGATCACTTCCCCTGCCCGACCCCCTTCCTGTCCCTCGCCGCGGAGACTAACTTGCCCATCTCCTCCTTCAACACCTCATCGTATCGCTCCAACAGGTCCTCGTCGCCGCGAATCCTGTCCTGCCCGACGATATGGCTCTCCCTCGGCAATACGAGCATCACTTTGCCGACCGAGACCTCTTTCGCCCGGATCCCATGGATGATCATCCGCAGCGCCTCGGACACCTTGTCGCCTCCTCGCCCTCCGTACGTGACCGTCGCAATGGGCAGGTCAGCCCATTCGTGGAACAGATGATCGATCGCGTTCTTCAGCTCGCCCGGAATCGACCAGTTGTACTGCGGCGTGACGATCACCAGCCCGTCGAGCGACTGGATGATCCGGCTGAAGTCCTTGGTACGCTGGGACGGGTAGGCGAGCACGCGTGTACCATCCTCAGAGGTCGACTCGGGCCGGACGGCTTGCGGAATGATGTCTTCGTACAGCGGTCCCAGGGGAAGGGGGTAAGTCGTGAGGGGGATCAAGGTCGTCTTGCCCGATTGCGCCGCCTCGGAGGACAAGAGAGCATCGAGTTGGTGCTGCACCCATTGACCGATACCGTTGTTGTTGTTGTTCGTTCGGACTGATCCAAGGAGGATACCGATGTTGAGCGAGGGGCTGGAAGGCATCTTGCGCGAGTGGGCGATTGAGAGCCGTCTCGTTGCCTGACCGAACTTTTTATAGGTCCTGCGGGAGGGGTAAGACAGCGCTCGACCCGGCTTCGGGGAAGCACAACGCTCTGCATCTATATCTGCACCTGCATAGTTATATCTGCACCTGCATATTACCGAGGTATCTTCCGTGACCGAGGGTGTGATGGGCAATCATTGTCGCTCGACGCGTTGTCGTCGCCCGAGGATGCTGTTCACCGGGCATGCCCCCGTCGCCGAGGTGAGGGGAGAAGGTGCAAAGGCGAGCGGACGCTATCGCATACCTAGTTCGGGCCACTCCCCGCTCGCCTATATCTCGACGCGTTCCTTGCACCGCAAGCCCGTGATGCCATTGTGTTTTTGCTTTGCTCGAGCAGCATGTTATGCATCGCCCTGCGTCTCATCTCTGTCCCCCATCATTGTATCCGCTATACTTGGCCTCGGCATACGACCCGCAATAATCCCGCTACCTCGAATACCTGCTGCGCACGGCGCTTGCCCGAATCGACCTCGGGGCCAGCCACACGTGTGATCCGCTTAATATCCACCTCCTTGGACGTTTATTCCGCCGGATGGCTTCTTGTCCTCGTTGGTGCTGATACACACCCCGCTGCCAGACCCGCACGTCAGCGACCACAGAGCAAGGTTTGCAAGCCTCATAATCGCACCAATTCCGCGGCTCAGCAACTATACATATCGTGTCCGACATGGCGGAGCCGAAGGAGCTTGGCACATTGATCGTGGTGGTGGGAAAGGCGGTGAGTGTTCGGTCTCCTCGCACCGTCCCTTCGCCCAAGCGATCCTCTTTTTTTGTGAGCTCATGCTCAGCGGAACCTGGTCAATAAGTCTCGTTTCGGCAAGCAGGACCCGTTCTGCACAGTCACGTATAGCGAGGACAAGCAGAAGACCAAGGCGATCAAGCGGTACGTCGGGGTCTGCCATACACCTTCTGCATTGCCTTCCGCCGCTTTACTTTCACTCTTGGGCGGTCATGTTATCGTAGTCACTGACATGCAGCGGTGGGCAGCATCCAGAATGGGACGAAGAACTTCGCTTCACGATCATGGAAGATGCCGACGACGTGCTCGCCCGCTCGCAGTCTACCTCCGAATCCCTCGCGCTTGGGTCCAGTACGAACTCGATCTCGTCCATATCAAAATCGACCGACTCGCCAGGTGTGACGACAGCGCAGGCGCTCGCCCAGCGGAGTCGGAAGGGCGCAATAGGCAAGAAGGGGGGAAAGAGCATGCGGTTGGCGTGTTATGCGGACGACGCGAAAGAGCCGGAGCTGATTGGGGATTGTACCGTCTCGATCGATGAAGTGCTGAAGAAGGGCGAGGTGGACGAGTGGTATGATATCCTGTACAAAGAGAAGTACAGCGGTGAAGTGTACCTGGAATTGACTTTCTACTCGAATGTGAGTTGGTCGTGCTGGTGAGGGTGGGCGACGTAGCGGAGGCGAGACAGAGTGGTAGCTGACGGCAGGATGCCCCGCCCGTCAAGCGCAATGTACCCCGACCCTCGATGCACAACTACGGCGGTGCGGGTGTGTTCGATGATGGGCCATCTAGTCTCCCTTCGCAGCATCGGCTCTCGGGGAGTATATCGCATTCGGGAAGCGTATCGGGCGCGAGCCTCTACATCCCGCCATACGTCCAGCCGCATGTGCCGCCGAGCAACGCTACGCCCATCCCGCAGCTGAACCAATCGTCCTCTTTCGCCAATCTGGGCTTGCCCCCCTCGCACCCTTCGCAGCAGGTCCGTGGGCAAAAGTTATCCGGTACACACAGTCCTGACGTACAGCATCTTTCGTCTCAGCCCAGCTATCTCCCCCATTCCCATACGCATCAGCCGGTGCAGAACCTCACGGTGGATGCCCTCACCCGGCCTCTGTCCTCCTTGTCCCTCGCCTCTTCCGCCAGCGGAAACAGACCCCTACCACCGCCGACACCGGCACCCGCTCAATCACATCTGCACCATCATTCTCATCGCCATTCCGTGGGCGGACCAAACGAAGTGCCATGGGGCTCGCTATTACCTCAATCGCAACCTCCTCCGCAGCCCGCACCACATCCTCGACCGATGTCCTCGAATGACGCCGTGGCATGGCAGCAGGCTCAGCGGGTAGAGGACGAGCGGAGAAACGACGGCGGGCGGACGCCGGTCCCTCGACCGGTATCCGGACAGGCATATCGCCCGCCATGGCAGCAGCCAGCGCCATCTTCAGACCCGTATCGCGCCACAACGCCAGTACCGCCAGTACCGGCCTCGCTGCAGGCCGGTCCCGCTCCGCCTCCAAAGCAGCAACACGCGAACAGCTACTCTGGCCCGAGTTACCCTCAAAACCCTCCCGCGCACCCGTACCCCTCTCCAGCTCCCGACCCCATCCCGCATCCGAACTCTGCTCCCCCAACCTCGCCCACAAATCATTATGGCGTAGCAACATCGTCCTTCGGCAGCGTCGCGCAGAGTCTGCTCGGTACAGCCAATTCGCCTCAGCCGGAGCGCTATGTTCCCACTCCGGCTCCCGACGCATATTATCAGCCAGCTTCACCGCGGCAGGATTACCCGGCGCAACCGCAATACAACAGTCCGACCAGGCAAAACTCGTACCCGAACGCCGTAAACGGACAGCAGCAGTATCATCCGCCTCAACCTCACCGCAATTCGCTGCCGGAACCGCCGATGCATCAGCCACCCCCTCAACCAACTCCGCCTCGGGATCAGTACGCCCCGCAACAGGGCTACAACTCATCACAGAGCGGGTATGGATACCAGCAGTCCCAATCGGCTCCTACTGCACCGCCGCCATCCCAACCCGTCACGTCCGGAGGCTACGTGCCGTGGTATCAGCAGACGCAACCCGCCGCTCCGACGCCGCAGCCGGACTATGGCCAGCCCAGCTCGTCATATAGCTCGCCACCCCCGCCTGTGCCCAGCCATCGGCCCATCCCGAACCCCCCTGCCCCGCCCAAGGCGTCTTCAGGAGGGTACTACCCCTCGGATGAGCTGTACCTCACGCAGCAACAGCAACCTCAGCCGGCTCAGAATTCGTGGCAACAACCTCCACCCCCGACGCCGTCTTCCGGCTACTCGAACCCGCCTCCGAACCCGAATCAGGCGTACGATGCGCCATACGGGTCTCAACAGTCCTATGTTCCTGCGCACGCGCCTACGCCGGCGCCAGCGCCCTACGCCCCCGCGCCTGCACAAGGCTACGACCGCCAGCCCTCGCCATCGCCTCATGCTCCCCCACACCGGCACTCGATGAGCTCGCTAAGCAGCTCGGGAGGATGGCAAGCCCAACAACCGCCATCCCAATCGGGTTACGGCCGATCCCCTTCCCCGGCCCCACCCGCCACACAGCAAAATTACACCCCTCCGCCTGCGCAGCCCTACCGCTCGCCGTCACCCCAGCCCCCGATGCAGCAGCAACCGTACACAGCTCCTCCAGCTCAGCTGGTTCCGCCATCTGGCGGCGATGTTGGCCGGTCCCCCTCACCATCGGGAACGAAACAGGACTGGCGGACGTACATGCAGAGCCTGTCCACGACGCCTTCGAACACGCCAAGTGGTGTGAACGGGACGTACGGCACTGGTGGGATGAGTGCGAATGGCGCACAGGGCGGTCCGAACAGGTCACCCAGTCCTCAACCGCCGCCTAAGGAGTGGTACACCCCACCCCCCAGTCTGCCCTCGAGCATCAGACCGCCGGATGGCTGGAGGTCGACGTTACCGGCGGAGCCGCAGCAGGGGTGGAGGCAGTGAGCGGAGGTCGGCCGTCGGCTCGCATGCAGAGCATGAAGTGTAGACGAAAGCGCACAGTTGATGGACGGTCGGGGTGGCTTAGGAAGTGTATCACTTGGTGTCATATACAGCGGAAAGGGCCCGCGGAGTTGGACGAAGCTGTCGAGGGACTTCGGTTGGGGCAGGTGTACTAGATGTGTAGAATAGCAACTTGCATGCAACGTCATGTGCCGGACGCGTGGGTCCGAATTGATTATATGCATGCGAGACTGAGGTTGATCTATGCCATGCGTTGTTTGCCAGTACGAGTGCGCGGACGAATCTATGTAGTCGATTGCTGTCAGATGTTCACCAGAAGACAGATAGAAGACAGATCACCCCGCTGATTTCGCTTCAACTTTGCCTGCGCCAATTCCACAACTTCAAGTTGTCGATGATGGAGCTCCGACGCCTAGTTCATTGCCCGCATGGCCAGCTCGAACGCGACAAATGTCGCTCCGTTTGCGAATGGCGACCTACGCATCAGTCCACGGCCCATCACGCTGCTCTCCCCCGTCTTCATCTCCGCCTCCATCTCCTTTTCCACCTAGACGCCCACCCCGTCCTAGGCTGAAGACCAAGGTCGACTCACCTCAACAACGTTGGGGCCAGGCCGCCCGTGAAACCCCTCCATCCCTGTGCGCGCCACGTCTTGGTCGCGCAGTCGACGATACCCCTGTACTGCCTCTTGGCGGGGTCGAGCGAGTCCGTCTGGAGCTTGGACTTGATCACGTCCACGGGGTAGATGCTGTCGTCAGCGCGCTGATCTCGGCCGTTCGGGGATACCAAGACTTACGTAGCCCAGAGGGCAAAGCCTGCTGCTGCGCCGTACGTCACTGCCCACAATGGCGAGATCTCGTCCCGCTTGACGCCGTTCACCCGGATATGGCGCTGGACGAGCCACTCGTAGGCGAGGAAGTACGATCTGTCGTCAGAGTCGATCGCCCTCGCGGGATGTTGCCGCGCAGGCGACACGAGCCCCACCGGTCCCAACTCACCCGTAACCCGCTCCGTCTCGCAGCACCGTCGCCATCTGCCCCTTGAACACACCTCCGAGTCCTCCGGCCTTGTACAGCTTCGCCGCGCAGTCAAGCGGGCCGTTGTACAGCCGGGGCGTCACCTCCGGCTGGGTCTGCAGTCCTGCGCGTCAGCACGGCGACTCTCCGTGCTTGGGTCTCCGTCTGGACGTGACGGGCAACTCACGGATACGAATATGCTCGACCGGGTTGGCGACGATGGTGTTGGCCACGCCGGCGATCGCGCCCGATGCATACAGCTCGACTGAGGTCAGAAACGCTGGATGTGCTGATGCCGGGATAGGGCGGACGCACCGAGGTTGAGCTGCCGGCCGGAGGCGCGTTGAGAGAAGAACCGCTTGGCCCATTCGAGCGCGCCGAACTGGATCGAGACGCAGGCGCCGATGCCAAGCAGAGGCGTCAAAGTCCCCTACTCGTCAGCTACGGGCCACGGCAACAGGCGTCTCTCACCTTGTAGAATCCCTTCGGCCCGTCCGCCTTGAGCAGCTGCTTCGCGCAGTCCACGGGCGAGGCGTACGTTCCCTTCGGGGCGGTCTGAACCCGGACCTTGACGATATCGAATGGCTGCCGTTAGAATAAGCTGAACGCGAGGCACCTCGAGTTCTACGACGCACCTGACCGACGAGGACCTGGGCGATACCACCTATTGACCCGCCGACGAGGTCCTTCTGCGTCTGGGTGAGGCGAAGGCCGGGGGTAGTCGGGGGAGGCGATAACAGCTCGGACATGATGAGCGACGGGGCCTCTTCAGCTCGTTTAGGTGGACAAAAAAGGTCTGGTATCGCTCGCGAAGAAGACCAGGTCGTGATCGTGGACCGTCCGAGAGTCAGTGCAAGGTATAGTGGAGCAAAAGGCGGGTTGGGTTGGAAATCGGCTCTCCTTTGCTCATGAAATGGAAATCAGTTCGGCCAACAGGAAAAACACGAAACACGCCTGTTTAGCCGAGGTTCAAGCGGTGGCGCTCAGATAGCCCTCGGCTGATAGCGAGTGCGGCGGCTGACAGCGCGATCATGGCCAGTCTGCTGAACGTTGAATGAAGCGGCATCGGCGGCGCTGGCGGGTAGTACGGGATTCCTGGCTTGGAA
>Ga0308169_10002598_pt1 | contig 18500 bp, 22 predicted proteins | sample PhyBR1_2_FD_202139 | JGI IMG/M metagenome (GOLD analysis project Ga0308169, IMG submission 202139) | Phyllosphere microbial communities from UC Gill Tract Community Farm, Albany, California, United States - DLSLSB.R1 | ecosystem: Host-associated > Plants > Phyllosphere > Unclassified | place...
ATCGTGTGTAGAAGTTGGTCTGTGGGAGATTTTGACTAGTGATGCGCATAACGCTAGAATGTATACAACTATCGTTTACAACGTTGTGGCTCGGTGCCACCCAAATAACGACATTGCTTTTTCCAAAAGAACCCAAGATTGCGCAACTGACCCAGGCCGCTGCGCCATGATCACAGCCATTGCGGTTACGTTTTGGCCGCATCGACAAACTCTCCATATGGTGGCGTTTCTGGAGTCAATGCGTGCGATGCTATCCTGGCCGCATTTGTGGGGGATGTAGTCGTAGGTGTGCTGACGCTGCTTTCCTCGAGCGAAGTAAGATCACGGGATCGAACGTCATATGGAGACGCTTGATCGCCCTCTTCATCTCCATCGAAATCCATTTCCATATCAATTTCGTCGTTGCCGAACATCTCGTTGACGAGCTGTTTGTCATCCTCTTGGGAATCGCTCGTTCCTTCTCGTCTATCGGGACCTGTAGTCGATTCCCGCCGACGAGACGAGGACTTGCTTGTTGCATCCCTAAGTTTGCCACGATCCTTCAGCTTCTTCAGTATTTTGTGGGTATATTCCTTGATGAACGCTTTCAACTTCGTCCTTTTGTCGTCGGACAGTTTCTCAAGCTTGCCGTCCTGATAGGTTTTCCCTCGTTTTTCCTTGTCTACCAAGACCTGGGTGCACTGCATGTGTACATTTCAGCTACGAATCACACACGATTGTCAACACTGAAACGACTCACGTCCTTCGCATATCTTTTGAAGGTCTCCCGATCCATCATGTATTGGTATTTCGACATGGTCTTGACCACGAACTCGCCGACCAGCTTCATTAACATCTTCTCCTTCTTTTCCTCATTCGAGACTCGGCTTTTCTTCCGGCGAGGACCCGATGCCTCATGTTCCGATCTCCGTTTCGAAGTTTAGACTTGCGCTTGTTGCACAGCTTTCAACTCGGCTGCTGCTGCTGCTTCCCGCGCCGCTGCCTCCTGGTTAGCCTGAGCTTGTGCCAGAATGATTTCCAATCGATTCTTATCCAATAGCGGATTTGGTGTCGTAGCGACCGTCGGAGTGGGTGTTGAAGATACGGGCCTGGGTCTAGGTTGTATCGTCGGTCTCACTACAGGCGCAGGAGTAAAGGTACTGGCTTTCGGTAAGGGGACATGAGTCGAGCTGACGTATCGGGGTTTGTCGTAAACCAGCGTGACACCGGAACCGTCGCCATTGGTGGCATCATCCGCAGTGTCGGGCTGTAGACCATTTGAAGTCAGTCGGACCGCTCGGAACGTTCGCTCTCACTGAATCTGCTCAAACTGGTACATACCACATGTACCCTTCGAGGTATTCGGAACACTTCTGGCCTTTCTTTCCAATATATCGACAAAGTCTCTGCTTGCTTCCGAATGGCATCGCTCGTAGTGATTTCGAGGCATCGGCGTACCGGCTCCTCGATCTTGGAATCGTCAATCTTCGATCGATTGGCAACTTTCCATTGTTGCATCGATCCAAGTGCCTGATCGAGCAGATTTCAGCTCACAAAGAGCTGGTCCAATTCGATTAGACTCACAAGGGAAACAATTTCATCATCATCCATGAATCCGTTCAATATACTGTTCATAATGGTGAAGCCGTGCATCCGAGTGATTTCGCGGAGAGCCAGCTGATCATTTGTCATCTGCCGATAGAACCGTTAGAAGCCATCTGCCGTTCGGAAAATTCATACGTGGACGCACCTCCAATCGCTGCATCAGCTTGACAAGCATTTGTCGATTGTTAGTTGCTTGTCGCAGCGCTGCTACGACTTTTGGTACATCGTTCGCCTCCATTGGGCGCAAAGTTGGCTTTCAGTGGTACCATTATGAGCGTCAATGTTTCGCGCTATATAAATTGCTCAATGGGACTGACTGTGAAGTCTTCATCAAGCTTCCTCGCCCGTTTCTTCTTATTCCCTTTGAGACCCAAGGCAGCAATCTCTTCGGAAACGCCAAGAGCTGTAAAGGTGGACGCAATCATACGATCAGATGAAATTTCGCTCTACCTGAGCCGGTGTCACACACCGTCGAGATAAAGATCGTCCATGGCTGCGAGATCAGTCTGTACTTTGCCTCCAATGAAGCCGGAACAGTTGGGTTCCCCACAGTAGCAGATTTGCGCATCGTAACTGTTTTCGCAAGATGATATCAGACAGACTGGCGATGTCGGTTTTGAAAAATGGATATCTACCCGTATCGATCGACGTTGTAATTGAAAGTCAACTCCTCTCCTTCTTCGATGTCGCGTTTGGCAAAAATGCCCATCCGCATACGCTTGCCAACAACCCATTTGGCAACATAGCAATTTGGATTGCAGGAATGATTCAGAAATCGGGCCTTGCCTCCTCTTTTCGTAGCATCGATGTACTGTGTGATCCAGATTGTCGTCAGAGGGCGCACGCTACGCGAAATGCACAATTTCTTTACCTCTTCTTTCTGCAGCATCATAAAATAGAAATGCTGAATCCCTTCTTCCGCGTAATCTTTGATCCGTTTGCGAAATGCCGTCTCTGAGATTACTTCGCCGATGTACTCGTAGATGAAAGTTTCGCTGTTCAATCATGGGACCGTCAGTCTCTATCCTTCCCTTTCCCTCGTAGCTGTTCCAGGGATTTCCTAGCGGTCTGCTCACCTTTGCATATCCCTGCCTGCGCGTATCCCATACCCTTTCTTCTCTGTCTTGACGATCTCGATGTCTGCGTATTGCTTCCTGCTAAATCTGCGGAACAAGGAAGAAAATGCCGTTGGTCCCTAGTGTTCGTTTAGACTCAGGCATCAGGCAATCGTAGGTACCTTTGGTTCTGACAATGGCCTCTTGTTTGGCATTGGCCCTTGATGCACTCGACCTGAGTCATGCGGTTTATACAGTTACTATCAAGCCCGCACGCATCTTCGGGATCGTCGGAGTCTACCAGATATGTTAAGCATGTTCCAAAACAGTCAGTCGCGAGACCTCCCGAATGAATATAGCAATACGCACGCTCGTTGAAGGTACAGTCGCACACCATCATCTCCTCCTGTTGATTGCTCCGTCCCAGACCCTTCGACTGGAAATCATTCTCCCTTAGCTCAGAAAACGTCGACAGCGCTTCTTGCTCTGCATCTGGAAGATTCCTGATAAATATCCGAGAGATGGGCTCCGGTTGTGTCCTTCTACGAGACAACGTTGGTTTGCTGCCAGAAGGTGTAGACGGGGGCATCGTCGAAGAGCTAGAAGCCACGGACTCGGCTCGAGATCGAGCGAGTTCCGGCAAAGGATTCATATCTTGTCCGGACTTAGCTGCTGCAGAAGTTCCGAAGATCGACGCTGCATCGAAGCCTGAAGTTCTCGAGACGGTGCTCAATTCGGCTACCTCGACTCCATGCCAAGTTTCCTTGCCCTCCAAGGATGAACCAGTAAGCGTCTCCATTTTGTGACCACCACGGCAAATCGGTGCAGTGTCAGAAGCGATACCAGATGTTGTCACTTGCACTAGATAATATTAACAATTGGTAGCTATGCTGTCTCTGATCCAACGAGCGACCACATATACGTGTAGCATAAAGTTGTGAAAGTCGAATAATCAACCACTCTATCGCCTCGAACCGAAGGAAGTCGGAGGACGCGAGACGCGACCTGACGACAAGCAAATAGGGGCTCGATACAAGCCCATGATGGATCGTGCATCGAGGGAATTATAATCTATACATGCCGCAGCTGGCAACATAATCAGTGTTTCCGTAATGGCAAAAACGTGGTTCATGATCAGTCGTAATGTCGTGTGGCTCTCAATCCTCTTCCTCCGAGTCTTCTCCGTCGAAGCCGAAGATGGTTTTGAGGTCCCGCAAACTTCCATTGTCCGTGGCTTTGCCGGCTAAGGAGGCGTTCACCAGCGCAGTTTTGCTCCGCTCTACAACGGCCATGCCATAGTCTTCAGTTGAGATCATGAGCAAATGTCAGGCATGTGCGGCAACTCACGTATCTTCAAGATCCGCTTCTCAATGGTGTTCTTGATGATGAACCGGGTGACAAAGACGGGCTTGGTCTGCCCTAGACGGTGAACTCGATCGATCGCTTGACTGAATAGTGGCCTATAGGTGAGCGAGCGTACTGGGGCAACCAAATTGATGATTGGCTTACCTTTCAACCGCTTCGTTCCCTATGCCGACCAAATCAGATCCGATATCGGTCAGCTACGCTAAGCGAACAGGTTGTGCTGGGGGACTCACACCATTGGTCGAGTAAAATCACGTGGTTTGCGGCAGTCCTGCACAACCAATAGATCAACAGAAGCCTTACGAGAACTCTGATGGATCGTATCCCTGATCACTCACAGATTCAGACCAGTACCCCCCGCCTTCAGTGAGATCAAAAGCACTTGGGAGTTCTTGCCTTTAGTGAAGGCATCTATGACCATCCCTCGCTCCTTCTGACTCATCGATCCGTCGAAGCGTCTACAAGGCAGGAAGCTTAATCGAATGAACTTTCCGGACAGACCAACGACTTACAGGTATTCAATCTTGTTGTCAGACAGGACTGGCTCGACAAGAGACAGCATCGATGTAAACTATGCAGACGGGCAAGTCAGCTCAAAAGGTGCTCTTCGCGTGGCCGTTCGCCGGCAACTCACCTGGGAAAATATGAGAGCTTTGTACAAAGGGTCTTGCCCGGCAATTTCCTTCAGCTTGTTGATCAAGGCGTTCAATTTCGTGCTTGTTTGGAAATCCACTTTTTGCAGGGAACTCGATTTTCCCAGCTTGAGGTTACCGGTGGTGTTCTGCCGACTTTCTCGGAGATCTCTGACCGTGTAAGGCCTATCGCACTCCGGACACTTTGGAATTCTCCCTTTATCCTCTTCCTTTTCCACATGGGCAGATGCACAATCACGGCAACTGCTCGACATATGGCCTGGGGTATCAGCTAACCTGATGCTAAATCTGGGTCGCACTCGAGAAAGAAACACTTACCCCGTATGAAAACAAGGCAAAATGACTTCTGCCTCAACCTCCTCCTGACAGAACAAACATAGTCGGGTTTCTCCTTCCTTGAGCGACTGCATTGTCTGCGAAGCCGGGCGTTCGATATCTTCCACTTCTGAGGTTCCGTCTTTCGCTGCACGGCCGCTAGCGAAATCAGCGATCAATTGCTTGATATCGTCGGTGTCCCCTTCCTGCATTGAAAGGATGTCATCTTTATCCTCGTCGCCCCCTTTCGATGCTTTGCTCATGACAAGCAGCGGATGATTGACCGCCTGTCGCAATCTAGTATTGCGTGTAAACGTCAATTGGTCTAGCACGGTCAGGCAAATAGCTCCGACTCACCTCATCAACATCGCCAAAATCGACGTATATGAGGACTTGATTTGACCTTCTTGATCCAGCTCAATGAATTTCCGCCGGGATCGATCGTATATGGCGTCGTAGATCTTTCGTTCGGCGCGGGAAAAGTTCAGCTTCTCGACGGTGATCTATAGGACCAAGATGAGCATGCGGACAGCAACATCACGAAGACACAAGCTCACTGTCTTCTCTGGCAAATCCACAATGGGTTTACCATCCTTGTCTTTCATGTGCTTTTCTCGTCTCAGCAAGCATTGTTCGAGGATGAACTGAACAACATCAAGCGCTTTGGAATCTTGCGCCAAGAATGGCTGGGTAATGAATGTTCTAAAGAAGGGATATTGACCCCATGGCTCCAATCTGAGAAAGTGTAGAAGGGAGTAAAGATCTTCAAGCCGATTTACGATCGGGGTGCCTGGGATCACGAGGAATTAGTCAGACATTTGTAATATCGATTGCCAGCTTCACTCACCGGTCAACGCCCAGCGCTTTTGTCCTCTGAGGTCATAGCATGCCTTCGCACCCTTCGATTGTCGATTCTTGATGGTGTGTGCTTCGTCTATCAAGGAGAAGGAGTTAGATCGATCTTTCAAGCTTGCTCATTCACGGATCCCTACCGAGAACGATCCGAAGCCAAGCGACTATAGCGCCGTAAGAGCATCAGTTTTTCAAGCATAACACGAAGCAAGTGCTGCGCTTGTACGTACCGTCAAATAATCCTCCTCCCTCGTAGCTAGATTTCTCTCGGTTCTTAATCCACTTGCTGTGCTCGCTAGCTAGAGTCCCGTAAGATGTGATGACGACGTCGACACGTTCCTCTTTTTCACCTCCTAGCAGGACGTCGAGGTCGCCTCGCTCGTTCCCATACCAAAGTTTAGTAATAAGGCTGCCTTCCACGCTCATACGGCCCAATTCCTCTTGCCACTGCTTGGCCAGTGAAACCGGGCATACAACGAGAGTCGCATGAGGCGGCTTCTGTTCTTCAGACGAATTTTGTTGCTGTTTTTGGACAGGAGTCCACTGTTTGGATAGAGTGATCTGCCGGAACTTGGGTCGTTTCGTGACTGGCTCCCCGTCTTCATCGAGCGAGTCGGCTTTAGGTTCCGCTTCTGCTTCTCCTTCCCTGTTCGTATGTATGAGCGACGCGAGCATACTATAGCCAAGAGGTCAGGTAACCACTCCACTTTAAAGAGATCGCGAACCGATCTCACCATGTCTTTCCCATTCCTGGTTGCAAGATCCCGCCGTCAGCTTACTGTTAAGGGAAACTCAGAAGCAATTACAACTTACCCATAGAATCCGCCAGGATTCCGCCCCTAGCTCGATTGTTGGCCTTCGGGAAGGAGAGACTGAGATCACCGTCATAAGGACTGCGAAACGGTATTCATAAGCGACGAGTCCGAGATCATTTACCGTCTCTTGCACTTGCTTGAAATAGAAAGTTGCGCCGGAATCATCCATCGGTGCTTGTTCTGGTTCGTCCTCGTCGAGATCAATCTCGATCGTACCCCCCACAGCCTCTTGTTCATTCTTGAAGCGATATTCCTCCCATAGCGGATGCATCGATTGATCTCGCTGATTAGCTTCGCCCTTTTCTAACCCTGCCATCCAACTATAGCAGAAAAACACAGAGTAAGGATCAGACAAGCAGCTTACTGGGTCGCCCTCGACGAAGTGCTCACCCTAAAGCCTGCTTCTGATAGGGTCTCAGCGTGTAAGTAAACGTTGAAGGCGGGTCCATTTCAGCGATCAATGCGTCGTTCTTCTGGGCTCTGATAAGCGTTTCAACCGGAGAGGGGAGGCGTGAGTGACAGCCGTATTGTTGCTCGACGAATCGCATACACACCGCTTGTAGATATCTTCCAGCTCGTTCAGTTGACTCTGATTGAGCAGCTCCGCTTCGTCCCCGCTTTCGACATCGCTTTCGTCATCCAGGTCCTCCGGCTTGCCCTTCGCGGCTTTGACTTTCTTGCTTGGACTACCTGCTCGAGATGGGATTAAGCTTGGCCCAGCACTTCGAGTCTTCGCTTTGCTTTTATCAGGGGAAGTACTCCTGGATTTCGCTAGAGCTCCAGATTGGCCAAAGTGAGCCAACGCTTCGCCGTTAACCAGTTCCTTGCCCTTCGCCTTTTGCGCCTTAGTGAGGGCGCTGGAGCGGACCGGTTTCAATCCCATACGATCTGAAGGAAATCACTTCGGCGGTTGAGTATCAAACAGCTGGAGTAGGAAAAAGTAAACCGTGATTACTTACTAAAAAGCTTATCCAGCGCTGCTTTCCTCAACCTCATTCGCTTTTCATCCTCGGTCTCGCCTTGCTGTTGCCAAAAGGTTCCCGCTTTTGATCCGTCATCCATCCCACCTTTTCCTCCTACCATCACAGCTTCTTCAAATGCCTTTCGTGTGAGGTAGACTTTGAGATTGAGCAGGATATCGCATCCGACTGTCAGACTAGCAGGAGCATCTATCACCTCTCCAACGAGCTCGATCATTCCTGGATCGAGCAGTGGAGAGATAAAGCTTGCATCGCCAGCCGGTAGACGTCCTACCTCAAATCCTCTTGCGTTATTGAACCGGACAACGGTGTCGGCCTTCTTGGCGGGTTTGCTCGCGGCACTGGAAGCGCCTTTCTTCGCCGAGCTGAAGCCGCTCAACGTTGCTTGCTTGATGGGTCCGCCACCGCCTTTGATGACTTTCCCGTTCTTGATAACGGTCGTGGTCTTCCCTCCAGCTTTGATCTTGTTCCTCTCTTTATCAGCTTTCTCCTGGTCCTTCTCTGCCTGCGTCTTGTTCCTCTCTACGACGACTTTGGCTCCAGTCGTGATGTAACCTTTCCCCTTATTCAAGGACAATCCGCTACAGTAAAATGATCCAATATATCCCTTTTCAAAGTCGGCAAATCTGGCGGGGATCTGGGTGGCAGAAACAATCCCGGGAGAAGCTTTACGCTTGGTCGGCCCGCTGATCAGTGCTTTCGGCTTTTCCGGCGTACTGAGGATCACTATGTCATCATCGCTGTCGTCTGTAAAGGTGTCAATCCTCGCAAAGTCCCGCTTTACGTTTCGCTGTGAGTTCAATGCCGTCTGTTTGATTAGTCGCTCATCGGGAGGGGATTCTTCGGCGTTTGTTTTTGCCTTCGTGGGTTCAGCTTTTGGTTCGTCCTCGTCCGAGGAGTCTCGCAAGAACAACGGCTCGCTTGTCGATGCTGGAGACCCGGTCTCCATTTCATCTGCTTGCATCGTTGACCAGAGGATCTGGCATTGGCTTGATCAGCGCTTTTGATGGATTCCGGCAGTCAAAAAGGTGCCAGGTAGTGACTGAGATTCAAATCTTAGACACCGTAATGACGTACAGAGCTAATACATTCAGGCTTGACCGAAATCAGGATATCAATTGTCTACAGCTCCCAGCGCGCGGCGATCGATCGGTGTAATTTAGCAAGCGACGACGCGACGCGTAATATCGCGTTTCGGCCTCGCGACCTCGCTATCATGGGCCATGACAATGGCTGCACTGATCAGGCGGAACGAAAGCCACGTATTTATACGATAAAGGAACAGCATGACCTGCTTATGAACCGGAGAAACAGATCGTCACATAGCTCCTAAGTCGGAGCAGGACACCGGACCGGAGACGCTACTCGAGCCGCATACAGCCGGAAGTCAACCAAAAGGTTGAGCCTCCTTGGGCATACGAGAACGTGACAGGCCGTTTAAACCGACCTGTCCGTCATAGGAATGGGCGATGGCACCTCAGAGGTGTGTGAGCAGGCTATGATCTGATCTTGAAGGTAGGGACTTGACGAGTCCGTAGGTATAGGTGCTGACGGCGGTGACTAGTCTCCAATTTTGCGGGAAGGGGAGAAAACAACGAGTGTCCTAGCCGTTGTTGTACTTCACTCGGATGCCTCGTGACCGCATGTTGTTCTCCCATTCCGCCTTTTCGGAGGCTTCTTGTCGGCGCTCGTTTTGCAGGACCTGATTGCAGCCATGGGATTTAGTTGCGTGGTCTTATTGATCTCACAGAGGTAACTTACAAGTCGCTTCATCTGTTCTTGCTCCTGTCGTGTCTTTTCCTGTTGCGAAATCGTATTGAGCGCGATCGACGAATCCACAGGGATCTCGAGGGATCGAATCTGAGGGGACGAGTATCAGAATCACATCGCTTGTAGTCACGTGCGAGCCGGTTCGCTGACCTGTTGCTTATTTCCTTTTTTCGATAGTAAAGAGAACTGCATGTGACTCGTATGGCCGACTACCGCTTTTGCGTCATCGTTCTCCGATGCCGGTTGCTGACGTCGTATAAGCGGCACAGCGGTATCGAAGACAGGAGGTGCAGTCTTGCGATCAATTTTACGGACGTCGGTAGTATCTGCCAGCATCTTTGCGAATTCGCGGTTGAATGCCTCTTGCTCTTCACGATCCAACTCTTCCTGTTTTGCATCTTTGATGAGAATGACATTGGCGTCATCGTCGTCGTCGTCATCATCGTCATCATCGATACGCGCATGTGTTCCCTCCTGTCATTTCGATTGGTTAGAGAAGATCTAGAATGCCCAGCATGATCCGAGACTCACCTCTCCCATCTCGACATCGTCGTCCTCTTCTTTCTGCTGCTCGCCACGATGTTCGCCCTCCGAATCTGCATCGAAGTCCTCTTCCTCGTCTTCGTCCTCGTGCAAGCCAGCTATGTTTGGGAGGTCAGTGATTTGTTCTTGATGTACAGCTGGTTGCCGATCCTCACTATCTTGAGCCATGGTAGCTAAGAGTTCGTCGGTAGCTTCCGCAGCCTCAGCAAAATCTTTGAAGGGAATCATTTTGGGCCGGATCGTCTGTATCGCCAGATCTGTCAACCGAAAGTAATTTCAAGACATCTCGGATCTGAGACTCACCTCGAGGGTGTCGGAGAGCATGAATTCTACGTCCATTGGCATTTCTTGCTTACATAGACAGTAGAGCTACGGCCCCAAAAAGTCATCAGACCGCGTCTAAAAGGACGACAAGGGAAGAGCGCTAGCTTACCTGGAAGATGACAAGAAATTGGTCGAGCTTTTTCTTAGTCGAGCCTTTGTCGAAGCAAGCTCCACACGTGTCAAGCAATGCGCATACTAGACGAATACGGAAAAAGTCGTCTGTTGCGTCAAGAGGTGACGTTCTACCAGGGACTGGCAAGCCTTCCGCTGTCGAGAGAGTATTCAGCGCGTGATTGGTCGAGGCTGCGCAGTCTCGCTTACCGTGTCCAAACGATATAAGCGACCAAAGGACGTCAAAGATGACCGGCGTGTTGACCGCACGATACATGTATAATTCCCCAAGATATTTGATAGTTGAAATTCGTCTCTGATTGTACTTGAAGATGTTGTCCTGGAAATGTACACACCATGAGCGACGCACACACACATAACCATCCAGGAGTCGCTTACCTCCATGCCGGCGCGGATATCTTCAAGCACTTGGTCGACAATAGCTAGACTGAAGTCCAGATGGTACTTCTGCAAATCATAGACAAGCATTGCGACAAGTGGGATATTGCCGTATTTCAATTCCCAAATCTCGCTGAATGCTCGATAGATGATTCCGTAGACCTACATGCAAATATGTTAGTCTCTCAGATTGGTTCGATGATTGATTTGCCGACATGTGCCTACCTCGGCGTCCTCCCAGTGCAATTTTCGAAGCAACTTCAGAACTTTATCAACTGTCTTCTTCATCAATACGTCATGCAAGAGGTGCTGGATGAAGGCCTCCGTGGGTGTAAGCTGGATCTGCTCTCTTTGCACGCGATCGGGAGGATTGCACTGGTAATAAGCGTTCTCCAGCACCAGTTGCTGCCTGGTATCGAGGTGCTGAGCGGTTTGCTTGCGTCGCATGACCTCCACCTAGAGAGACCTGAGATTAGCACGAGTTCTCTTCAGAAAATGGCTCTCGAATCCTGACCAGTAGTTTCGCCTTCTCTTTGGTATCCTCTGATCGCAACAGGAACCGTCCACAATTCTCCAACAGATTAGCTGCGTTGTCGATGTTAGGCCCAGTCAGGTCCGCCACGCAAACCTGAAGAACGTGCAAGATAGTGTGTGGCTGCGCGACTTTGAATTTGGCCAGCTCGGCGTAAAATCGTATGTTCTGGAGAGGTAGCTTGTTAGTCTTCTGGCTCAAAGCAGGGATGGTTCTCTGTCAATTCACCTTGATTCGGACGGACTCAAGTTCCCTCACGAGACGTTTCCGCTGTAAGTACTTGAACTCCTCATCAAGCTACAAGAGGGGCTGTGAGAACCATTCATGAGACTGATGACGATTCAGTAAAGCAACATACAATTGCGATCAAGCCAATGCCGACATCGGGCATGTACTTGTTGAGCGTCGCAGCGAACCGGGCGTAGTGTGGCAATAGATCCGTCCGGGTCTTTGGGACGCTACCGAGGAACTGAGAAAGGACCTCAACTTAGTTCGCCGCTGCACGCAAGACCACAGTGGACACTGACTTTGTAACATCTTTTGCGGGCGGGTTTTGAGTTCAGATGCGCGAAATCCACGGCCAGCTTGTCGATGACAGTCCGATTGTTGGCTTCGGGCAGAGACGCAAAGATTGCAGCCAGTCGAGCAGCAGGGCCGGATTGTAATGGATCCCCGTCATCGTCGTCCTCTACAAGCTTCTCGTCTGGCTGGTCGTGGGCGTCTTCCTCGTCTTCACCCTCAGCGGCCTCTCCATCATGAAGTGAGAGAGTCTCGGTAGGAGGTGATAGGACCTCAGTTGCAATTGCTGTATCTGCCTCCCCATTCGCTTTCATGCCGAGTAGAGTAGGAGGGACTTCCAACCCTAAATCCAGAGTTTCCTCGTAGAACTTCCTCTCTTCATCGTCATCCCAAATACCCCCGGAAGTGTTCATATCGTCGCTATCCTTTCCGAACGCTGGACCGGAATCCACGATCTGCAGAGAAGTCTTGGATATGCTCAACGCGGTGGGCGCATTTGGTACTTTGAGATTCAAGAGATCTGCTAAACTCTGGACTCCGGTTTGAAGCTTCTCGACCGCTTTGATCATCCTCTCATAAGCGTGTTGACGATCTTCGAAAATCTCTCCGGCTTTGATATAAGCCTCTTGATTCTTCTTGTCTTGTTCTAGCAAGCGCTATGATACGAAAAGACTCAGCACAGTTCTGGGCTGTTCTTCGGTGTGAAAATACCTACCGTTTGCCCCTTGACAAGGGCTTTCCCCGCGATCTTGAAGTAGTCTTGGAAGGATTTTCGGAAATTCTCCCGGAAGTGTAAGGGAACTAGTTCCTCAGCTTCGGAGTCTGCCTTTATAGCTGAGGCGGAATCCCCTTGTTCGTCCAAACCCAGGTATGCTCGCTTGTAGGACTTTAGGAAAGTTATCAAGAGCGGAATGTTGCTGTACAGCGGGTCGTCCGTCATCTATAAATGAGACCTCCAACTCGGTCAGCTGCTACAGGAATTTGATGAACATGATTCACTCACCAAGCCATTCAACCGTTCGAAGACCAATGTTGGTCCGATATCTTCTGGCTTGATTCCCTTCATAGCCTTGCCGCCCTCATAGCCCTCCCAAGCACCAACGAGGCCGAGCTCAGCGATTAACCGCAAGACCGGTCTCATGCGAGAGATCCGGTCTTTTTCATCCTTCTCGCGATCTTTGTCGTTGCCTGAACCGGAAGTGATCGGAGCTTTGTTGTGGGCCTCCGTGGTGATGGCAAGGAGGTCAGGCAGAAACGCGGGGAAAAAATCAGGCGTCAATCGAGCATGGAGATGAGTGATGACCTAGCAAGGGTGGCCTCAACCGATCAGCTGGCGTTCAAATTCTAGTGAACCACAAGGTGAAGAATGTACCTCCACAGCTCCCTCAACATCTGCCTTGCCTTTGGCTGCCGTTCCGGAAACTCCCTCGAGAACGGCTGCTCTGATTTCTTCCGCATACTTGGTGAGAGTCAATCCATCAAGCTCATTCAAGAAAGTCTCAGGCGAGGTTGTGAGCAGCGCCGATTTCAAGCGATTAAGAAGTGTTGTGTGCTTCTTCAAGGAAGAATCGAGCGGCGGCTTGGGTCCTGTTGATTCGAGGTCTATGTTAGGTTTCCTATGTACGGGCGTCAACGATCGAGAAATCTACTAACGAAGAGCATCATCTTCCCAGTATTTGGTATTTTTTTGCTTGAGCTCCTTGCGTTTCGGAAGCTTGGCCAGGTAATCGTCCTTTATTGGCGGCGGTACGTTCGCAGACGATGCCATCACCTCGCTGACAGGGGTTCTCGAGTAGCCTTCTCAGACTTGGTCGTCGCTGGCAGCAATTGATGTTAGTTGGGAGGAAGTGTATATGTTCGGAGTTCCGATAAAGTTCCGGAAGTCGTTCGGAGGGCTTGAATCTTTCGACTTCAGACAGCTCAGTATCGGTTTAAGTTGACTTCAGTCGTTAGTCATAGTTGTGATCATCAAGGTTCATGCCCGAGGTTGCTGCCGTAGTCAGGCGCGCATATTCAGATGTGCGACCCGACCCTTGGGCGACGCAAGATGCAAGACGGCTTCGCGGAGAATTCAATCAGATTGACTATGGTCCTGCCTTGTTCTTGCTGCAAATTCACCTTGAAACAAGGCTGCGCATACGATCTCCGATCTGCGTGTCGACCTTGGCACTCCGGAGCAAAGCTTTCGGTTCGTTCGCTTCATATGCGACTGTTCATCTTGACCAATCGCTAAGGTCTCATTCCGATGTTCAGTGACGAATCTAGCCCTTATTGAACGTTACGATCAGATCTGTGGCTTTCATCCCTACCTTCGACAGAAACGACAGCCCATCATCCAAGAGGATTCCGTCATTGCCAGAATGCTCGCCGATCAAGGATCAGGCAAAGCTCCGGAGCTATCGATCACCAATGTCGCTCTAGCTCTGGCGTTTATTTCCGTGGACGCGGTCCTGTCGATCATCTTCAACCTCGGAATCGCCTCATCTTTGCTGGTGGCCGCTGCTAGATGCGTTCTTCAACTAAGTGTGATGGGTCTAGTCCTGGATAAAGTCTTCGCTGCAGACAACATCTGGGGGGTGTTCGGTATCGCTGTTCTTCTGAACATCCTCGGCGCGACTGAGGCTACTTTCAACAAGTCAAAGAAGAGGTTCGCCAACATGTTCCCTATGGTCCTTTTGGCCATGTTATCGGCGACTTTCCCGGTCTCAATATTAGGGTCACAATATGCTATGGCAGAACGTCCATTTTGGAAACCCAACCAGTTCGTTCCCATCGTCGGAATGATTCTGGGTAAGTGCGAACAGCCAGTAGTAATTTCTCGAACTGAAGCTGATCTCATAATGCTACCATCTGCAGGAAACGCTATCTCCGCCATTGGGATCGGTATCAATTTCGTCCATAAGGAATTCACGTTCGTATCCCTTTGCTGCGTTGTGGTGTAGGAGCAGGAACATTCCGATACGATGCCTTGTATCCCTGTGCTTCAGCGAGAATCGGGACAAGATCGAAACCTATCTTGCGATGGGTGCATCCAGGTTCGAGGCTTGCAAGCCGATCGGGAAAGAGGCTCTCAAGCTGGCTCTGCTTCCGACTATCAACCAAATGAGGTCTGTCTCGATGGTACTCATGCCTCGTGCGGTGATTCAATGCAGTACTGACTCTGACCTGATCGTGAAGTGTTATCGGATTGATTTCTATTCCCGGTGAGTGACTGTAAGAAAGATAGCCAACGAAAGAGTGTGCTGATCTTCTTTGCTGCGGACTTCAGGAATGATGACTGGGGCTCTCATCGCTGGTCAAAGTGTTCAGCAAGCCGCTCGATTGCAGATGATCATCATGTTTAGTAAGTAACGATGGACATCGCTCCCGAGCTGATACGAATTTTAATCTTGGATTTGGCATGATAGTGATTTCTGCCTCTTCTGCATTCTCGGTCTTGCTGACTATTCTATTTGCGCTGAGCACATTGACAGACAACCAACACCGTATTCGGCTGGACCGATTGAACGCTGAGAAGCCATTGTTCTACCGCTGGAGAGATGCTTTCGGATTTGCAATCTGGAAAGCGGTCAAGAAAGCCGGGACGAAGCTTGGCAACCTTGTCCGTGTGAACAAGAAGAAAGAGCGGCGGACTGATTCGGATTCACCTTCGGAGCAGACAAGACTGCTACAGGACGAGAGCGGGAGGAGGTCTCAGTGATTGGAGTGGAATCTGTACTATAATATACATGCCGTTGACGTTACAAGAATAGACAGATCGACAGAGAACGCCTTGACGTCGAATGACGCCATTACTCGCCTGTGTGCCTCGACTATGCGGCAGCCGTCTCCAATCCTCCGAAGATGCTTTTAACAAATCCTCTCCAATATCCCCCCTTCGCTGTCCCTCCTACCACCTCTCCGCCCCCGACCTTGCCTCTCGGTCCACCAGTAACCCGCCCTGACGCAACGTGCGATTTCGGGTAAAGTGCGACATGTAAGCCTGAGGACAATGTTCCCATTGCGATGGTGAGGAAACCCCACATCACACCTTGTGCGAGCGGTGAGAAGAGCTGATGGCAACTCACATTTATCAGTTCGTGAACAGCGGGAATAACGAAGCAACTTATGTGGCTGACCTGATCCCGAAGTGTTATCCAACTAGCCATCCTCCAATCCACCTCGATTTCGCGTCCGTGACTAAAAATCTCGTCATTCTGTGCGGAGGTGACCAGGCTCTTCGAGTCCGATCCACCGCCAGGAGCACTCAGGTGCGATGCCTTCACGGAAGAAGTTGATCCAACAGACGGGTCATTCGATGGACCGGCGCTGCCTGCTTTGGGTCGAAGAAAAGGTCGAATGGAAACTAGGTAGGACTGCAAGACATGGAAGTAGATGTTAATTGCTTGACGTATTCTCGTGGAGGGTAATTTAGTACCTGTTCGAATCTGGTTCAAGAATGCTCGTCAGCTTGCCCATCTCATGGCTCATGGCTGTTCCACGACAGCTCACCTTAAATCAGGAATCACCGGGGTGGGTCGCTTCGGCCTGTGTCGCTCCCTCTTCGTTATGTTCCTGCTCAGTTCGTCGTATCGATCGTGATCTTCTGCAGAAAGTTCGTGTATGGCCTGGCCATGCGAGGGCTTGCCCGAACGCGAAGGGATGTGACTAGCATTAAGAGACGTCATTCTTGGCTATCTATTCAGGCGAATATGGGGTCGAATTGTCGGTCTCTCATCTCTCAGAACTAGAGGGAAATTCGGTCAATCTGAACAGTGTTGACTTTGGTCAATGTCACTATGACGTCGAACGCCGGCCTTCGGGTCAACCCGCCAGCCCAAGAGGAAGCGCGGATCGCGCCTCGGTTCAGCCCGCCCGTGTTGCTCAGCTGATGGTCCGCTTCACTCATTTGTATGACTGAAACGTGATACACGCTCAGGCTTCTGCACACTCTTACTGAGACTTTCTCACTCTGAATCTATTGCCAAGTTCTTGGCTTTGACCATCCTGGCATTTTTCGTCCCTTTTGACCCCCCGTTCCTCTGCTGCGCAATCTGGCGCCCTCATCTTATATCGACGTCGAGAGGTCGGGCTGCTTCGAGAGCCATCATTACTGAGCAAGTGTAGGTCAAAGCTGGGCTTTACACACGGACATGAAAAGGTATCGAGCGATGATGAATTTTCAGAGCTATTCCGTTCTTCGGTGATAGCATGTAGTCCTGTTGATGGTGCCTTGCCTCGCTGATGTCCCAGGAAACTATGAGTTCGAAACATTCATACCAGCATGATACAGGGCTTATGTTGACCGATATGTGATGTCAACGATATGTATCGACCATACTCAGAGTAAGACGTTCTACTGTGCCAATGAACGCTTTACTTTGTTTGCCGATCTGCGGCTCAAGTACATGCTCGCCTCGACCAGGAGGAGAGGATGAATCTGCCCGGCTGACTTACATCGCGCTTTCATGAGATCCGAAAGAACAGAGGGTCTTGAAGTGGCTATTTTCTGTTGTACTGTAGCGATGCCCGCAGGATTTTTGGAAAAAGGTGTTCGATGTGCTCAATGCAGCAAAACAACCGCAACTGGCGACAGCGTAGACCCCGACACGTAAAATGCATTGGGAACGTCCGCATGCCTTCATCCAGCTCACATCGTGATGCAGTGAGACCTATAGCAGCATACTATTATCGCGGAGAGTGTGACTGGTCCTATCATATTATACACCTCACTGTGACAATATTTTCGTGGCCTTACCAGTGATCCACCCACAACCTGTTCGAAATGTATCTCGTTGTGTTGCATTGAGACTGAGGCACCAGACACCCGCTGATTTTCGGCCAGGATCACACACAAGAGCACATCAAAGCGCTTGATAGCGACGCCTGTAGGGACTGCGAAGCTTGGCTATGGGTAAAAACGTCCAGCGATGATGGACTCCAGCTCGTGATGCAAAACACAGACATGTAGATCATACACATCGCCGGTGACTGCTCGCCGGATGTCGAGAATGTAAGATCAAAACCCGCATCTCTTGCTCAGAACACGCCGAAACGTGAGTATCACTAGAGTATTTGCTGACGAGGCTATGTCAGACGAGGCTATGTTCTCGGCGGATGGCAATTAAATCGTCTCGCAGTTGTGTATCGCAGTGCCTTTTTGATATGAAACGCGTATATCCATGCTTCGGTCTCTTTGGCCACATGATATCATGCGTGGCCTAATCTATCTTGGCCATTCGGCATGTCAAAGTCGTGGAAGTCCAAACCCCGGCACGAAATTGCTTCCCCCGAAATTAGCGCAGCCTGGATGAGGGGTTCATTTACCTCGCGCGCCAGACACCGAACCTCGCCCATTCATTTATCCGACGTGCAGCTTGCAGGCTCTGCGCTGTCGAAAGCTTGATGAGAGGTCTTGAGAGGCAGACTACGACCTACGACTCCATTCTTAGCAAGCGTGGGCCCCCTTCACTTGACATGTGGAGGTCCGGCAAACGGATGACGACCGAGTGCGAGATATGTCGACCGCGGCAAGTGGAGGTGTAATGCATTCTAGGCAAAGCCGTTGCTGATTTTGGTGATGAGGTCATGGGCTTATAGGGTTTGCGTGGGCCGAGCTTTCAACTGCCGCGCGCGCCGTAGCGAGTCTGACAACTTTTGAATCTCAGCAACTCAGCAGACGTCGATCGCTTTTTTCCCCTTGT
>Ga0308169_10002600_pt1 | contig 18491 bp, 16 predicted proteins | sample PhyBR1_2_FD_202139 | JGI IMG/M metagenome (GOLD analysis project Ga0308169, IMG submission 202139) | Phyllosphere microbial communities from UC Gill Tract Community Farm, Albany, California, United States - DLSLSB.R1 | ecosystem: Host-associated > Plants > Phyllosphere > Unclassified | place...
TCGTCCTTGACGACGGTGTCGACGAGCTCGCGCGCCTCAGCGTCGGCCGGCTCGGGCTCCTGCGCCTGCTCCTGCTCCTGCTCGGGCTCGGGCTCGGGCTCGGCGCGGCGCCACGGCTTGGGCTTGGGCGCGTGGCCGGGCGGCGGCGGGGCGTCGACGCGCACGCCGGGCGAACCGCCCGCTCCGCCGCCCTGGAGGAGCTTGATGCGGTCGCGGAGCGAGCCGCCGCCGCGCGAGATCGAGTCGGCCGCGTCCTGCGCCGAGAAGTCCTGCGCTGCGCCGGCGGCGGCCTCGTCGGTCGACGCCGAGCGCACGACGTCGGGCATGGGCGCGGAGGGTGCGGCGACGGGCGAGGTCGGTGCGGCGGTGGCGGCGGGAGGAGCAGGAGCGGGAGCCGGGGTCGGCGCATCGGTTGCCGGGCGAGGCTTCCACTCGCGCGGCTTGGCGCGAGGGACGGGCGGCACGTCGCTCTTCTGCGCCTCGGCCGCCGCCTGGAACGCCGCGATGCGTGAGGCGAGGGCGTTGGGCTTCTTGGCCGGCGGCGGCGGCGTCGCCTTTGCTGCTGCGGCAGGAGGAGGTGCCGCGGTCGAGGCATCGGCGGGGGCGGCAGGTGCGGGCGTTGCGGCGGCCGGTGCGACGGTTTCGAGCGTCGGCTGCTCGACGGGCGAGATGGGCGAACGGGCCGTCGACTCGTCGGCCTGGGCGGAAGAGGTCGGCTCGGCGGCGGTGACGTCGTCCGGCTTGACGCTGACGGCGGCGGGCGTCGGCTCCGAGCCCTCGACGACGTTGGTGCTGTCCATCGGCGTCGCCTGGACCGTGTCCTGGGCGGGCGAGGGCTCGACGGGCGGCTCGGGGGCGTCCTCGGCCGGCGGTGCGGGGACGTTGTCGTCGGCGAGGGCCTCGACGAAGGTGGCGGGGAAGATGCCCTTGTCGCCGGTCGCGAGCTCGCCCTCGAGCCAGTCGCCGTCGTCGTCGGCGGCCGAGAGGACGGTGAGGTCGGCGCCGGGTGCGAAGGCGAAGGCAGGCTGCTGGCCGGGCGGCGTCTTGTACTTCTGGACCGCGCGAGCACGGTACGGGTAGGTGGGCATGGTGGAGAGGCGGCCGTGGGGCTCTGCTGGTAGCTGGCGGGATCTGCTGGGCGCGTGCGAGCTCGTGAGCGTCAGCGAGGGCGCATCGGGCGATGACGATGAGGGGGGGGGACGAGGGGGGCGTGGACAGGGCGAGGGCGCACCTGGGGCGGCGTGTAGTGGCTCGAGTCGAGTGCTGGGAGTGCTGCTGAGGTGCTCTCGCCCTCAGAACAGCGGCGAGTGGTGAGTGGGAGGAGGAGCGAACCTCGGGGCGGCGACTCCGCGGCTCTCGCGCGCGCCCAAGTGGGGGGACCGCCTTGCTCGCTCTCGCTCTCGCGCAGCAGCTCGGGACAAGGTTCCTCTGCACAGAAGGTGAGCCCAGCAGTGCATTGCGACGCGCCGTGCCCCGACTCGCAAAGAGGGAGGGGAAAGAAAGGGTCGAAAGACGAGGAGAGAGGGGTGCGAGCCATCGTCGAGGACCAGCCCCGCGAGCCAACAGAGGGAAGGAGGGAGGGAAGGAAGAACTAGAAGAGAGGGCGAGAACGAGCAAGGGCGAGGCAAACGAGCGTGGGCATCTGGGTCGAGGGAGAGAGGGAGGAACGGCCGCGAGAGGGAGGGAGAAAAGGGGTATCGTCGAGGCAGGGGGAGGGGTCAAGCGTCCGTGGCTAAGGGTAGAGGGGAGACCGAATACGAACCAGGGCGGCCAAGAGGCCGGAAGGGGTACTGCATGCAAGAGGAGGGCGAGGGCGCAAGAAAGGGAAGCGAGCTCGGCGACTCGGGGGGCTCAGAGCATGAGCGAGTTGCTCTGCTGCACAGGCCTGCGCGCGAGAGGAGAGAGAGCAGGGTCAGCTACTTGCGCTCAAAAGGTCCACCGAGAGGAGGAGAGAGAGGGAGAGGAAGAAGAGAACGCACCTGCCGATCAAGCCCGGTGCGACGGCGCCGTCGGGTCCGCGGTGGATCTGGACGCGCCTCGGGCCCTCGCGGTACGTGTCGGTGCCGCCGAGCGCGAGCCCGACCGGCCCTGCGCCGCCGTGCCCGTGCCCGGACGACGAGTCCGAGAAGCGCCACCACGACGAGCGGCGGTCGTCGGTCGAGCCCGTCGGCGCGTGGTGCGCGCCCGCACGAGGCGAGCCGAACGGCGCCGAGAAGTCGCCCGTCGACGCCGTCGAGGTCGTCGAGATGCTGCCGCTGCGGCCGCGGTACGTGCCCTGGTTGAGGTAGAACCCGCGCAGGCCGGTCGGGCTCCCGCCGCTGCTCGGCGCCTGGGCCATGTCGCGCGGCAGGTCGCGCTCGTTGCGGCCGAGGCGCGGGCTCGACGAGAGGGCGATCGCGCCCGACTTGGTCGCGCGGAACGCGAGGTACGCGGCGATGGCGATGAGGAGGACGCCGCCCGTGACGACGACGGCGATGATGATCGTCTTGCTCTTGTCGCTGCTGCCGCCGTCCTTGGACGTGCGCCTGGTCGACGTGCCGTCGGCCGACGAGGCCGAGCCCGACTCGCCGTCGTCCGAGCCCGACTCGGAGGCGAACGACGTGACGGCGAACGACGAGACGAACGTCTGGGCGAGCTGGCCGGGCAGGCCGTCCTGCGTGTAGATCGGCGACGACGGCGTCTGGATCATGGCGCTGAGCGCGTCGACGTAGCTCGTCGGGAGCGACCCGAGGAAGACGGTGCGGATCGTGCTCGCGCCCGTCGAGTCGGTCGTCTGGTACGCCTGGAGCGCGATCGTCTCGAGCGTGCTCAACGACACGTTGAGCGCCTGCGTGACGACGATCGGGACGTAGTAGAAGATCTGGCCCGACGCGTCCGAGTTCTCGACGACCCACGACCACGGCATGCTGTCGTCGAGCAGGATCGAGATGGTCGAGACGGGCACCGTGTCGGCCGCCGCCTGCGAGACCTGGGTCGACGAGCCGTCGTCCGCCGACGACGACGACGAGCTGTCGTCGCCGGGGACGATGCGCGACGGCATGTCGCTCGGGAACGACACCTGCGAGGTGATCGTCACGGACGGCTTGCCGCTCACCATCGACGTCGACGCGCCCTGCTGCAGCGCGCTCGAGTCTGGCGCAGTCGTCGTCACCGAGCCCGACGACGAGTCGGTCGCCGAGCCCGAGGGAGACGAGCTCGAGGAGGACGGCTGGGCGATGACGAGCGTCGACGTTGGGACCCACTCGTACTCGCTGTTGATGCTCGACGAGCTCGCCGAGGACGACGACGCCGACGCCGACGCCGACGCCGACGCCGAGGCAGACGCTGCGGACGACGAGCTGGCGCCGGCCGCCGACGACGTCGCGTTCGACGAGCTCGAGCCCGTCGGGAGCGCGCTCGACGGCGAGAGCGGGCCACTCGCGCTCGGGCTGGGCCCGGCGGTCGAGGCGGTCGTGTTGCCCGTCGCGATCGGGACCGCCGCGCTCTGCGAGACCGTCGCGTTGCCCGAGGGGAGCGGCGAGGCCGGCTCGACCGAGCTCGACGATGCGCCCGGGACGGGGACGACAACGGTGCTGTTGCCGGCGACGACGGTGCTCGAGGTCGGTGCAGGCGTTGCGAGCGGTGCCGAGGCCGACGAGCGCGTGACGGGCGCCGTAGCGTTGCCGCTGCTCGCAGGGACCGAGGGCGACGGCACGGACGAAGCCTCGGCGTCGCTCGCGCTCGGGACGGCGCTCGCCGACGGGCTGAACGTCGCGTTGTTGGCCGGGTAGGTCGGCTCGGCGACGACCGAGGACGTCGCAGAGACGACGGGGAGGCGGCTCGAGCTCTGACGCGACGAAGTCGGGAGGTCGGACGCCGTCTCGTTCAGGCGGGTCGTGGGGACGACGACTTCGGGGACCGACGTGCTCGTCGGGCGGGCAGGAGCAGTCGAGTTGGCGGCCGTCGCCGGCTCGGACTCGACCGGCGCGCGGATCGTCGTCGTCGTGTCGGCGCTCGAGGATGCGGTGAAGCCCGGCACGATGGCGGTGAGGTTGCCGAGGATGCCCGACGCGCTCGACGCCGTTGCCGACGGTGCGTCCGTCTCGACGACGATAGGCGACGACGTGTGCGCCGAGGACGAGATGACGGGGACCGTCACGCTGTCCGCCGACGAAGTCGTGGGCGCCGGGACGATCGACGACGCCGCCGTGCGGCTCGCCGGCGCGCTCGTGGACGTCTCGTCGGCGATAGTCGAGACGGTCGAGGCTGCAGGAGCCGCTGCGACGGTCGAGTTGGGCGCGGCCGAGCTCTTGGTGCCGAGGATGTCATCTGCGGGCGCGAAAAGGCGGACCGAGGTCAGCTGCTGGTCGTTGACGTGCAGCAAGGGAAGGGAAGGAAGAAAGAGGAGAGGAAGACGCACCAAGCTGGCTCAGGATACCGCCGAAGCTGCCGGTGCTGGACGAGGCGGCGGCGCTGCTCGGCTCGTCCGAGGTGCTCGCGCCGACCGGTGCGACCGTGACGCTCGCAGCCTGGCTCGAGGTCGCGCTCGACGCCGCGATCGCGCTTTGTGCGCTCGACGACGCGTCGGCGGCCGAAGACGAGGACGTCGTGGTCTCGGCTTGAGCGACCGAGGACGACGACGCTGAGCTCGACGCGGCGGCCTCGCTCGCCGGTGCAGGCGCGGACGACGACGATGAGGCAGCCGGCGCGATGGAGGCGGTCGAGGATGGCGAGGCCGTCGAGCTGGGCGAGGACGACGAGCCGCCGACGAGGCTCGACACGAGGTTGCCGAAGAAGCCGCCGGTCGACGAGGCGGTTGCGCTGCTCGAGGCGGGAGCGGCGGATGACGTCGTCGGCGCCTCGACGAACGACTCGGCGATGGTCGACGACGAGTCCACAGCCGCAGCCGAGCTGGACGCGCGCGCCGCCCGGATGGACGAGGCGATCTCGCGGAGGTTCCGGCTCGACGACGACGGCTCAGTCGCCGGCTCGGACGACGATGCCTCGAACGTCGAGGTGGGCGCCGCAGTGGCCGAGTAGGTCTCGGACGCGGTGCTCAGCGCGTCCGACGAAGCCTCGGCGGCGGTCGAGCGGGACGACGAGGTGGCCGACGGCGAGTTGTCGCTCGACGAGCTCGACTCGTTGGCCGGTGATGCGGTGCTGGTCGAGTCCTCGATGGTCGAGGAGCGGGTGCGGGACGAGGTCGAGGCGGCCCTGGACGAGGTAGAGGACGAGTTGAGCGACTCGGTCGCGTTGAGGGACGAGGTCGCGTCGGCGAGGAGGGCATCCGCAAGCTCGGCGAGGTCGATGTCTGCGAGACGAGCGAGAATGAGTCAGTACAGGTCCCTGCAGGCGAGCACGAGCCAAGCGCTGCCGAGGGCGAGACGAGGGCGATTGTCGAGGGAGACGCGCCCAAGCGCGTCTCTGCCAACGGCGGGCGGGGGGGAGGGGAGCGACGACGAGAGGGGTGAAGGGCGACTCACCCTCGCGTGCACGGTCGACCGACTGGCGCTTGACGACCTGCGCACCCTCCTGCCCCTGCTGGCCAAAGCCCCGCGCCCGCTTGGCCCCCGGGGGGGTCGAGCCCACGGCGGCGGCGAACCCGAGCCTCCTCGGGCGCTGGAACGGCTCGAGGGCGGCGCGGCGCTCGAGCTGGGTCGGCTGTGGCGGCTCCTGCGGGTTGGCGAAGGCTAGAGGGGCGGCGAGGAGGACCCAGGCGGCGACGAGGGCGGGCGGGCGCATTGTCGGTTGAGGAGGAGTGTGCTGTGCTTGGCCGGGCGGACGGGCTGGGCGAGGCGCAAGGGCTGGCGGGGGGGGGGGGAGGGCGACACGGACCAGCCGAGGGCGTCGAGAGGGAAGGAGGATAGCCCTGTGGTGGTGGTGCGGGCGGCGGGGCTGGCGAGGGAGGGACGAGGGGTGGAGACGAGAGCGAGGCGGCGAGCGAGCGAGCGAGGGCTGTCTCTCCCACGCGACTCCGGCTCCGCAGCACTCGCTACCTGACAGCTCCTCGTTCTGGCAAGTGTCGCCTGCTCAGTGCCCTTTCTCTCGCCCGATTGCTCGCAACCCTCGCACCCTGGACGTCGACCGCGCGCACCCTCTTCTGCTCCTCCTTCCCTCCCCTCTTCCTCCATCGCGCTACAGTAGTACTTCGTCTCGCTGCGCTGCCACCCTCTCTCCCTGCGCCTCTGCTTCTCGCGCAGCCCTGGACTCGCACGCCGCGCCATCCTTCGTCGTCGTCGCCAACCTCGAGCCGCTCGAGGGTCGGCCTCGCTTCGGCGGTTCCCAGCCTCTCGACTCGGCTCCCGAGCCTCGTGCGCCCCCTTGAGCAGGCCCTCTGCACCTCGTCGACTTCGCTCGGGTCCGCCGCGTGCCGCATAGCAAGGTCGTCGACTGTCGAGGTCGTCGACTGTCGAGGTCGTCGTCTCGCCCGGCAGCTCCCGACTGCTGTCGCTCGCTTTCTGCTTCTCGCTGCGCCTCTTGCTACCTTCCTCAGAGCCCAGGAGGCCCGCTCTGCACCGGGCGCGTCGTCGCTGGCTTCGCGGCGCAGGGCGTCGAGCTCAAGGCGGTCAAGACTACCTGATCGACGCTCTCACGGCGGTGCGTTCCTCTTGTTCTCTCTCCGTCGTACACGCGCATCCACAGAGTGTCGAACTGACTCGAGCTGGGCGCTCAGACGCTCGCAGGTACCGCCAAGTTGGCTCGACGCCGGTCCCTCCCTCCTCCCCTTCGACCCGACCCGGCCTTCCTCCTTCCCCTCTCAGTACCTCCACCTAGTCTTCGTCTATTCTGTAGCTCTTCATCGTCGTGCCGTTGTTGCTATTCGTGCCTCTTGAGCAGGAGCGTGCCGTGCGAGGCGAGAGCTCGAGAGCGCGAAAGGACCGCTTCCTCGTGCTCGGCTCGACGAGCGGCCAGGCTGTCGCTCTGTAAGCTCTTCCGCTCGACGACAGCTACACAGAGAGAAGGACAGCTCGAAGCCCGTGCGGCGCAGAGAGGGACTGCCGCGCGCGTCGAGGAGAGCCTCTCGCCGAGTCGAGGTCCGAGCGCTCCTGTCGATGCTCAGCTTGCTCTCCCTCCTTCTCTATGAAGCCGTCTTGCTAAAGCCTCGAGAGGATGACTTGCTCGACGAGATGAAGGAGCTGCAGGCGCGAGGGTACGTGCAGAAGCTGGCGCGCGTCGAGACGAGGAGGAGGAAGAGGAGGACGCAGGAGGAGGAGCGCGAAGAGCGAGCGCTCTTGCGCCAGTTCTTCTCGCGCTCGACTGCATCTCTCGATCTCGAGCTACATATGACGATCTAGAGCTGCTGCCGAGAGGGGACCGCCGCCAGGAGCTGCGCGCGGCCGCTCAGAGCTGTTCGACGAGGAGCTCGAGCGAGCGAGGAGGGATCGAGCTGAACGACTACAGCTCTCAGCTCTCTCGAGACGGTCGATCGAGACGCAAGAGACGATGCACAAAGAGATAGAGCGGGGAGTCTACAAAAGTGCGAGTAGGGGAAGAAGGCCCGCAGGCGCTGCTCGCTCCCTCGCATCGACGTCCCTCGAGGTCACAGACGGTACCAAAGCCGAGATGTCCCCCCCCCGCCCTCACGTGCTCCGAGCCAGGACTCTCGTCGGCGCGGCCCTGCCGGCGCAGAACACGCACTCGTCGGGCAAGTGCGGCACCATGTTGAGGGCGACGGGCGCGGCGACGGGCGTGCGCCTGAGCTGCGAGATGTGGCGCCAGTTCTCGACGACGAGGACGATGGAGGCCTCGATGGCGTATGCGAAGAAGAGCTTGATGACCTGTCGGTGTCGAGAGGGGCGAAGCCGTCAGCACAAGGCTCAGAGAACGACGAGAGGGGCGAGCAAGGCGGGGAAGTCGCGCTCACCAGAAAAGCGGCTGCGAAATGCCAGTTGGCCTCCCTCACCGCATAATAGAAGTCGAGAAAGCGGCTCAAGACTGATGCGTCGCCCGAGTACATGGCGGCGCGGCGCAGCAGCTCGCACGAGAGGTCGTCGGCGTTGCCGAACGAGCACCTGCGCCCGTAGAGGATGATGGCCTTGTCGCTCAGCTTCATGTCCTCGCCGAAGACCTTGACGACCGGCAAGGCGACGCAGGAGGCCGAAATAGCAAAGGCCAAGATGCACGACGGGACGTGCAGACGACGACGGCCCGACCAGATCGTGAGCATGCTCGGCGGCATCCTGCGCGCGCAACACAGTAGGTGTCAAGGCCCACTCTTGAGCGCTGAGACGGAAGGATGAGCGGCCGCACGCACCGAGGGCGAGGCGAGAACGATTTGACGAAGACGGCCGCGCACGCGTGCGTCACCGTCCAGACGAGGTAGCTCGAGGTGGAGAGTGCCTGCGGGCATGGTGCTCGACGTCAGCTTGGGCGACTTTGTGAGCCTCAAACAAGAACGCAGGGAGAGAGGGACGCACGAGCAAGATCAGGTACTCTGGCCCGAGCCCGAGTTGCCGAGGCAGTAGCTCGGACACCGTCGAGTATGTCGGGTAGACCGGGCAGGAAGGCCCGGCGGTGAGCTGCTGCGCCTCGCAGTGCGGCACGATGGCGGCCTGAAGGCGGTCCCGGGAACCCTTGACGACGAGACGGCGTACATCCGGGTTCTCGCGAAGGTGGAGCGAGAAGACGAGGGCCGTGTAGGCGATGGCGGCGAGCGGCTGGGCCGAAGCGCGGCTGCGTACGGTCGACTGCGGGTCAGCGTTGGCTCGAGCGGCGCACGAGCGCACGAGCGCGTGCGAGGGAGAGGGGAGGGACCGGGGCGAGAGTGGACGCACCCGATGCTGACGGCGCGCTTGAGGACTCGCGAGACGGCCTGGACGAGGTCGCCGAGCATGAATGGCATGCTGATTGTTGTCGAGGCGGGCGGCGGCGACGAGCGGTGGGAGGAAGAGAGAGAGAGAGGGAGCGCGGGGAAGCGAGGAGGCGCGTGTCGACCTGCGAGCGCCGAGTCACCTCGAGGCTCTGGAGCCGCTGCAGATGCAGCCAGGTCGAGCTCGACTTGAGCTCGTACTGTTGCTCGAGCGCGAGGAGCCGCCGCTCGAGGTGTGCCGGCTCTGGGCGAGCCGAGGCTAGAGCGAGGCTCGAACCGCGAGCGCGAGAGAGCCCAAGGGCGAGCGCGCATGCACGAGCTCGTTGAGCGACTGCGCCGACATTGAGGACGAGAGGAGAGAGCCAGGACGAGGTGGGAATGGCTGCCGAGCTCTACAGGACCGAGCACCTCCCCTCGCTCGCTCCCTCACCTGCTCGCCCTCGCCGCTTCCTCCTCTCGCCGCCGCCCTCGCTCGCCGTCGGCCCTGCCCCTCACGTGCTCCCTCTCGACCGGCCCGTCGAGCCGCCGCTCCGCCTACCGCCGCGCCTGCGGCCCCTGCGCGCCCGCACCGGCTCCCTCGGCCTGCGCGAGCCCCCAGTACCGGTTGAACCGCATGCGCACGCCCTCCCAGCCGTCGAGCGCTGGGCGGCAGTCGATGAAGAAGGCGAGGTTGGGCCGGAAGTTGGCCTCGGGCGCGGGTGCTGCTGCCGAGGAGGGCGAGGAGGAGGGCGGAGGGGGTGGCGCGAGGAGGCCCGTGCCGCGGCCGGTGTAGAAGTCGATGACGTAGCGCACGCGCACGGACGAGGGCTGCGAAGGGTCGGTGCTGGGGGTGGGAGGTGCGTCGGGGGCGGAGGAGGGCGAGGGAGGGACGACGGGGCGGTCGACGAGCCAGTCGTGGCGGTCGAAGGGGGCCGTGTAGCTGCGCGCGCCGGGAGCAATGTCAGTCCTGGACGACGAGGACGAGCAGAAAGGGAGAGAGAGAGAGAGGACGCACCCGATGAGGGTCTTCCACCTCGCGCGCGGGCTGACCTCCTTGGGCTTGCCGACGAACGACACGAGCTTGCTGCCCGGGTCGACGCCCCGAGGGAGGCCGAGGGCCTCGCGCTCCCAGTCGAGGACCTGGTTCCACACGCGCTCGTTGACGGCGTTGTGGATCGGGACGACGATGCCCATGTCGCGCGCGTTCGGGTTGCGGTTCTTGCGCTCGAGGGCCGAGTAGAACGAGGCGGGCGAGGGGTAGACCCAGTTGTCCTCGGACGGGACGGCGGCTGCGCGCTCCGACTCGTGCATCGGGCAGGCCGAGGGGGGCGCATCGGTGGCCGAGGCGGGTGCGGGTGCTGGTGCTGGTGCTGGAGCGGGTGCGGCGGACGAGGTCGAGGACGACGAGGACGAGGGTGGCAACCAGCGCGGGATGGACGAGACCTCGCGCTCGGTGCTGAGGAGGTGAGCGTGCGGGTCGGTGTCGCTCTTGTGTGCCGGGAACGAGTGCTTGGCGGGTGGGGAGGGCGAGCTGGCCGTGGCTTGCTGGCCCTCGAGCCAGGCCGAGCGGGTGTCGTGGTCGACAGGGCACGCCGAGGGTGGGGGCGGGTCTTGGGGTGTCGGAGTACTCGAGAAGGGCCACATGGGCAGCTCTTTGAGGCTGTAGAGCGAGAGGGCGAGGTGTGGAAGCGAGAGAGCGACTCGGCTTCATCAGCTCGAGCGGCCGCCCCGGAGGCGACAATCGGCACCTCGTCGACCTCGCGCGCCCGCTGTTCGAGTGGATAGGGAGCCGTGTCAGACCATCACTCGCACCTCGAGCGAGTCATTGGCTCCACTGGGCGAGGGGACGAGTCGCCGTCTCGCCTTGCGGCGCGTCCGCTCTCTCTCTCGCTTTGCTCCTCCTCGTCGACCGCCTCGCCGCACTCGGGCACGCTCCATGGCACCAAAGGTCCTCTCGAGGTCGTCCACCCTCGAGAACCAGCTCGACAGCTTGTCCCTCCACGACAACGCCCACCCGCCAGCGCCCTCGACCGCTCCTCCCGCCGCTCCTCCCCGCTTGTCGACCCTCGCAAAGCCCTCGGCAGCCAACAAGGTGCGTCCCACTCACCACCAGGCTACTCTCACATCGACTGACTCCTCCCTCCCGCAACAGCTCGCGCCCATCATCCGTCCCTCGACGAGCGGGCCCTCGTCGGCGACCGCGCCCTCATCCAACATCGGCCGCACCTCGCTCCTCAAGCCCCAGCTCGCCCCGCCTGCGACCGCACGCTCGTCCACCACGACCGGCTCCCAGTACCGCGCCGTCCCCTCGTCGTACGCCCCTCCTGCTTCCTCCACCGGCCTCCAGACCAAGTACCGCCCCGCCGCACCCTCGACCGCGACCAACCCGCCCTCGTCGGCCTCGAACCTGCGCGTCCCGGGACCTTCCTCTTCCTCCTCCTCCTCGTCGACGCAACCCTCGCGCACCGGCCCGCCGCCTCCCTCGGCGTCGCCCGACATCGGCTCGTACGACGGCGGCTTCGAGCGCGACGACCGCGGCCCGGCGCAGGGCGGCGCCCAGGTCCTCAAGGGCGAGGCCGTCAAGACGCTCGCTCTCGACTCGTCGAGCGCATCGGGCAGGTGCGTCCTCTCACCTCGTCGTCACTCCCCGTCTGCGTGACCCTGCCTGCTTTCGCAGCGGGCGCGCCGCGCTTGAAGGGAATTTGGGCGACGATGTAGACTGACGCCCTCACCGCCTACGGCGCACACACAGCCACCGCACGACGGTCCCGTTCTCGCTGTCGTCGTTCGAGATCGGCAAGCCGCTCGGCAAGGGCAAGTTCGGCCGCGTCTACATGGCCCGCACAAAGGCCGAGCCCAAGTACATCGTCGCCCTCAAGTGCCTCTACAAGGAGGAGATCATCAAGAACAAGGTCGAGAAGCAGGTCCGCCGCGAGATCGAGATCCAGTCGCACCTCGCGTGCGTCCCCCTCCCTCCTCCTCCTCCCTGCGCTCGGGCCCTCCTCCTCTGGGCAAGCAAAACTGACTCGAGCTCTGCTTGCTCCTGCTCACAGACACCCCAACATCCTGCGCCTGCACGGCTACTTCCACGACGAGCGCCGCATCTTCCTCATCCTCGAGTTTGCCGGCAAGGGCGAGCTGTACCGCTCGCTGTCGCGCACGGGCAAGTTCAGCGAGAAGCGCGCCAGTCGGGTGCGTGCCTGCTCTCTCCTCCTTTGACGGGCTCGAGCGCGCCGGTGCACGGCGAGCTGACGCTCGTCACGACCTCGTTCCTCGCCCGCAGTACATCGCCCAGATGGCCGACGCGCTCGCGTACCTGCACGCCAAGCACGTAATCCACCGCGACATCAAGCCCGAGAACATCCTCATCGGCGTCAACGGCGACCTCAAGCTCGCAGACTTTGGCTGGAGCGTCCACGCGCCGGGCAACAGGTGCGCTCTCTCCCACCCTCTCCTCCCTCCTCCGCCCTCTCCTCCCTCTCCCTGCCTCTCCTTCTTCTGCAGCATGATCTTGACACTGACTCGCACCTCTCGCACCCTCTCGCTCGCCCGCTCGCAGGCGCACGACGCTCTGCGGCACGCTCGACTACCTCCCGCCCGAGATGGTCGAGAACAAGGAGCACACGACGGCCGTCGACCTGTGGGCGCTCGGCGTCCTCACGTACGAGTTCGTCGTCGGCACGCCGCCGTTCGAGGACCTGAGCGGGCACGCAGGGACGTACCGCAAGATCCAGAGGCTCGAGTACACGATCCCGCAGAGCGTCAGCCCCGAGGCGGCTGACTTGGTGCGCAAGGTGCGTCCCTCGCTCTCTCCTACCTCTCACATCACGCCTCGAAGCTCCCTGACCCTCTCACTGACTCGCTCCCCACCCTCTCCTCCTTCCTCTTCGACCTCTCTCCCTCCCTCCTCTCGACCTTCTCTCTTTCCTTCCCTCCCTCACGTACTCGCGCCCGCAGCTCCTCCGCCTCAACCCGCTCGACCGCCTCCCGCTCAAGGACGTCGCCGCGCACCCGTGGATCAAGAAGTACGAGAAGCGCGCGACGGGCAGCACGGCCGGCGCTGACTCGGCGGCGGGAGGCGCGAGGGCGAGCCGCTAAGGATGGACGGAGGGAGGGGGACGGAGAGGGCGAGAGGGAAGAGGAGGAGGAGGTGGAGGGCGAGTCGAGTTCGCGTTTCGGAAGCCGAGCCGGGCGGGCGGGCGGTCCCTGTTGTTCGAGTAGCTCCTTCTTCGAGCCTTGCTGTCTCTCCTGCGCTTCCTGCACTATCATCGTCGCTGTGCTCTCTGTTTCTCTCGCTGAGCAAGGAGCGAGAACGAGAGGAGGGAAGGCACGCCTGCACTGCAGCTCGAAGAAAGAGTACAACTCGGCGATGACGCTCAAGGGCGACGACGACAAAGGACGAGGGCGCACGCTCAGCGCTTGACGGGCGCCATGCGCAAGACGACGCCGCGCAGGCTCTTGCCCCACCCGCCGTACAGCGGCGTGCGGCACACGGGGCAGTGCTTCTCGAGCTCCGGGTCGCCGCCGCCCTCGTCGTCCCCGTCCGCCGCCGCCCACACCGGCGTCCCGCGCCCCGTCCTCCGGCGCCCCTGCCCGGCGAGGCGCGCGAGCGTGCTCGAGAGCGCCGCCGAGCCTGCTGCGGCGCCGCGGCCCCTGCCTCGACCCCTGCCCGCCGCCCCGGGCGGCGGCGGCGTGAGCGCCGGGCCGGCGACGAGCGCGGCGTGGAGGCACGGCGCGCAGAAGGCGTGGCCGCAGGCGGTGAGGGCGAGGGGCGAGGGCGCGCCGAAGCAGATCGGGCAGGTGAGGTTGGCGAGCGAGGGGAGCGAGGCCGAGGGGGAGGGCGAGCGGGGCGGGGCGGCGGCGGGAGGGGCGGCGAGCTTGAACGGTGGAGGAGGGAGGGAGCTCGACGACGAGCGTGCGCGTGCTTTGCCCTTGCCCTTGGCCCTGCTCTGGTCCTTGAGCTTGCCCTCGTCCTGGGTCTTGACCTCGTCGTCCTCGCCCGGCGAGAGGATCCGGCGCTTCTTCCTCGCGCGCGACGACGACGCCGGGACCGACACGAGCAGCTCGCCCTCGCCGTCGCTGTCGTCACCGTCGTCCGAGAGCTCGACCGCCGGCGTCCCGCCGCTGCCGCCACCGCCGCGACCCTCGAAGAGCGACTCGCCCGGACGGCGGCGCGTCCCGCCCGCGCCGTACACGATGCGCGGCAGGCCGGCGTCGTCGCCGTCGTCCGTCAGGTCGAGTACAGCGCCGGCGGCCGACGTCGACGCCGCGGCCGAGGCTGCTGCTGCTGGCTCGGCGGACCCGCTCGTGCTCGCGCTCGCACGGCCGCGCTTGCGGGTCGAGCGCGCCGCCTCGGCGGCCTCGTCGCGCTCCGTGTCCGGCTCGGCCTCGGCGTCGTCGACCGCGGCGCGCGGCGCCCTGCCGACAAAGGGCGCGCTGCTCGGTCCCGCTCGAGGTGGCGCGGGGTCGTCCTCCTCGGTGCTCGGCTCGGCGAGGTCGTCCTCGTCCGTGTCGGGCTCGGGGATGGGGCGCGATGGGCGGTGAGCTATGCTGGAGGTGGATGTGCCGGCGATGGCGGTGCTGGTGCTGGCGGTCGGTCGGCGCGCGGGTGCGGGGTGCGAGGACGATTCGGTGGAGGGGGAGGACGACAGCGACGACGACTTGTCGCGGGGGCGCTTGCGGCTGCGGGTTGCCGAGCTTGAACCGTCCATGCTGAGCTGCACCACTGGGCTGCTCGACAAGGTGGACGGGCGGGGGGTGGTGAGATGGGCGAGCTAAGTGATGAGGACGCGGTGCGGTCGTGCGCGCGCGGGAGGAGGTGGGAGAGGCGATGGGGCGGTGTAGGGTGCTCTGGTGGCGACTGACGAGCTGTCTGCACACTCGTCGAGGCGCCTTGAGGTGCCGAGGTGAGCGAGGAGGAGCGAGTCCCGAGCCGCTCTCCGCCCCGCTCGACCACCACGACCCGAACCACCTCGCCTCGCCTCGTGCGGCTCTCTTTGCACTCGCCGCCAACTGCAGCTTGAATGAAACTCTCGAGTGGGGCGCATCAAGCCAAAGAAACGCGTGACTCGCCCTGTCTCCTCGTCGAAAGCTCTCGCTCTCGCTCTCTCTCGTCCTCGTGGCAGCTGCTGCGAGATCTGCATTGCCCGCTCAATCTACATGGCGTCCGTCATCTGCACACACAGTCGAGCAAGTCAGCGAGAGCGCTCGACGGAGCAGGTCAAAGCCTACGAGAGAGCGGCGGACGCACCTTCCTCCCGATCTCGGACCGCCAGCCGTGCGCTCCCTCGAACCCGTTGGCCTCGCCGCGGTAGTCCATAAAGGTCTGCATGATCTCCTGCGGGCGTCAAGAGCGAGAGGCAAGGCGTCACTGCGAGCGCTGGCGTGAGGAGCGAGCGACAGAGTCGAAGACGGACCTGCTGCGACGTCATGACGAAGGGCCCGTGCTGCACGACCGGCTGGTCGAGCGGCTCGCCGGCGACGAGAACAAAGCTGACGTCGTCGCTCGCCGCCTCGAGCCAGACGCCCGTCGTGCCGTCCTCGTTCGAGAGCACGGCCGTGTGGTACTGCTCGACGGGCGCCGAGAGCGAGCCGCTCGATGCCGCCGACGAGGACGAGGACGCCCCGACGCGCGTCTGGCCCTCGAGGGTGTAGATCTGCGAGCGCGGCGATGAGGAGGGTCAGGTTGGCGCAGGGAGGAAGAGGAGGGAGAGGAGAGACGGGGACGCACGAAAGCGTTCCACCCAGCCGGCACGGGCTGCCACACGCGCTCGCCCTTCTTGGCCATGAGAAAGTGGAGGAACCAGCACCCTCCGAGGGGCCGCACGTTGCCCTTGACGACGCCCTCGTCGGCCGAGCCGTGCGCCTCGCCGCAGACGACCTTGATCGTCGTGTCGGGCGTCGGGTGCGCAGAGCTGATATCGGCCGCCTTACGCTCCTGGTACGACGCCTCGACCATCTTGTGCTCCTTGGGGAGGTCGATCCAGCTGCGGTTGGGCGAGAGGGAGGATGGAGAGGACGAGGAGGTCAGCTCGAGGAGGACGGGCAGGGCGAGGGAGGAAGGGGCTCGAGCGACGCACAGCTGCAGGCCCATCGGGTCCTCCTTGCCGGGTCCGTGTACAGGCATCTCGCTGTGCATGATGCCGCGACCGGCGATCTGTGGAAGGTGCGGCAGTTCGTCAGCGCGATCTCAAAGCAGCAGTGCGAGGGCGCAGTGCTGGGCCGATGCGCGCGGGCGACGCACCATGAACTGAAGGTCGCCGGGGCCGATGCGGCCCTTGTGGCCCTTGAAGTCCTCGTGGTCGAACTCGCCTGCGAGGGGAGCGGGCAGAGTCAGCTTCGGGGACGATGCTCAGGCTCCTGGACCTCGAGCGGAGCTCACCTTTGAGGAGGTAGGTCAGGGTCGTCATGCCTCGCTGCACAGGGTCTGAGTCAGCTTCGTCGAGACGGACAGGAAGAAGAGAGAGCGGGCGCACATGCGGGTGGTCGGGGAAGCCGGCGCCCTCCTGGACGACGAAGCTGCGCGCGCGAGGCAGGTTCAGCGACGGCGCGCTTGCAGCGGAAGGCTCGAGACTCACTTGTCGAGCATGAGGAAGGGGCTGAAATTGCGCAGGGCGGGTGTGCCGATCGAGCGGCGGACCATGGCTCCTGCGCCCTCGGGCGTCTCCTGCGAGGACGAGGAGGGATGGGGTCAGCTTGCTGGGCGCTGCGTAGAGGCTAGAAGGACTGGACGCACACGGGCGAGGACGGTCTTGACGATGGAGCGCGAGACTTGAGCGACGGACATGGTCGGCGGCGAGTTGGTTGAGGACGAAGTGGAGCGAGACGAGGAGAGGAGGAGAGCGGCGAGGAGAGCGGTCAAGGCGGCAGCGCAGGCGAATGCGCGGTGCAGGTAAGCCACGATGTGCGACTCAGCAAGAGCAGCTTGTGGCTAGGAGCAGAAGAGCGTGCGTGCTGATGAGGCGAGAGCCGGGCTCGAGGCTGACGAGGGCGACGACGGCCGTTGCCGAACGAGGCACTTTGCAATTCAGCGCGTGCGGCGAATCTGGCTTCCTGCGCAGGAACCGGGCCGATTCGAGGCCGCGAGCGGCAGTCGCTCCTCCCTGGCGTCACCACTCGCTCCCGCCGCGACCACACCCAGCTCGCACAGCTGCAGCTCGGCTCTACACGGCGCAAGATCATCCTGCCCAGCTGTCCGACAAGCCCGACCCGCCCGTCGCCGCCAAACCAGCCGTCGACTCGTCCCCCACCTCGAGGCCGAGATGGCGACAGCAGCCGTATGCACCCCTCTCGAGCACCCGCACGCCCTCGTACTCGACTCGAATCGGCACGCAACAACGCCGAGAGCGCGCGCGACGCCCTCGCCGAGCCGCTGTATCGCTCCACCTCCTCCTCGTCTCGCCCCGTCGACAAACAAACGGCGCAGGCTCGGCACAGCAGCGCATTTCCGCCTGTTCGACCAGCTCCCGGTCGAGCTTGTCGAGCGCATCGTCGGGTACCTCGACCTCGACGAGCTGTGGCGCCTGCGCACTGTCAACCTCGCCGTCCGTCCCTTTCCGCCTCAGCCCTTTCGCCCTCGTCCCTCCGCTGACCTTTCGCCCTCGCGCAACGCAGTTCTACACGCTCCTACGAGCTCCCCGACACTACCGCGACATTTCGATCCCGCACCTACCGCACCTCGACCCGCACCTCGTCGCCTTCCTCCCCTCGGTCCTCGGCGGCACCCGGCACCTCTCCCTGCGCTCCTTCCCCTCGTCCCTCCTCTCGACCCTCCTCCCGGCGTGCTCGTCCCGCCTAACGACGCTCGACCTGTCGTTCTCTGGCGTGCGCGACGCCGACCTCGTCGTCCTCGCCAGCGCAGCAGGTCACGACGAGCCGGGCTCGACGACGTCGAGGCGCGCCACAGGAGCGCTGCAGAGCCTGCGCACCCTGCGCGTCAAGGGCTGTCGGCGCCTGTCGACCTTCCTCGGGCAGCTGTGCCCGCGCGACGACTGTGCCGGCGAGCCGGTCTTGCCCTTCCTCGAGACGCTCGACCTCTCGTGGTCGTCCCTCTCGCTCCTCCCCCTCCCCCTCTCGACACACCTCCCTCGACTCGTCGACCTCAACCTCAGCACAACGCCCTACCTCGCCCTGCCGCATCTTGCCGACGCGCTCGTCGACCTCCCGCCGCGGCTCGCCGTCCTCGACCTGAGCCACCTCGGCCTGTGCGCCCGGGACCTGCGCGGGCTCGGCACGGCGGCGGACGATCCTCAGCTCGACGTCGAGTACGTCGTGCCCATCGGCGCCGCAAGGCACAGCCCGGCGCGCTCGTCGCCGACGAGCGGCGCCGACGCTCGGGCCCCTTCCCGCCTCTCCTCGCCCTCACGACCCGCCCTCCATCTCGTCCTCTCGGGGAACGACGCCCTGACGCACCAGTCGCTCGCGGCGCTGCGGCACCACTGGGCGGCGCCGCACTCGCAGTGGGCCGGGCGCCGACCGGTCGAGGTCGAGCACAGCCCGGTCCTGCTCGAGAGCGACGACGAGGACGACGTGCGGCGGTTCGTCGAGATGGTGGCCGGCGTCGTCATGCGCGGCGGGGCGGAAGGAGAGGGGCGGGCGAGCGGGCAGGGCTGAGCGGCGGAGGTGGAGCGGGTTCGAGGTGAAGCTTCACTGGCTCTCGTTGCTCGCTGCGATGCACCTCTTCTTCCTCTCGCACAGCGCACACACGTTCGAGAGACCTGGAGAA
>Ga0308169_10002601_pt1 | contig 18490 bp, 30 predicted proteins | sample PhyBR1_2_FD_202139 | JGI IMG/M metagenome (GOLD analysis project Ga0308169, IMG submission 202139) | Phyllosphere microbial communities from UC Gill Tract Community Farm, Albany, California, United States - DLSLSB.R1 | ecosystem: Host-associated > Plants > Phyllosphere > Unclassified | place...
GCGGCCCAGGTTTGGTATGAATCGTTGCATTCGTCTGTCCATCTCTCGACGGCCTCGAACGCTGCATGAAAAGAAGAATCCAAGTCCAGCCCTCTCCGGCCCCACACGACCACGCACACTCATGACGATGAGATGCGAGCCGCTTATTTGTGGGTGGACTTGATCTTGAAACCCCTCGACTTTCTCCTTCCTCGGGCTCGCTCGAACTTCCTTCCCTTGCTGGCGACGTACGGCTTGCCGCCCTTGAGGGGTCCACCAAAGTGCTTGACGGCCTCTCGGACGTTCCTCTTTCCTCGGAGGAGGACGGTGTTGGATCCGGTCGGGGCTCGGATGGCGAGCTGGTCGAGGGTCAGGGCCTCACCGCCGGCGGCAACAATTCGCTCTCGGGCAGAGGTGGAGAATTTGAGGGCGGCGATCGAGAGCTTGGGGACCTCGGGAAGTCGCTCGTCGTCGAGGATGGTGCCGACAACGACAACGGTCTTCGAGTTGTCCGGGTTGGAGCCTCGGGTCTCCTTGACAATTCGGGAGAGGGAGATGGGGGGTCGGTTGATCTGCCGTCAGCGCCATGCACCAGCAGCGAGCCAGCGTGCCGACTCACCTTCGACATGAAGAGTCGTCGGAGGATGACTCGGTTGAATCGCGAGTCAGTTCGTCGAGCGAGGAAGCGGTAAAGCTGTTGTCAGCCGAGTCCGACAGGGGGTCGAGAGTGTGAGGGGTCGAGCAAGACGGCGACGATGGCCATGGTCGGCCGGCACGAGCTTGCAGAAACCCTCTGCGACGCTGTTGCACCGGTCGCCATGCCACCCAGTCATCCCGCCGTCCCGCTCCAATCCCACATCTCACAGTCGAGACGCCCGAAACCCACCTTCACAAGCAGGAGCAAGTACGGGTCCTCCGACTTGGGGGCCTGTCGGTTTCCCTTTTTGACGTGGTGGTGTCGAATGTCGATACCCATCCTGCGCGTGTGAAGAGATGGTAACAAGAGAGAATGACAGAGAGAGAATCGGATGTGAGGTTGGCAAGGTGGTAACAAGAAAATGCGGTTAGCGACAATCCCAGCATAATTTCGTGCTCCCCGCAGCGCCCGCTCCGCCTCGCCCACGACCGCCGATCATCCAGTGTTCCCCAGTGTCCCTGTTGCTGCTGCAGCTCGCCGCATCGCCAACATCCTCTCCTGATCTCCTTGTCGTCGTCGACGCTCCGCAAATCCTGCTCCGGTGCGCACGACTCCAAAGCCTCACTTGACGGTCGTCCGCTACCCTTGTTCCTCCGCCTTGCTGCACTGCGTGTCGTGGGGGTAAGATGGATAGTAGCTCACCTGATTGATTGATGACCTGTTGACGATGAAGACTGGACACTTTACCTCGAAACAGCCAAAACAGCAGCAGCAGCGAGCACCGACAGCCAGGGAGCGAGCGAGCGAGCGACGGAGGCAGAGAGTCAGCCCGCCAGCCAGCCAGCAGCCAGCAGCGACCCACCACACCCACTCACTCGCCGGCCCTCGCCTGACCCAGCCAGCCAGCCAGCGGGAATCCGGCCAGCAAAGGGCGGGAAAAGTGCCACACGCGGCGCTATCGTCGGGGACAAGTGAGAGCAGTGCATCTCGCAGGGTGGGTGGCAAATCTCCCTTTGTCGGCGATAATTTCGCGTCGCAACTGCTAAAGCCGATATGGTCGCTTCTTTAGGTCCCGTGACGCGGCGGCGGGTAGAGTGCTTCGTCGCGTTATCCTTGCGCTCGCAGAGGTGTAAATAGCCATCAACCACCGATTGCACAAGCGGGCAGACCCCCCGACATGACCTTGCATAGGCCGATGGTCTCCACCCTCATCTCACCGACCAAGCTGTAGTACTTCCAACTGCGAGAACCTCCGTCCGACGTCCCCGAATTAGGGAAACAAGCCGGGCCCGATGCTGTGAGCCTCCCAGACAAAGCAAACGAGGCGAGACATGCATGCATGCACGTAGCGCGCAATCACCGCGGCGATCATCGTAACACCGCCGGACTTCGTAATTCTCTCGTTGTCACACTCACGCCCGTTGTCCGACTCCCCGCGTTGGTGTCGGTGCTGCCCTTTGCGACGCTGTCTTTCAGCCCGAAGATCAGGTCCTTTGCAACATCCCAAGGACACTTCTCCGCGGTCGCGTAATGAGCTTCCAACTCAGCCGTAGAGAAAGAGCCGGTCGTCAGCATCTGCTGTGCCACCGTCTTCACGGCTGTTGCAAACGGATCGTCAGACAAGTCATGTCTTTCGGGTCCTTTTGCCGACAACAGCTCCAGGGTACCCAGAAAGGGCACACTGGTGACACACCAACATGGGCTTGTAGAGGGTTTTTCGTTGCTCGCGTGGGCTGTGTACACAGTGTAGGTGCCCTGTTCATACCTGGTAGCCCACAACGCCGGGAGAGGAGGATAGTCTCTCACATAGGCTGGGCCATCTTGTGTAACCGCCTCTCGGATGAGCGAGAACTCCGGGACGGCCGTCTCCCGTGCTTTGGGATAGCGAGAAAGAATTAGGTCTTGGAAGATATAGTTGAGCCTTTCTGAAGGAGTTCCAAGGTTCATGATGAGATGATGGTACAAGTCGTCAGGCATGGGCCGCGGGATATAAGGACGCAGGCAGTTGGACGCCATCAGCCTGATCCTTTGACTAGAAGCGGTATGGACGGAGCGGGGTGAGAAAGGGGGATCTGCTGGTCTGCGCGCTCAATGGGGACACGTGCTTGCTTTGCAGACCGCTCAGGAAGGCGTACGGCGTTCGACAGACTTCGCGAGTGATAGTGCTCCGCATGCTGTCTCGTCCGAGCACCTCGGGGCCTCTCCTTGGCGAAGGAATGTCGTCTCCCCCTGTTCCTCAACTCCGCTGTAGCCAGTGGTGGACCGCCTGATCTACCCACATGCATAGCCCTCTTTTGAACGTATTTCGGCGTGACGTCCGAGAAAAGCTGCTCGCTTGTCTACTGCCTTACCGATGGCCGGCTCGCTGAACAAGCCACGCTAAGGCGGGTGCTGCGGTGGGCTTCATGATTGAGGGGGAGTTTCCAGGCAGGAGACGCTTCTTCGACCAGCGTGCCAGTAGGAAGGTGGGTGGGTTGTGTGCTGTTCACGTCTTCTCTGCATGCCCAGGTCTCTGTTGCAAGTCTACAGACGTTCAACCCGTGTACGAGATCCAATGGCCTAGCAATTGATGCGGTCTAGCCCATCTGCCTCCTCGCGCTGCCTTTTCTGTATCGTGCATGCCACGCAACTGCCATCCTCAGGCTCGCTCTCAAAGCCTCCGCATGTGTAACGAGACCCCTGTGAGATGCTGCTCAATACCGATGCCATCACCTCAGGGTGTCTCCAAGAGTGCTTGTAGCACGGCTCATGGCTGGCGGGACTCATAGAATTCTCCAATCGGTCCTCCAGCATCTGCTTGGACAGCTCGGAGACCGCGTTCGACAAGGCGCTGCGGAGACTGCCGGGATGTGCAGTCTCGTGATCCGGTATGACAGTCGTCTTGCAACACCACCGTCCCCATCCCTCCCAGCGGTGCACCGTCATGTGCGAAGCTCGAACGGTGTATTTCGAACCGTGATCGGTGATTGACCAGAACATCTGCCACTCTGGGTGGACGCTCACGCAGGTCCGAGCCCCAGCATGCGCTTTGCGCTCCATGAGCGGAAAGAACGGGATGCACCGCGAGTCCGAACGTCTCAGGCCGATATGATGATCTCGCAGGAAACGAATTAAGAGACTGTTGACTTCTCGGGAGCTTGGATTCGAGTCCCACGGATCCGTTTCCATGGTGGGCGAACGCGGCCGGGAAAGGGCAGGTCCATCGAATGGAAATGCGGCACTGATGAGGGAAAATCAATGACCCACACGCCTGCTCACGTCCATGACGTTCTGGGGAGAGAGGACCCCAGGTATCAGTATAAAGGATGGTTAGGGAACATTCGCATGCATCACATTGCTATGGTCGAAGGTATAATCACATTGGATCATGGACGTATTCACAGTAGCGGAGATTCTCCTCATACAGGGCTTCTCAGTTCGTCACTTCTCCCCATTCTCCCGCACACCCACCAAAATGCCCTCTTCTCCATTCTCGCCGTTGATAGTGTCTGACCTCTCCTCAACGCATGCTACACGGAGTCGGAGGCGAAATCAAGTTTGGGCTCGGTGCCCGACTCGGGGATATGATCAAGGTCTTTCTCGGTAAAACCCGACCCAATGAGAATGTTGCTGAGGGTCCAACTCAGGTCGGCGGGTGAGGCAGCCACATGGGAGTAGAGCGGCCGCTGACTGACTGCGGTTGCAGCTGTGGAGAGGCTCGTCAGATCATGCAGCATGTCGGTCGCCAGCTTGGTAATCGCTTTCGAAATGGCAACGATCGGACTCTGGGTGGTCTGTGGCTGCGGCTCGATACGCATCGTCTTGGTATGCCAGCTGAGCTCCTCAGCGGACTTGCGCACGAGACATGACGTGCGAACTGCACAGTCCGTATCACTGCGAGTGATTGACCAGACGACGGGCTCAGGCGAGGCCGCGCAGCAGCTGTAAATCCCGGACCCGGACTGGATGTCCTCTGTCAGCTCCTGGAGTGCTTGCTGGTTGTTTGAGCGGGGGGCCCGGCGTTCCATGTACGCGAGCAGCATGCTCCTTGCGGTCTCTGGCTCAATGCCCCTTGGGATCCACTCCTGAACCTTCTCCCAGAGCTTGGCGGAAAGTGATCGTGGGGATCGCGCCATCGCCTGCAAAGATTCCATGTGTGATGGTCTCAAGGGATGCCATTTGGTGTCGGCCAGAGACCGCTCTGTCACCTTGATCACAGCTTCGTCGATCTTGGTCCGCAGAAGTGCGGGTTCAGAGCCGTGAAACGCTTCACTCGTCCTCAGCCACTTGGGCCGTCCTGTGTATGTGGTGTCTGTCTGACGTGCCAAAGAGAGCGCGTACGAGGAGCCGTCTTTGGCACAGCACACGAGCGTCCCCTCTGCAGGGCCGGGACCAATCCATACCTGGGCGTGCTTCGGGGTCTCGTCCCGTAGTCCTACGAGCTCTCCAAACTCGTGATTGTCAGTCGTCAGTCCAGTCAAGTCCTTGCGAACGTGATCCTTGATGTACTGGTCGATGACTGAATGAGCCGAAATTGAAGGCATGATGTGCGGATTCGAATGTGGGGCGTACGCGAGTGCTGCGAATCCTCTGGCTACAATCAGCTCGTGGGTGGCGATGAGTCAGTCGCTGAAAGGCCTGGATGGTGATCCCACACTTCTCGCCCCTCTGAAGAGAGAAGGGCTCTGAATGTCTTGATACAAGCCTTCGAGACAGTGTCGTCATAGATGGAAATCTCGACACAAAGGATGGTTCGCCGCCACACTGGTCCAAGGTGCAAAAGGCCCCTGGTGCGTCAGATCGCGTGGCGAATGGGCGTACACCCAGCAGGTGAGGATGGCAGGAACTTTTTGGGTGTGCGACACCGGTAAAGTGAGTCGGCGCTGTGAGAGTGTGAAGATGTCGCCTAAGAGCTGTGGCGAATACTGCGTGCCCTGCTAATACCCAGCAGAGGTCGCGACGCTCCAAACCTCACGCTCCATGGCCCACCTTCGCCCCAGTATTCGCGTCCTTCTTGCCTGCTAGAAAGGATAGCCGCCACACCGGACCTCTGTCGCTTAACTGGGACATGTTTGCTGCTCGCAATGCAGGTTGATGACACCGGCGGTCCGACGCGCCACCGTTTGCTCGGGCAATGCGTGTGGCTCTTCCCTATTGTGCTCGAAAGTATGGGTCACCAACTCTGCAGCTTGCAGTTGCCGCTTGCACGTCCTTGACTTCCCTATCATTGCGTACAGTGACGGTGCTGAAGGAGCTGCACGTGGTTTCGTCGTCTTCTCTTACCGATCATCCCTGCCCTGCGCGCCTCCTGCCTCACCCGGGCCTTCAGCTGGCGCACCTGTCCCCTCTGTCGACCTTCCCTGCTCCATCGACTCCCCCCGCTGCGCTCGTTCCGCCTCCGCAGCCGCTCCCCGCGCCATCACCGACTGTTTGATGTCCACTCGTTCCGGCCACGAGTCGGCCATCTTCGCGCGCAACGAGATGCCGGAAACGCCAGGGAACGTCGTCGAGCCCGCGCCCGCAGAGGGGCCTGCACCCGCAGTGCTCCTCCGTCCGCCTTTCCGCGTTGGTGTCCCCGCGTCCAACATCTCCACATCACCGTCATCCCCTGCCAGTGCCGGCCGCTTCCCCGTCAACTGCGCGTTGAGCTCCGCTTCGCGCTCAAACTCCGTCTGCATCTTGCTGATGACCTTCCCCCTCAGCGGTTGGCGCTCCGCCAGACGCCGTAATTCGGTAGGCGTATATCCTCTTTCGGCGATATCGGCAAGATGCTCCGGTTTGGCGATGGGCGCGAGCTGCCGTTCGAGCTCGGGGTCGAGCGTGACTGCTGTCAGCGATCTGTTGAGATGGGCGAATATCCACTTACAGCGGTGATACGCCTGCGTAGGGCGGGCATTGACCTCGATCAGGTCGGTCAAGGTAGCGATATGTGTCTTCCTTGACGGCCGCTTTTGACGCGTCCCGACGGGGCTCATCGATCTCTGTCTTCTCGTCGGCGACTGCGACTCGTCTCCTGCTGCTGACTCGACCCCGGTGCGGCCAATGACAGCTTCGACCTCGGCACTCATCCCGGGCGCCATGTCTGAGACGGAAACAAGTGGACTCGAGGGTGCCGGTGAATCCCGCAGCCTGCTCGGACCAGCCTCTGCAATCGAAGTCTCTCGCTCGGTCGTCGCGGGCAGTGTTGGCTGGGCCGATGCAGTCCCAGTCGGACTGAGCCTCGACATGCCGTCCGTGATCGGTGCGACGCTGGACACTGGATGGGCTGAACCATGTATCGACACGTGATGTAATGACGGGCCCGGCGCGGGCGATGCGGACGGCAGGTCGGAAGTGACGGGTCGCGCTTTGCGGCCCTTCTTCGGGCTTGGGGGGACTTCTTGGCCCGCTGGTCGGAGGGTCACCGGTCGAAAGGTCAGCCGGTTCGCTGTAGAGTGCCATGGCGGGCGCGAGGGCGCGTGGGGGTTCTCCTCGTCTGCCATTAACTTGAGCTGAGACGCGGAAAGACATGGCGTCGCGCGAGAGAATGGGCGGGCTCACTTCGTATCCGGCCGAGGATGATCTCGTCACCTATCATCCGCGTCACCTCGCCTTGGAAGACCTGATTTGCGATCTTGAGGAAGGGCATAGGCGTATCGAGGCCCTGTTGTCAGTTCTGCTCAGTGTCGAACGGGAGGAAGGTTGGTGTTGAGCCGGGACGCACGATGAGCTGGTACGAGTTCTCTCTCAACAGAGTCTTGTTATCGATGGCTTGTCCCAGGTCCATCACCACATATACTTCCTATCTGTCAGCTGGGACGAACGACATCATTTAGCAGGACTCGCCTCGTCCTCGCTCTCGTACTCGTCTGCATCCTCCAACTCCTCAAACGACTCGACCTCTTTCCACCCTTTGCCGAGGATCGACTGTCCCTCCCGCAGATACGTCTCGACATCCTCCGAGCTCTGAATCATCCTGATGGGTCCTTCAGATGCTGGGAGTGAGTCTAGCTCGGCGGCCAATGCTATATGCGCAGTGATGAAGCATGATCAGCTCGTGACAGTCTTGTCAACAAGCTCAGCAATGATCGCACAACGGACTTGGCCGCGATCTCCGCCTTCCTTCCGTCATCCGATCACCCAACTCTTCCTGGCACGTCTAACATCACACGACTCGACTTTTTCACGACTCCTTGATCCTCTCGTATCCATCACTGCGCCATGTCCGCCGCTGCAGCCAAGGGAAAGGCAAAGGAGAAGCCATTGGCGTCGTTGTTGGCAGGCGCCACTGCGGGCGGTATCGAGTCGTTCGTCACTTTCCCGCTGGAAAGTCTTAAGACTCAGCTGCAATTCGGCGCGCTGGAAGGTGGGAAGGTGCGTTGACATGACGTACTTCCTACTTGGCGACCGGACAGAGAGATGCTGGTAGACGAGCTCACGTGCAGCAACCCGGTCTGATCACCGCCGTGAAGCGGACGTACGCCCAGCGAGGTATCAAGGGCTTTTACTCGGGCTGCACCGCTGTGGTCATCGGGAATGCTGTCAAGGCCGGCGTGCGCTTCACGACGTACGACCAATTTAAGTCGTTGCTCAAGGACAAGGACGTGCGTTTTACCTTATGCACGCGGCCATCACCAGCAAAGCTGACGGGCAGGGAAAGCTGTCGGCCCCGCGGTCGATGCTGGCCGGTCTTGGAGCCGGTATGATGGAGGCGATCATTGCTGTCACGCCGTCGGAGACGATCAAGTGCGTATGGCAGGGACAGAAGCGAGGTCAGAATGACTGACGGCAGGACGAAGATGATCGAGGACTCGAAGCGGCCTGAACCGAGGTTCAAGGGCTTGGCGCACGGTGTCAAGACCATTGTCCGGGAGGACGGATACAGGGGGATCTACCGCGGTCTCGGTCCAGTTGTGAGTTGTCCTGACGACGACTTTGATGTCGCCGATACTGTTGAGAGGTAAACTGACTGTCAGATGCTCCGACAAGGCGCAAACTCCGCCGTGCGGTTCTCGTCTTACTCGACGTTGAAGCAGCTTGTGCAGGGCAACGTTCACGCCGGAAATCAATTGCCAGGCTGGATGACATTCGGGATCGGGTCAATGGCCGGTATCATCACTGTCTGTAAGTCGCTCTCTCTCCCGCAACAGTCTCCCACAGAAGCTGACGTGCAGACACGACCATGCCTTTCGAGTGAGTAGCAGGATCATCCTCGTCGTTCAGGCGACCGCCATGAACTGACAAGGTTGACATACAGCGTGGTCAAGACGCGAATGCAGTCGCTGCGGGCGAAGCAGGAGTACCGCAACGCGCTGCACTGTGCTTATCGAATCGCCACGGAAGAAGGCGTGTTGAAGTTCTGGAAGGGGACCGTGCCGAGATTAGGGCGACTCATCGTAAGCATGCGGGACATCCAGGTGCCGTGCCGAGCTGACGGTAGTTGAGCGGAGGTATCATCTTCACGGTGTACGAGAAGGCATACCCCGTTTTCGACGCCATCATGTAGTTCGTCGTTCGAGTATCAGACATAGATGCACATTGTATGACCACGCTGCGGTGTGTCTTGAATGCCACCGCGTACCCCTATCCCCACAAATCGCTCGCAGAATCACAGCGACCACGTCTCAAGGTCCTGGACGTGCGATGATGCGGTGCTGCATGAGGGATATGAACACGTGGACGTCCGCAGACTTTGTCCAACAAAGGCAGTACTGTACACAAGGAGGGGCAGGATGCGCTTTCGATCGTCTTTACACTGCTTTGACGTGCTGATGTCAGCTATTATGAATGATCCTGATCGCTCTCCACTCACCAAATCGTCGATCGTCGAGAACAGCATACCCTCCTGCATGAGCGTCTCGATCGCGTCCCTGCGTCGTCAGCCAACAGGCCCGACTGTCAGTCCGAATCATCACCCACATGACGTCCGGACCATTCCCGACAGCCCTCGATACGGCCTGCACGTGTATCCCGTCGTCCGCATCATCCGCTGCCACGATCTCCATGATCTTTCTCTGGATAGGCGGGAGGTGTGCGTAGTTTGACGAATCAGCCGCTCCACCGACGCCTCCAGCCGAGTAGTCACCCGTCGCCCCTCGTCCAGCGCCAGCCTTTCGTCAGCTATGCTCGCTCGAACCGCAAGGCTAGCTTACTCCGCCGCCCGGGTTGCGCAGGCTAAGCGTGACATACAACGCCTTGAGCAGGTGGTTGTACACCTCATTGTGGTCTTTGATTGCGCGGATGTGAGTCGCCGAGACGTGCTTCTTCCCACCGAAGACTTTGATCGAGCCCATGATCGCGACATACGTGTCTTGCCTGCGGTCAGAAAGGTAATTCAGAGAGATGAGAGTCGAGCGGTATCATGTCAGAGAATGGGACAAAGGAGACTCACTCGATCCCGTCCATCTTGCCCGTATCATCGTCGGCCGTATCCAGCCACTGCCTCACATCGATGTACCCCGTTCCGTCTCCGATCTCATACGACACATTCGTCGCCGTCGTGGACTTGTTCGTGATCGACCCGACAAGCAGGACCTGGTGGACTTCGTGTCCGTCTATTGTGTGTTCGGCGTCGCCGTGCGTCTGCTCAGACTCGATCAGCTGCTTGACCGTCACTGGTCGGATGGACTGCGACTTGTTCTGCGCATGAGCTCGGCGTCTTGTGCAGGGGTTGATGGGGCTCACCTTCTTGCCGCCCCCTGGCGATTCTTGGCTCCCTTGCGATCCGCCGACGAAGCCGCCTCCGCCGCCGTAGTATGGGTTGTTCTCGCCGACTGGAGTCAGATGGTACGTCCATCATACACTGACGTACAGTTGCTCATGCTGTGTTATGTACTGGGTGACAGGAAGGTGAAATGACGGTGGATGACTTGGACAGACAGCGAACATGAATTCTCGACGGCGCGGTTCAACCTGATCTCGTCGGTCGGCGCGACGCGTCGGCCCATGCACGTGACGTCGAGGTGAGTCAGCCGATAGGCGAAGGGTTCGAGAAGGCACGCGACGGCCGGTCTGCTGCCGCGCGCCTATGTCTCAGGGTTTGATACCGTGTTGTCGGGCTTACCCATGGCAAACGGCAAGAGCGGCAGGGTTATCCTTCGCTCTCCTCCGACGCCCGAGTCCACCCAACATTTATCAACTCATCGTTCACTCCGCTCGGCCATCGTAAACATAGACCTCGCCTACGATCACTTGACACAGCCTCGCACTTATCAACTGAGCCGACTGGAACAGTCTCGACAGGGCCAACCTTACATCTGGCACGAACCGAGTCCCCATCGCCGATTGCCGACACATCGGCCGCACCCAAAATGAAGATCCCCTCGGACAAGACGATCCACGATGCGCACTATGCCCCATATCCGCCCGTGGCCTCACCGCCGCACTCCGAGTTCGTCGCGCCCGCTCCGCCTTCAAGTCGTCCCGCGGCCAAGCGGTCCCAGTCCTCGAGCAAGAGCGTAAATGCCAGTGCCGATGCTGGCGAAGAAACGCAGTACAAGGTCGCGCGAGCCATCAGCTCATGTACCCGTTGTCGAAGCAGGAAACAGAAATGCGACGGCAAGCTCCCTGCGTGCAGCGCCTGTGAGAGGGCCAAAGTGGAATGTATCGGTTTCGACGCGATCAGCAAGACCAACATCTCTCGAAAGTGAGCGCTAACGCCAATCTTTCAGAGCGCCGAGCTGATTGTAGCTACTTGCACTCCCTGGAGCAAGAAGTCCAGCAGCTCCGCGCACAGGTGGCTTCGTTGACGGGTGGATCTGCCCTCCCGACGCCTACGTTCACGCCCACGGGGGGCTTCCCTCAGCCATTGCCGATCCCCAAGGCCGAACGGGGCACACCGTCCAACCTCAACGCCATCCCGTTCTCCCGCTCAGACCTCATGATCGACCCGTCGCTCCAACACGAAGGTCCGGACTCGGCCCTCCGATCGCCTTGGGACTCGCCCACCTACTTCAACGGGCGCAGGCATTCCGACTTCCCCTTCCCGACCGCCGGAACACCGTCTGAACCCCCCCGCTCGCCGTACGGCGGCCGTCTGTACCCCTCACAACAACCCGCCGCGACATCGCTTGGCCGGATGGTACACGACGCTGCATTACGTACAGGTCATGCGCAGAACCCAAGTGCGTCGATGAATCCCGCCGCGCCAAGCTCGGCGGCAGGTAGCGAGAAGGGCAGTATCATCGACTCGCCGCACGACCATGAAGGCGTGAGCCCACAAGATGCGCATTCGGGCGCAAGAAGGCAGTTGGCCGCTTCCCCGCTTGCGACCTCGACGTCGGTCAGCAGTCGTAGCTCGAAGAAGCGGTCCTTCGCGGTCCCGCCTCTTCCGCCCCAGCCGGCGGTCGAGAGGCTCGTGGCGGCCTATGTCGATTTCGTAGGCGTCACGGCGCCGATCATACATATCCCGACGCTCGGCAAGCAGCTCATCAGAATCAGGGAGGGACGAGAGGTAGATCAGAGCGACATATTTGTGGTCATGATGGTACTTGGTGAGCTGTCCGGAATGGTTTTGATATGAGCTGACGCGCTAGCTCTCAGTACGATGGCGTCGTCTCGATTTGTCGATCCGCCTGACGAGCTGCGTGCGTGTTCGGAAGCGTTCCACGCGGAGGCGATGAAGCATCTGGATGCGGTCTTCGATGAACAAAGCTATGGTGAGCTGGCAGGAAAATAAGGCTGTTGTGAAGCTTACATTCAGTCGGTTTACAAGCCATCCTTCTTCTGGTATGGTACTCGCTACTCAACCCGGACAAAGGATCGATTTGGTTCCTTGTCGGCCTCGCAACGCGAACGTGCGTCGATCTCGGATTCCACAACGAGCAGAACGCGCCTGTCGATTCGCTTGATTCGCTCGAGCTCGATATGCGAAGGCGTCTCTTCTGGTGCACGTACAAGATGGACCGGCTGCTGTCTATCTCGCTGGGACGTCCACCCAGTATACCCGACGGCTTCATTTGCGTCCCGGTAAGCTCAGCAGCTAATATACGATGTTATCTGGCGCTGACGGTAGCACCCGTCACGCTTGCACGACATCGACATCCACGCGAACCAGTGGGGTCCGCTTGCAGGCGAGAATTGCTCGTACAAGGCCGTCTTCCTGCATACCACCAAGCTCCGGCAGCTCCAGTCCGAGATCATCGACCGAACGTACGGCATCTACCGACCTGATGGTACGCCGATCATGCCTCCGACCGAGTGGTTCGATGACTGCTTCGAGAGGCTCAAGACGTGGTTGAGCTCGGCGCCGGAACCGCGAGGGACGGTATCCACCGAGGGATACGCCATCTCCTTCCACAGTGAGTCGAGAGCGAGCAGATTGAATAAGGTGCTGACAGCAGACTCGGCTTTGCTGCTGTTCCGACCTTCGCCTGGTAACCCTCGCCCCGGTAGGGAGGCACTTTCCACTGTACTGGCCAGCTCGAGCTACATCATCCGAATTTACCGTCGCATGCAGGTCAACAACCGGATCAGCTGGCTGTGGATGACGGTTGGTACCGCAGACGTGGGCGACAGAGCAGAGCTGACGAACAGTCGCACTTCTCTTTCATGGCTGGGTTGTCTTTCCTTTATGCATACTTCAACTTGTACAGCATCAGCGGAGGGCAAGGTGTTCCGACGATGGAGGAAGCCATGACGGACATTGAGGCATGTCTGGCCGTGCTCGACTATCTCACCCGTGAGTCCGCTACATCGATCACGAGATGCAATGCTGACGCCCAGCCCGCGTTCCCTCGGCGTCGGCCTGTCACGACACGATGCAAGCCCTCTCGAAAGCTATTTTGGAGCGCCTGTCCGCCTCGCCGCCACCTTCCAGCACGAACTCGCCAAATGGACGATCGATCGGCATCCCTCGCAGCGCGCCTATCTCATCCTCGCGAGATGACCCCTTGCCCAACCCGAACGAGTCATTCCCTGCTCCTCTACCGGCCGTGACACTCCCTTACGAGCTCTCGCTACTTGACAACCTGTTCATCAACCCCATGTCCTCGCACAAGAAGGCATCGGAATACACCAACGGCAACAAGAACCGATGCGCTCAGAAGAACGCCACGGAACTTCGACATGGCGTCGCATCCGCGGGACCTGCCACCCTGACGGCCTCGCCGTCTGGTCACCCACGCGAACGCGAGCGCGGGTTCCCGCCGAGCGCTTTTGGCGGTACGGGCATGACCTCGAATGGCGCCGAGGCGGATCCCGGGTTGTCGGGCGTACAGGCCTACGGCATGGCTGCGCAGGTGGGCGCGACGCCCGATGGTGGATCAGGCGCCGTGTACGGGTCCTTGGCGGACAACATCAAGGCGAACATGTCTGCTGCGGGCGCGAGTGGCGCGAATGCGAACCAAACGATGGGTGTCGGCGCGGGACCGGCCGATACGGGCTTCGATCTGCTAAGCTTCTTGATGGATGAGGAGGGCGGTCTTGGGACGGGCACGTGGGACTCGTTGGATGTTCCGGCGGACTATTCGCTTTGGAGCTAGGCGGAATGTGTCAGCGGCCGGATTTGGGAAAAGGTGGGAGGCGAGATGATTGGAGACAGGGCTGGGAATGTCGTAGCGGAGCTGTGGAGGGGGACACGCCGCTTCTCTGGATTTGGGTTTGAGGGGCAAGTGAATGGACGAATTACTGTATATGTACGGGTCGGGGTTCACATAGATTGGTCTGGGTGTCTCTCCGTGCTCGCGTTGTCTTATGCATCACTGCTTATATACGCGACGATTGTGTCGGCAGGGACTCGGGTGTGGGACTCGGGCAGGTAGACAGCTGTTATCACGAGCAGGATCACGATGGAAGATCGGTGCATCAGGGCGTTGGTGCCTCGTCCGAACGCACACAGCCCTTCTGCAGGCAGTAGACGTCGTGTGGGCAGCGTCACAGACGAAGGGACTTGAGGCATACCTGTGCGCGACTGCCCCACGCTTCTGGCTCCCTCACTTCCACTCAGCCTACGGAGTGGGAAGCGGCGTATCACACGCCGTGCGCAGCAATGGTATTGCATGATTCATCACCTACAAGATTCCCGGGGAATTGGGGATGCCTCGCCGTGGCGATGAGCTTTTATATACGGATGCAAATGGGAGAGCCGGCCGGCGTGTCCACTCGCCTAGCCCGGAGGGAGCATGCTCAGGTCGATCTCCTCCGCCTCCTCCGCCGCAACGTCTTCCTCGCCGTATCGCGGAATCGGCGTTCGGGGCAGGACCATCACGCCTGCGGGTCAGTAGAAACCCAGCAGTGCCCATCTCAGAATCACGACTCACCCGATCGGGCCGCCTCGAGAACGCCAAACGGTCGCATGAGCGACAGGAACGCGTCTATCCTGCTCGACTTGGCCGTCACCTCGACAATCACGCTCGTCTCCGCGACGTCCACCACGCGCCCGCCAAACTGGTCCACGAGCGTCTTGATCGCGCTCAGGTGCAGGTTCTTGGCGATGAGGGCCTCGGACGCGGTGAGTCCTTGTGCCCTGGTCGGGTAGAGGGCGCTTCCGCCGCTCTCGAACGACCGCGCCAGCGCCGCCTCGCGCGCCGTCTTGTCGTCGCTGCTGTCGATGTGGCCCTCGTTCGCGACGAAGCCGGGCACGTGCTGCGCGTCCTGGAACTCGACCGCCGCGTCGAACGAGGCGCTATCGGCATTGGTGGGCGAGCCGGAGAGCTGCTCCTGCGCGTACTCGGGTCCGAGGATCGACAGCTTGGCGAGGAGGAGCTCACGCTCGATGGTGGGCGTTTGGGTGTAGTCGAGGACGGCCCAGACGGGGACGAGGTCCTCGAGCTGGCGCCGCGCTTGCTCGATCACGCCGTCTTGCCCGCGGAGGACGATACACATCCGGGAGAGGTCCCGGATTTCGGTCTGGCACACGACGAGCGAGTCTGGCGTGAGCGGGGCACAGGAGGCAGAAATGAGACGCGTGGGCCGGGTTAGCGTGGAGCGGAGTCGCTACAAGGGGCGTGAGACAGGTCGATAGCGTGGTGCAGTATGTATGTGAGGCGATGGAAGCGCGACTACGTACCAATGTTGAATCCTCGGCCTGCAAGAATACCAGACACCCGAGACAGCACTCCCGGCTCGTTCTGCACAAGGCAGTTCAGCAGGTGGCTGCAATCAGCGAGCTGCACCACATCTAGAGCGCTCCCGAATCCGCGACTCACCGCTTGTACGGCTCCGTGCTGGGGGGAGGGGTGTTGTACAGGATATTCGTCACAGCCTCCTCGGCAGAGGGCGGACGGGGGTGCGAGGCAGGAGCGTGGGGGAGTCGTCGAACAGGTCTTTGCATCTTGTCTGCGAGTAAGCACGCGCCGCCGTCATCCACTCGATGCTCTTCGTTGCCTCCTCTGGACCTCCTCCGGGCCCGCCAGACGACCGATGCATCGGTCTAGACTGCGCCGACTCACAGTTCAGAGCAGACGTGCTATCGTCAATAGGTTTTGGGCGGGTCTGCGGGCCCGCGCGGGGCGCGCTGGTCGACGACCATCGGATGAAGGACCGCAGCGTATTTTGCGGTATACGCGACATGATGTGCTACTAGCGAGGATGCGTGGAGATAGGAGAGATGATCAGCGGCCGGGATGGACTTCTTTGGCGCCGTCCGGACTGGCTCCGCTCGCTCGCTTGGTGCGACTTTTCCTCGACACGACTCGGTCGGGTAACTTAAGTGCTCGGCTTGACACCGCGGATATCGGGGCAATCTCCGTTCGCCACACGCTGTCTCCAGGGTTTATTGCCGGTCGCTAGCGCGCGCGGGCTACCTGGACTCGCCACTCGTGTTGGATTTGCCACTCGGCGTTCGATGTGCTGTCCACTTCGTTGGCAAAGTGTGCTTCCTGCATGGGCCGGGATCTATGAGTCCGGCGCCGCTGAGGAGACTTTGGGTCAGACGCTGGCTGCTCGAGAACCGCGAAAAGGTGTGCGCTTGTTAGGGCGCCTGTGAGCGATCGTCTGGGCGACCCAACCACAGATTGCCTATCACTTTCAAGTGAGATCTGTCGTTGCAGTCCGTACTCATGCCGGCGTTATGAAATATCGACAACAGTCCCGATGCAGCGACCAGGCTTTTGACCAGCCGCTTATTGAGCGTGTCGAAACACTGAAGTGAAGGCCTTGTGTCTAGGCATTCAACAGCACCGATACGCCCGCTCGTCGGAGGCGCGCCACGCCGCGGGTCTCTCTCACCGATAGTACTATCTTGAGCGATGCAGCAGTTCTACAGAAAGCACGTCTCGACCCTCCGGTCATCCCAACTCCCGGTCTGAGCTGGACTCCGACCCAGAACATGTGCATCGGTCCATCTGGGGCAATGTCTATTATCGTAGTAGGCGGACAGCTCGTTAGAGGGAGTCTCTTTGTGGGTGTGGTGCCACAGGGCAGCCTTGGCTGCCACTAGCTGGACTCGGCGTGTTAGAGGAGTCAGCGCTACGTGGTCGACCGACCTCGACCGGGGCTTTGGCCCAAAACGGACGCTAGGCGGAGGTCTGGGCGAATCGACCTTGTCGAGCGGCGCCGCGTGTTGACGTTTCGACGAGCATCCCCCCTGAATCAGGCACGGGCGGTGGTGATATTCCCCGTCCGACGTTTCAGATTGATTGATCACTGATGGAGGTTCCTGAAAAGTTCCGTTGTTTGTGTCTGCTCCGGCCTGCTCGCGCACCAAACAAGATGGGATATGCATCAACCCACCGTCGACACCGTCTTGTCCGATGGAACACCAGTTCAAGCCACTCGTTACCCCTGGCCGTGTTCGCCCCATCCGACAGAACAGCCATGGCATTCTTGGCGGACTGGTCAATGCGTGCTATGTGCCTTGCTCTGCTCTGGTGCCTCTGCGGGTGGGACGTCCCTTGCGCATTGATCGTGAGACACCGCACAGACCTGCCCAAGGACATCCCCCCCTTTTTTGCGACATGACGCCGTCGCCGAGGACCGGGTGGGTGGAGAGGAAAGGCACATGGGACAGGATGGACCTGACCCCCACCCCCCCTCTGCCCCGGCATCAGTCCATCTCTCATCTTCACTCTCATCTTCACGACACACTTACTCGACGACAGACCAGTCTCAGGCTACCAGCCCCGTTCGACGTTCGACACTTTACAGCTCGACACACACGACCCTCACGCTCCTTACACCCTCACGTTCATTACACGCCCAAACAACCCGAACCCGACCGCTCATTACCCGCCCCATCGACTCAATCACGAAAACCACCACCACCATCGTCATCAACATCAACCTTTGATCGACATGTTCGGCAGCTTCATCTCCACGATCGTCGCCCTCGCGGCCGCGCAGACCGCCCTCGCCGGCGTGTACATCACCAGCCCAGTGGCCACCACGGACGCCATCGGCGGACAGGTCCTCACCGTCAAGTGGGGTGAGTCGATTTCCCGTCTTACACCATCGTCTTGGCATCACCGCTGACATCGCAGCTGACAATGGCCAATCCCCCTCTGTGGCCGAGATCGGCCCTAGCTCGATCGACCTGTACACCGGATCCGTCAACCAGCAGACGTTCCTGCAGAACCTGGCCGCCAGCGTCGACGTCGGCAAGACCGACAGCATCAGCGCCATGATCAACTCGAGCGTCGGCGAGTCGGGCCCCAACTACTTTGTCCGATTCCGCTCCCTTGCGCTCAAGGACGCCACGAACCCGCAGTACAACTACCAGGCCTACTCTGCCAAGTTCGACATCACGGACATGACGGGCAAGTTTAACGCCACGGTCCTCGCGCAGATCAGCGCCGACCCCAACCAGCCCTCCAACACCCGAGCAACATCCGCCGTCGTTGCCGCCGCTACCTCGAAAGCCCCCGCGGCCGCCTCGGCATCACCCTCTGCGTCGCAATCCACGGGCGCCGCCGGCCACGCCTTCGCTTCACCCGCGCTCGCCGTCGTCGCCGTCATGGGCGCCGCCAGCTACCTCGTCCT
>Ga0308169_10002603_pt1 | contig 18489 bp, 16 predicted proteins | sample PhyBR1_2_FD_202139 | JGI IMG/M metagenome (GOLD analysis project Ga0308169, IMG submission 202139) | Phyllosphere microbial communities from UC Gill Tract Community Farm, Albany, California, United States - DLSLSB.R1 | ecosystem: Host-associated > Plants > Phyllosphere > Unclassified | place...
GACCCGTGCCGAGATCTGGGACGCCCAGGCTTGGAATGACTACCTTGCGGAGAAGGAGACGGCCTTTTCCGAAACTGATGACCCCATTCCAGGCATTCTCTGAATCCTGGAGCGGGGCGGCAGATGGTTTCCTGGATGAGATCTCCAGCCGGCCCATCGGCTGCCAACCTGGCTCACCTTCCCCGGAGCCAGGCGGGCGGAACGGTAGGCGCGGATGGGGATCTGGTCCCGGAAGCCGCAGATGACAACGACGGCGGGAAAGGACCAGGCATGACCGATCAACCCAAGCCCACGTCCGAACGCCACGTGCCGGTCCTTCGGGACCGGTGCATCAATTTGCTGGCACCGGGTTTTGAAGCAGCTCGACTTCGCGGTGAGACCCCCATCGCCGTGGATACCACCCTGGGAATGGGCGGCCACTCCGAGGCCATGCTCCAAAGATTTCCCGATCTCCACCTCATCGGCATTGACCGCGATGAGGAAGCGCTGGCCCTCGCGGGGGAGCGGCTGGCTCCGTTCGCCGCGAGGACCGACCTGGTCCACGCGGTGTATGACGAGATCCAAGACGTCCTGGATGACCTTGGCGTTGCCGAAGTGCACGGCATCCTGATGGACCTTGGCGTCTCCTCACTGCAGCTGGACGAGCGCGAGCGCGGTTTCGCTTACTCGTTCGACGCACCCCTGGACATGCGCATGGACACCAGCCGGGGCCAAACAGCAGCGGACGTCGTTAACACCTACAGCGAAGAGGACCTCGTCCGGATCATCCGCAGGTGGGGCGAGGAGAAGTTCGCCGGACGGATTGCCAACAGGATCGTCGCAGCCCGGGCAGTGAAGAAGTTCACCACCACCGGCGAACTCGTGGAGCAGATCCGCTCCGTCGTTCCGGCGTCCGCCGCGAAGTCCGGCGGACATCCCGCAAAGCGCACCTTCCAGGCTTTGCGGATCGAAGTCAACGAAGAACTCGATGTCCTGGAACGGGCCGTTCCCGCTGCCATCGACGCGCTGGCCCTCGGCGGCCGCATCGTGGTCATGTCATACCACTCGCTGGAGGACAAGATCGTCAAAGGCGTTTTCCAGGCCCGCTCCAAGTCCTCTGCTCCCCTTGGCTTTCCTGTTGAGCTGGAAGAACACAAGCCGGACCTCAAGACCTTGACCAAAGGCACCGAAGTGCCCACCGCCGTCGAAATCGCCGAAAACCCGCGCGCTGCCTCCGCCAGGCTTCGCGCGGCAGAACGAATTAGAGCCAGGAGAGCTGCATGAGCACCGCCGCCGTCAAGAACTTTCCCATCGTTTCCGGCAGTTCGGCGGCCGATACCAGGCCTGCGGGCGATCCGGGCCCGGGACGCAAGAGCCGCACCCCGCTCTCCGTGGTCCGCACGGCGCCGCGGAAGCGCCGGGCTCCCTTCGTCGTGCTGTGCTTCGCCATGCTCGCCGTGGCGCTGGTTGCCGTGCTGGTGCTGAACATTTCGGTGTCCACGGCGCAGTACCAGCTGGTGGAGCTGCGTGCCAAGCAAAGCTCGCTGACCAAGACCAACCAGGATCTTACCCAGCAGGTGCAGAGCTTCGAGGCCCCGCAGAACCTGGCGGCGAAGGCTACTGAACTGGGAATGGTGGCCTCCACCGTCAAGGGCCAGATCGACCTGTCCACCCTTTCCGTCACCGGTAAGGCAACTCCCGCAGTCAAGGGCGCAGCAGCAGGAGCGGTGATTCCTGCCCCGGCTGTTGCCGGCCAGCAGACCGTGCCTCCCGCTTCGAAGGCGGCAGACGCCAAGGGCGCAGATTCGAAGGGTCCGGATTCCAAGGGCGCGGCTGCGGACAAGGCCGCGACGCCGGACGCCGGCAAGCCCGCCGCTGGGGCCCCCTCCGCCGATGCGGCGAAGGCTGCGGCTGGACAGGCACCTGCTGCCGCAGCCGCTGCGACTCCGGCGCCTGAGCTTCACGGCGGCTCCGTTCCGGCGCCGCAGCAGAAGGTCCCCGGACAGTAGGCCGGAAAGCAGGACAGGCAGCAGCGTCGAGCAGCAAGGAATATCACGGTGGCGGAGAAGACCGGCAAGGCAGGACAAGGCAAGGCACCCAACGCCACCAAGCGCTTGCGCCTGGGATTGGGCGTCATGCTCACGCTCCTGCTGGTGGTGGGCGGGAAACTCTTCCTGGTCCAGGGGCTCGACGTCGGAGGCATGGCCGAAGCGGCTCTCAATAGCCGCATGACGTCCGCCATCCTCCCGGCGGAGCGGGGCAGCATCCTGGATTCGCGTGGCACCGTCCTGGCCAACAGCGTGATCCGCTACAACATCGTGGTTGACCAGCGGGTCAATACCAAAACTGACTCCTATAAGCGGCTGGAGCAGACTGACGGCCACGAGAAGCTGGTGGATGTCAGCCGTGACCAGGCCATCTCCGAACTCGCAGCGGCCCTGGGCATGGACACCAACGCCGTCCGCGATGCCGTCACCGGCCAGCAGCCGTATTACATCGTGGCCAAGGACGTTAAGCCCGACGTCGAGGACCGGATCTCCAAGCTTCAAGTCCCCGGAATTGTTGCCGAGGGCGTCAGCAAGCGCGTCTACCCCAACGGCGCCGTGGCCGGGGGCGTGGTGGGTTTCCTCCAGGACGGCACCACCGGGCTGGCCGGCATCGAGCAGACCCAGGACGACCAGCTCAAGGGCAAGGACGGCAAGCGCCTGTTTGAGATCGGCGCGGACGGGCTGCGCATCCCTGTGGGCCTTGACGAGCTCACCCCGCCGCAAAACGGCAAGGACGTCAAGCTCACCCTGAACTCTGACATCCAGTACTTCGCGCAGCAGGCCATCCAGAGCCAGGCGGACAAGCTCAGCGCCGAGTGGGGCGTGATCATCGTGATGGACGCCAAAACCGGAAACCTGATCGCATTGGCTGACACCAACTCCCCGGATCCCAATAATCCTGGACTGGTGGCAGCGAAGGACCGTGGCACACGCTCCGTAACGGCAGCCTATGAACCCGGATCTGTGGAAAAGATGATGACAGCAGCAGCGGTCATCGATGAAGGTTTGGCCAGCCCCTTGGACAAGTTCACCATCCCGCCCACCTACACCGTGGACGGCCAGACGTTCAGTGATGCATTCACGCACGGCACCGAGGACCGGACGCTGGCGGGCATCATCGGGTACTCCATGAACACCGGAACGGTGATGGCCGGACAGCGGCTCAGCAAGGAACAGCGCTACGACTGGCTGAAGAAGTTCGGCATCGGCGAGGCACCGGACATTGGACTTCCCGCGACCGCGTCAGGCATTCTCTCGCCCCCGGACCAGTGGGACGGCCGCCAGCAGTACACCGTCCTTTTCGGGCAGGGAGTTTCCCAGTCCACGCTCCAGACGGTCCGTGCCTACCAAAGCATTGCCAATAACGGAGTCATGCTGCAGCCACGGTTGATCGACTCCTACGTTTCCCCGGACGGCACCGAGGAGAAAGTACCCGCCCAGCCGTCCCGCCGGGTCGTCTCGGACAGCACGGCCCAGCAGGTCCAGGACATCCTGGAAAGCGCGGTTACCGAGGGCGAAATCAAGGATGCCGGCATCGACGGCTACCGGGTTGGGGCCAAGACCGGTACGTCGGAATCACCGTGCGACGACGGCAAGCCCGGCTACTGCGGCTACACGGCCTCCATCGTTGGAATGGCACCCATGGATGATCCGCGGTTTATTGTGGAGGTGGTGCTCCAGCGGCCGAAGGGCAGCATTTACGGCATCACCAACGGGCCGGTGTTCCGGTCTGTCATGAGCCAGACGCTGCGGACCTACAACGTCCAGCCTTCAACCGGCGAGCCGGCCAGGATGCCCCAGTACGCCAAGTAGTCTGCAACACGCCGCAAGTACCAGCAGAATCCAGCGCATCACAGTGCCCGGGGCGAACCATGCCGGGCACCCACTAGCACCATCGGAGATCCCCTTGTCTGAGTTCACCACGCCCGGCAGCGACACTGCCGGGGACAAAAGTGCCGGCCGCTTCCGGCCAGAAGCCGTAGCGGCCGTTCCGCTCGCCGCCATCGGGCAGGCCCTCGACGTCGCTGTGCCCGATCCTGCCGCAGGGGTTGAGATCAGGGGCATCTCACTGAACTCGCGCACGGTGGAGCCCGGTGACCTGTACGTAGCGCTGCCCGGAGCCACCAGGCACGGCGCTGACTTTGTCACCGATGCCATTGACGCCGGCGCCGCCGCCGTCCTGACGGATGAGGCCGGTGCCCGCCTGCTTGCCCTGGCCACGGACATGCCGCTGCCCGTGCTCGTGGTGGACAAGCCGCGCAACGAGGTGGGACCGCTCTCCGCCATGATCTACCGAAGCCAGTCCAGCGACGGCCGTCCCATGCCCCTGTTCGGGGTCACCGGAACCAACGGGAAAACCACCACTACGTACTTCATCACCTCGCTGCTGCGCGCCCTGGGGCGCCGCACCGGGCTGATCGGGACCATCGAGATCCTGGCGGGAGGAGAGGCGATCCCCAGCCTCCTCACCACGCCGGAATCTCCCGAGGTACACGGCCTCCTCGCGCTCATGCACGAGCGCGGGCTGGATGCTGCAGCAATGGAAGTGTCCTCCCACGCCATTTCCTATCAGCGGGTGGACGGCCTGTTGTTCGACGTTGCGGGTTTCACCAACCTCACCCAGGACCACCTGGACCTGCACAACACGATGGAAGAGTACTTTGCCACCAAGGCGGAGCTGTTCACCCCCGCGCGCGCCCGCAGGGCAGTGGTGACGGTCGACGACGAATGGGGCCTGCGCTTGGCGGGCAGCGCCCAGGTGCCTGTCACCACGCTTAGCACCTCCGGCGTCAACCAGGCCGACTGGACGGTTACAGCGACCGCGCCGCGGGGGCTCGGTACCGCCTTCACCCTTACGGGTCCGGCGGGGGCCGTCCTGAACATCCACACAGGCCTGCCCGGCAGCTTCAACCTGGCCAACGCTGCGCTGGCTGCGCTTATGGTGCTTGCCTCCGGCGTGGACCCGGCTGAGCTCCAGGCCGCCCTGAACAGCGCCGACCCGTTCACCGTAGCCGTGCCCGGACGCATGCAGCTGGTCGCTGAACGGCCGGCCGCCGTGGTGGACTTCGCCCACAACACCGATGCCCTGGCGCGCGCCCTGGAGGCAGTCCGGTCGCCGGAACCGGACTCCCGCCTGATCGTCGTGTTCGGCGCCACCGGACAACGGGACCAAGGCAAGCGTCCCGCAATGGGCGCCATTGCCGCCCGGCTTGCCGACACCGTGATCATCACTGACGATGACCCCCACGACGAGGACGCGGCGGCGATCCGAGCCGACGTAATGGCAGGAGCACGGGACGTACTTGAAAACGAGTCACCGGGAGCCGAGTTGCTGGAGGTCTTTCCGCGCGATGAAGCCATCCGCCGTGCCGTCGCGCTGGCGCGCCCGCAGGACACCATCCTGGTGGCCGGCCGCGGCCACGAGGTCTGGCAGGAAGTGAAGGGCGTCAACCTCGCCCTGGACGACAGGGTAGAGCTGCGGAGCGCCTTGACAGCCAGGGGATTCAACGTTCTCCATGACGACCGGATAGAGTCCTAAACCGAGATGATTGCATTTACTGCGGCGGAAATCGCCGAAATCACCAGCGGGCGCCTGGACGCCGATCCCGGACTTTCGCCCCTCTCGGTGGTGACGGATTCACGCGAAGCCACGCCGGGCTCGCTTTACGTCGCAAAGCCGGGCGAGCACGCCGACGGCCATGACTTCCTAGACGCCGCCTTCGCCGCCGGGGCCATCCTGGCGCTCGTGGAGCGCCCGGTCGCCGCCCCTGACGGCACCGCCTACCCGTCAATCGTGGTTGCCGACGCCGTGCTGGCCATGGGAGCCCTCGCCGCCGAAGCCGTCCGCCGCATCCGGGCCGCGCGTGCGGCAGCGGGGGACCAGCTGACAGTCGTAGGCATCACCGGTTCCGCCGGCAAGACCACCACCAAGGACCTGCTTGCCGGAATCCTGGCCACGCAGGGCAACACCGTGGCACCGCAGGGCTCCTACAACGGCGAGGTGGGCGTCCCGCTCACGGTTTTCCGTGCAGGCACCGATACGCGCTACCTGGTCATTGAGATGGGGGCCACCGGTATTGGCCACATCCGCTACCTCGCTGAAATGGTCAAACCCGACATCGGCGTGGTCCTGGCCGTCGGAACAGCCCACGCCGGCGAATTTGGGGGAGTGGAAAACATCGCACTGGCCAAAGGCGAGATGGTCGAAGGCCTTACTGCCGCCGGTACAGCCATCATCAACCTCGACGACGAACGCGTCGCCGCCATGCGCAGCCGCACTTCGGCCACAGTCCTCGGCTTTTCCGCCGAAGGACGCCCGGACGCCCGGGTGGAGGCGCTGAACGCCGACACCAATGCCGGGGGCAGCCCCGAATTCGACCTCCAACTTCCGGACGGCGCCGCTCCCCGGCGCGTCAGCAGCAAGCTGATCGGCGCCCACCACGTGGGGAACCTGCTGGCAGCCGCTGCAGCCGCCTGGGCTGCAGGGGTGCCCGGGGACCAGATCGCACACTCGCTGAGTAACCAGGCCGCAGCGAGCCGCTGGCGCATGGAACGCACAGAGCGGCCGGACGGCGTCACCATCATCAATGACGCGTACAACGCGAACCCGGAGTCCATGCGCGCCGCCCTTCGGACCCTCGCCGATATCGGCCGGGGCCGCCGCACCTGGGCCGTCCTGGGCGCCATGCTGGAACTCGGCGACGACTCCATCCGCGAGCACACCGCCGTTGGCACGCAGGTGGTCCGCCTTAACATCTCCAGGCTGCTGGTGGTGGGCCGTGAGGCCCGCGCCCTTTATGTCTCCGCGGTGCAGGAAGGTTCCTGGGGGGATGAGTGCCTCTTTGCCGAGACAGTCGATGAGGCCTACGACGTCCTGGCCGCCGAGCTCCAGCCCGGGGACCTGGTCCTGTTCAAGTCGTCCAACAGCGTGGGGCTTCGCCATTTGGGCGATCGGATAGCATTACCCCCAGCCCCCGCCCCTGCCGATGAAAGGAGCACTCTGCTGTGATTGCTCTACTGATCGGCGCAGGCCTGGCCCTGTTGTGCGCCCTGGTGGGCACACCGCTTTTCATCCGCCTCCTGGTGCACCGCGGCTACGGCCAGTTCATCCGAGACGACGGACCCACGTCACACCACACCAAGCGCGGCACACCCACCATGGGTGGGACCGTGGTGGTGGCCGCGGTACTGCTGAGCTACGGGCTTACCCACCTCATCATGCTCATGATGAACCCGGACTCTCCCGGTCCTTCCGCCTCGGCGCTCATCCTGCTGTTCCTCATGGTGGGTATGGGCCTTGTGGGATTCCTGGATGACTTCATCAAAATCTCCCGGCAGCGGAGCCTCGGGCTCAACGCGAAGGCCAAGCTCATCCTCCAAGCCGCCGTTGGCATCATCTTCGCCATCCTGGCCTTGAACTTTCCCAACAGCGCCGGCCTGACTCCGGCGTCCACAAAGATTTCCCTGGTCCGCGACCTGCCGTGGCTCGACCTGGCCTTCGGCGGCACCGTCCTCGGCGCCATCCTCTTCGTCATCTGGTCCAACCTGATCGTCACCGCAGCCACGAACGGCGTAAACCTCACTGACGGCCTCGACGGCCTCGCCGCCGGTGCCTCCATCATGGTCTTCGGCGCTTATACGCTCATGGGCATATGGCAGAGCAACCAGGCCTGCGGTTCCCCGCGCGAGGCCGGCAGCGGTTGCTACCTCGTCAGGGACCCGCTGGATCTTGCCCTCCTTGCTGCCATCCTGAGCGCGGCGCTGGTGGGGTTCCTGTGGTGGAACACCTCGCCGGCCAAGATCTTCATGGGCGACACCGGTTCGCTCGCCATTGGCGGCGCGGTTGCCGGTTTCGCCATTCTGTCCCGCACCGAACTGCTGCTGGGCATCGTGGGCGGACTCTTCGTGCTCATCACCCTGTCCGTGATCATCCAGGTCGGCTACTTCAAGGCAACCGGCGGAAAACGCGTTTTCAAGATGGCGCCCCTGCAGCACCACTTCGAACTTAAGGGATGGGCGGAAGTCACCGTCGTGGTCCGGTTCTGGATCCTTGGTGGACTCTTCGTCGCCGTGGGACTGGGCATCTTCTACGCTGAATGGGTTGTGCTGCTGTGACCGTTTCCCCCCGCCTGGAACACCTCGTCTCCTGGGACTCCGACTGGGCCGGCCTGCGCGTTGTGGTCACCGGCATCGGCGTTTCCGGCTTCGCCGCCGCGGACACCCTGATTGAGCTCGGTGCCCGCGTGGTGGTGGTCGACGCCGCCACCAGTGACAAAGCGCACGCACACGCCGACACCCTCAAGATCGTGGGTGCAGCCGACGTGCTGCTGGGCGCCGACGCGGTCTCGCACATCCCCCGCATCGACGGCGAACTCCCGGAACTGATCGTGACCTCGCCCGGATGGCGCCCGGACCAGGCCCTGCTGGCAGCAGCGGCACGCGCGCACATCCCCGTCTGGGGCGACGTTGAACTCGCGTGGCGGGTGCGGATCAGGGAAGGCCGGAAGACGGCCGACTGGCTGGCGATCACCGGCACCAACGGCAAGACCACCACCGTGGGGCTCACCGAATCGATGCTGCGCGCCGCCGGCCTCAAGGCCATAGCGGTTGGCAACGTGGGCACCCCCATCCTGGATGCCCTTCGCGACCCAGTGGACTACGACGTCTTCGCCGTCGAACTCTCCAGTTTCCAACTGCACTGGGCGGAGTCTGTCTCGCCCGTGGCCAGCGTTTGCCTGAATGTGGCTGAAGACCACGTCGACTGGCACGGCTCCTACGATTCGTACCTGGCGGACAAGGCCAAGGTCTACGAGCGCACGCAGAAGGCCTGCATCTACAACGCCGAGCAGGTGGAAACCGAACGCATGGTGGAGAATGCGGATGTAGTGGAGGGCTGCCGCGCTGTTGGCTTCACCACCGTCACGCCGGCCATTAGCATGCTTGGCGTGGTGGAAGGGCTGCTGGTGGACCGGGCGTTCATTGAAGAACGCAGGAACAGTGCGGCTGAACTAGCCTCGATGGCCGACCTCGGGCCGCTTGCCCCGCGCCATATGGTGGCCAACGCCCTTGCCGCGGCAGGCCTGGTGCGCGCCTACGGCGTGGACGCCAAAGCGGTCCGCCAGGGCATCCTCGACTACGTCCCGGGCGACCACCGCATCCAGCCCGTGGCCCGGATGAACGGTGTCCTCTGGGTCAACGACTCCAAAGCCACCAACCCGCATGCAGCCTCGGCTTCCTTGTCCGCCTTCAGCAACGTGGTCTGGATTGCCGGCGGCCTCTCAAAAGGCGTCAGCTATGACGACCTGGTGCAGGAGCACGCGGCGCGGCTCAAGGCCGTGGTGCTGATCGGAACGGATAGTTCACAGCTGCGCGAAGCCCTCCAGCGACACGCGCCGGATGTGCCGGTGATCCAACCGGAGGCAGGTGAGACTGAAGGAATGCAGACTGCTTCGGCGCCCGGTGGAACCTCAGGTGGTTCCCCCGGCAACGGAGAACAGGTGATGTCCTGGGCCGTTGCGTCAGCGGCACGGGTTGCCGAGTCCGGCGACACCGTGCTGATGGCCCCGGCAGCTGCTTCCATGGATCAGTTCTCTTCCTACGCTCACCGTGGTGGTACTTTCATCGACGCTGTCCGCGAGCTGGTGGAAGGGCAGGCCCAGACCGGCGAGGAGTAACAATGGTCAGCACGCCCACCCGGAGCAGTGGTGGCAGGACGCGCCCAGGCTCCACGGCTACGGCCGGCCGCCGGCCTGCTGGTGCCGGCCTAAAGCTGCGCTCCATTTACCGGGGGTTCTGGTCCGCGCTCGAGGGCACGGGCAAGTCCCGGAACGGCTCCACCTACTACCTGATCCTCGGCTCTACTTTGGCCTTGACTGCGATTGGGATCATGATGGTCCTCTCAGCGTCCAGTGTTGAATCCATCGCTGCCGGAAAGTCCCCCTACGGCGACGCCCTGAAGCAGGGCGTCTTTGCCGCAATCGGCGTCTTCACCATGTTCGTGCTCTCCCGCATCAATGTGGTGTGGCTCAAGCGGCTCGCCTGGCCCGCCATAGGGGCCGCCGTGGCGTTGCTTGCCCTGGTGCAGGTGGTGGGTACCGAGATCAACGGCAACCGGAACTGGATCGACCTGGGCGGAATCACCTTCCAGCCCTCAGAAGCGGCCAAGCTGGCCCTTGCCCTCTGGCTGGCAACGGTCCTGGCACGGAAAGGCAAGCTGCTCAGCCAGTGGCAGCACGTGCTGGTGCCTGCCCTGCCCATGGCAGCCGTCATCATCGTACTGATCCTGGTGGGCAACGACCTGGGCACGGCGATGATCATCATGATGGTGGTGGCCGCGGCCCTGTTCTTCGCCGGCGTTCCGCTCTACCTCTTCGGCATCGCAGGCATCGTTGCCGCTGCCGGCACGGCAGTTATGGCCGTCACGAGTTCCAACCGCATGTGCCGCATCACTTCCTGGTGGACCGGCCAGTCCTGTGCCGACGGCATCGACGCCAACTACCAGGCCACCAACGGCATGTACGGACTTGCCTCCGGAGGATGGCTGGGGGTGGGCCTCGGCCAGAGCCGGCAGAAGTACAGCTGGATCCCCGAAGCCCACAACGACTTCATTTTTGCCATCATCGGCGAGGAACTCGGCCTGGTGGGGACCGTCGTCGTCCTGGTTCTTTTCGCGATCCTGGGCGCGGCAATCTACCGTGTGGTGGTGGCACAGGAGGACATGTTCCACCGCGTCCTGGCCGGTTCCATCATGGTGTGGCTGCTGGGCCAGGCCACCGTGAACATGTCCGTGGTCACGGGCCTGATGCCCGTCATCGGCGTGCCGCTGCCGTTCATTTCCTACGGCGGCTCCGCCCTGCTGATGTCGCTGTGCGCCGTGGGCGTGGTCCTCTCGCTGGCCCGGGAACAGATGGCTCCGGCCATGCGTCCCAAAAGGATGCTGAAGTTCAAGGCCCGGCCAGGGCGGGACAAGAGCCAACCCAAGAATTCCAGAAAGCGTGCCTAACCCCAGATGACTTCGACAAAACCTTCCATCGTCCTGGCCGGCGGCGGGACAGCCGGCCATATCAGCCCGCTGCTCGCGATCGCCGCCGCAATCCGCAGCGAAGCTCCCGGGGCTGCCATCCTGGCCGTCGGGACGCCCTCGGGTATGGAAACCCGGCTGGTGCCCGCCGCCGGGGTGGATCTGGTCACGATCGACCGCGTTCCTTTTCCACGGAAGCCCTCCGCGGATCTGTTCCGCTTGCCCGGCAGGCTGGCCGGGGCGGTCAAGCAGGCCGGGGCAATCCTGGACCGGGCCCAGGCCGACGTGCTGGTGGGCGTGGGCGGGTACGTTTGCACTCCCATGTACCTCGCGGCGCGGAAACGCCGCACCCCTATCGTGATCCATGAGGCAAATGCCCGCCCGGGACTGGCCAACCGCGTGGGGGCCTTCCTTCGCGGCCGGGTGGCCGTGGCATTCGAGGGCACTCCGCTCCGCGACGCCGTGCATGTGGGGATGCCCATGCGCAAGGAAATCTCCGGTCTGGACCGGAAGACTGCCCGTACCGCCGCGCGCGAGGCACTTGGGCTTGACCCCCAGCAGCCGACCCTGATCGTCACCGGCGGATCGTCCGGGGCGCAGAGCATCAACCGGACCATCGCCGACGCCGTGGGTATGCTGGCCGATGCCGGAATCCAGACCCTCCACATCACCGGCCGCGGCAAGACCGTCCTGGACCAGGCCGGCCAGCCCCTTGCGGCGACGGGCTACCGGCAGGTGGAGTACATCGACGGGATGGAACTTGCCTACGCCGCCGCAGACCTGTTGCTGGCGAGGTCGGGAGCGGCCACGGTGTGTGAGGTTGCCGCCGTGGGCGTCCCTGCGGTCCTGGTGCCCCTGCCCATCGGCAACGGGGAGCAGGCGCTGAATGCACAAGGCCTGGTCGCCGCTGGCGGAGCGCTCCTGGTGGCTGACCGCGACTTCACGGCGGATTGGGTGGCCCGCGAACTGATCCCCCTGATCACCGACAAAGCACGGCTTGCCGCCATGGAAGCGAAGTCCTACCGGCTCGGTATCCGAAACGCCGACCAGCGCATGGCTGGTCTTGTCCTGGAAGCGGTATCTGCATGAGCCCCCACAACATCCCCACCCTGGAGTCCCTGGGGAAGGTCCACTTCATCGGCATCGGGGGAGTGGGCATGTCCGCCGTGGCCCGGATCATGGTGGCGCGCGGTGTCCCCGTCAGCGGATCCGACGCAAAGGATCTCCCTGTCATGGCCGATCTTGCCGCGGCAGGCGCGCGCATCGCCGTCGGTTATGCCGCGGCCAACCTGGCGGACGCACAGACCGTAGTAGCCGGATCGGCCATCCGGGAAGACAACCCTGAACTGGCTGCGGCGCGGCGGGCGGGGCTGCCGGTGCTGCACCGGTCCCAGGCGCTGGCGGCGACTATGGGCGGTGACACCGTGGTGACGGTGGCGGGAACGCATGGCAAGTCCACCACGACCTCGATGATCACCGTCCTGCTGCAGGCCGCCGGCCTGGATCCATCCTTTGCGGTCGGCGCCAACATTCCCGCGCTTGGCGTCAATGCGGCACATGGAACGTCCGGCATCTTCGTTGCGGAAGCGGACGAATCAGACGGTTCCTTCCTGAACTACCGGCCGCGCATCGCCGTGGTCACCAACGTGGAACCTGACCACCTTGACTACTACGGGACGGCTGAAGCCGTCTACGAGTCCTTTGACCGCTTCACGGCGTTGCTGCCTGCGGACGGCCTGCTGGTTGCCTGCGCGGACGACGCCGGCGCGCTGGCACTGGCGGAACGGACCCGGGCGCGGGGCAACACCCGGGCGGTGCTCTACGGCACCAGTGAAGCGGCGGACATCAAACTTGACGACGGCGGTCCGGGAAACGTCGCGGTCTCCACAGGCGGTGCCCGGTACAGTCTGTCGCTCCAGGTCCCCGGCCGCCACAACGCCCTGAACGCCGCGGCCGCCTTTGCCGTGGCCCTCGAACTGGGCGTGGAACCGGCAGCCGCGGCCGACGGGCTGGCCAGTTTCTCGGGCGCGTCCCGCCGCTTTGAGCTTAAGGGGGCTGCGCGCGGCGTGCGCGTCTTCGACGACTATGCCCACCACCCCACCGAGGTCCGCGCGGCCCTGACCGCAGCCCGCTCGGTGGCAGCCGGAAACAAGGTGCATGTGCTGTTCCAGCCGCATCTGTTTTCGCGGACCCGTGAGTTCGCCCCACAGTTCGCCGAGGCCCTCAACCTGGCCGATACCGCTTTGGTCCTGGACATCTACCCCGCCAGGGAAGACCCCATCCCCGGAGTCACCAGCCAGCTCATCGCAGACCACCTCACGCACGGCGGACGGCTGGTCAGTGCCGAGGAAGCCGTGAACGTCCTGGCTGGAGCGGCCGGCGATGGCGACATTGTCCTTACCGTGGGAGCGGGCGACGTGACGGCCTACGGGCCCCGGATCGTGGAGGCACTGCGTGCCTAGCTCCCGCCGCCCCACGTACGCGCCGCCCAAGCGGGACGGCCGCCCCGATCCGGTGACCGGGAACAGCCCCCAGCCCCGGCCGGGTCCTGCGACCGGGACACCTGGGACGCCAGGTGACGCCGGCGGCGACGTGATCACCGCATCACGCAGCATCCCGGACCAGGCCGTCCCGAAGCAGGGCGCCCTGAAGCCGCCCCGGAAGCCTGCGAAGGAACAGGAACCGTGGGGCGCCACGGTACTGGCATTTCCCGAACCGAAAGGCCGGCGGCGGAGGAAGAAAGTACTCCTCGCGGCGGGCACGGTGGTTGTGCTGGTGGCCGCGCTGCTGGCGGCCGCGGTCTACTCGCCCGTCCTTGCCCTGCAGACCGTCTCGGTTTCGGGCACGCGGCTTGTCGCCCCGGAGCAGGTCCAGTCTGCACTTGGACCCCTGCACGGGAAACCGCTGCCGCAGATCAGCGACGAGGACGTGCGCGGCCTTCTCGGCTCCCTGGTCCAGGTGAAATCCGTATCCGTCGAGGCACGGCCACCGTCCACCCTTGCCGTCACGGTTCATGAGCGGGTGCCGGTGGCCCTGGTCAAGCAGGGGGAGAAATACCAGCTGGTGGACGTCGACGGCGTCCAGCTGGCAACCACTGACGATCCGGCGTCCGCGTCGCTGCCGGTCATCGACGGCGGTGCCGGGGCGATCGGGCAGGATCTGTTCCGTGCCACGGCGGCAGTGCTGGGGGCCCTGCCCGCTGACGTGCTGGCGAAGCTGTCCAACGCGTCTGCCCAGTCTGTGGACGCCGTGGAACTCAAGCTGGTGGACGGCCAGACCATAGTGTGGGGCAACGCCTCGGAGAAGGAGCTCAAGGCCAAGGTGCTGGCCGCCCTCCTCAAGGCCCCCGTGGATCCGAAGAACCCGGTGAAGGTCTACGACGTCAGTGTGCCCCGGCAACCCGTAACGCGCTGAGCGCTTTCTTTCCCGGTATTAATCCGACACGCGGACCCGGTTATTGAATGTGTGAAGCAGAGGAAATACCGTCACAGACAAGAGTTACTTGACATAACTATAACCTTCAACTCGAAGGTTAAGGTTGCAGGCTTCAAGCTCTCCATCAGTTTTCGCAATAAGACACGAACAAGGTCGGCCTCAGGGGTGTTGAATTCATCGCCATCAACACCGACGCCCAGGCCCTGCTCATGAGCGACGCCGACGTGAAGCTCGACGTTGGACGCGAGCTGACCCGTGGCCTGGGTGCCGGTGCCAACCCCGAGGTGGGCAAGCAGGCCGCCGAGGACCACGCGGACGAGATCGAGGAAGTCCTCCGCGGCGCCGACATGGTCTTCGTCACCGCCGGCGAGGGTGGCGGCACGGGTACCGGCGGCGCTCCCGTGGTCGCGCGGATCGCCCGCTCGCTCGGCGCCCTGACCATCGGCGTGGTCACGCGCCCGTTCACGTTCGAAGGCCGCCGACGCGCCGGTTCCGCCGAGGCGGGCATCGACGCCCTGCGCGACGAAGTGGACACCCTGATCGTGATCCCCAACGACCGCCTGCTCTCCATCAGCGACCGCAACGTGTCCGTCCTTGACGCGTTCCGCTCCGCAGACCAGGTTCTGCTGTCCGGTGTCCAGGGCATCACTGACCTCATCACTACGCCGGGCCTGATCAACCTGGACTTCGCGGACGTCAAGTCCGTCATGCAGGGTGCAGGTTCGGCCCTGATGGGCATCGGCTCGGCCCGGGGCGAAGACCGCGCCGTCAAGGCTGCCGAACTGGCCATCGCCTCGCCGCTGCTGGAAGCGTCCATCGACGGCGCCCATGGCGTGCTGCTGTCCATCCAGGGCGGCTCGGACCTGGGCCTGTTCGAAATCAACGAAGCCGCGCGGCTGGTCCAGGAAGTGGCCCACCCCGAAGCCAACATTATCTTCGGCGCGGTCATCGACGACGCCCTTGGCGACGAAGCCCGCGTGACGGTTATCGCTGCCGGGTTCGACGACGTCAAGGCCACCTCGCCCTCCATGGATCAGTCCCAGCCGCAGGCCGCCCCGCAGCGCCCGGCCGCCCCTGCCGCCGCCCCGGCTTCGGCGCATTCCCAGAACGGAAGCCACCAGGGCAACGGAAACCATCAGCAGAACGTCCAGCCCATCCACGCCGGCGTCGGTGCCGCGGGACTCAGCAACTGGGGCCAGCAGCGTCCCTCCGCCGTCCCCGCTGACTCGGGCTTCGACGTCGACCTGCCCTCCGTGGTGGAGCCGGACCTGACCGGCACGCACCCGGATGACCTGGATGTTCCCGACTTCCTGAAGTAGGCAGCGGCTTGTTCCATTGGCGCGCCGACATCCTTCCCGGGGTGTCGGCCGCTTTCACTGATACCGGTGCCGGAAACCTGGCCCTGCACGTGGGGGATGACCCCGCTGCAGTCCGGGAGCGCCGGGCGCACCTCGAGCAGTCGCTCGGACTGGATTCGGAAGCCCTGCGCTTCATGAACCAGGTCCACGGCAACACCGTGGTGGTGATGAATGCGGATTCGCCGGCTCCTGAGGCAGACGCCATGGTGTCCCGCGGCCTGCCCCTGGCGGTCATGGTGGCGGACTGCATCCCGGTGCTGCTTGCGGGGGAGTCCGGGACCGGATCAGTGCTCGCCGCCGTCCATGCGGGCCGCCCCGGCATCGCAAACGGTGTCCTCCCGGCTGCCGTGGACAGCATGAAGTCCCTTGGTGCGACCTCGATCCGCGCCTGGCTGGGGCCCTCGATCTGCGGTTCCTGCTACGAGGTGCCCGCTGCCCTGCGTGATGAGGTGGCCGCCCTGGTCCCGGCCACTTGGAGCACCACGTCCTGGGACACCCCCGGTCTGGACCTTCCTGCCGGCGCCCGCAGCCAGCTTGAGGCTGCCGGTGTGGAGGTCGAGTACGCCGGTGCCTGCACCCTCGAGACGGAAACCCTGTATTCCTACCGCCGCGACCGGAACACCGGCCGGTTTGCCGGGGTGCTCTGGTGCCATGACTGAGCTGTCGGAACAAGAACACGGCCAGGGACATGACGCCCGCACGGCTGAACTCGCCCGGCGGCTTGCCGCCGTACGTTCCCGCATCGCCGCCGCAGCCGAAACCGCCGGCCGCGGCGACCAGCTGCCGGCGCTGATCGTGGTCACCAAATTCCACCCGGCCGAGGACATCCGCCGGCTGGCCGCCCTGGGGGTCAGGGACATGGGCGAGAACCGGGACCAGGAAGCGGCCGCGAAAGCCCTCGAACTGGCCGATCTCGCCCTGACCTGGCATTTCGTTGGCCAGCTGCAGACGAAGAAGGCAAAGTCCGTCGCCCGCTACGCCTCCGCGGTCCACTCGGTTGACCGGGCGCAGCTCGTGGACGCGCTGGCAAAGGCGGTGCGGAATGAAATGGAGGCCGGCGGGCGTGCCCCGCTGGACTGCTTCATCCAGGTCAACCTGGAAGATCAGGCGGAGGACGCCGGCACGAACCGCGGCGGAGCCGCCCCCGCCGATGTGCCGCTCCTTGCCGAGCGGATCGCCGGGTCCGAGGGCTTGAACCTGGCCGGCGTCATGGCCGTTGCACCCCTGGGGGCGCCGCCGGAACCGGCCTTCGAAAAGCTCGCCGGGATTTCCGCCCGGCTGGCAGCGGCCTACCCCTCTGCCACGGCCATCTCCGCAGGCATGAGCCAGGATCTCGAGGCCGCCATCAAGTTCGGTGCGACACACCTTCGAATCGGTTCCGATATTCTCGGTTCCCGTCCGGCCGTGGGGTAGCGTCGGACCTATTGGAAGTGATGGGCGGGGGACTCCAGTGCTGTCAAATCATTGGGCGGCCCGCTTACGGGACACGATTAGGAGTCGACCATGGCCGGCGCTCTGCGCAAGACAATGATCTATCTTGGGCTCGCCGACGGCGACGAGTATCACGAGCCCGAGCAACAGACCACACGTAAGGATGAGGACGAACCGATGGAAGTTGACCGCGAGGAACGCCGTGCCCCGGCGCCGGTGCGCGAAGTCAGCCGCGAGGCGTCCTACGCCCCCGAAGAGGAATACCGCGCCCCTGTGACCCCCATTAAGCGTGCGGCCTCGAGCCGTGAAGAGAACACCGGTCTTCGCCAGATCACTACCATCCACCCGCGCTCCTACAACGATGCCAAGCTCATCGGTGAGAGCTTCCGGGACGGCATTCCAGTGATCATGAACGTCACGGACATGGGTGAGGCTGACGCCAAGCGCCTGGTCGACTTCTCGGCAGGGCTCGTATTCGGCCTCCGGGGAAGCATCGAGCGGGTGACCAACAAAGTGTTCCTGCTCTCACCCTCCTACGTCGAAGTGATCGGTGACGACAAAAAGGCCAGTGACACGCAGGCCAGCTTCTTCAACCAAAGCTGAACATCGCGGCTCTCAGATGCCAGGCAGGGACACCTGCCTGGCATCTGTGCTGAAATAGACAAGACAACAGCAGTACAACAGCGGCCTCCACCTAGGACGTCCCGCACGAAGACGGAGATTAGAAATAAGTCATGGGAATCGTTTTCGGACTTCTCTATCTCGCCCTGCTGCTGTTCTTCATCGCCCTCATCATCCGCCTGGTGTTTGACTGGGTGCAGATGTTTGCGAGGGAATGGCGGCCCAGAGGCGTGGCCCTGGTGGTGGCACATGCCGTGTATTCCATCACCGACCCGCCGCTCAAGGGCCTGCGGCGGCTGATTCCGCCGCTCCGCCTGGGCGGCGTTTCCCTGGACTTGGGTTTCCTGATCCTGTTCATCGGCGTCAGCATCGCCATGAGCGTCACCAGGAACCTTGCCTGATTTACCGATTAGACCCAGCAATGCAGGCTGTTGCCCCCGGCAACGGCTACTGTAAGGCGAAGAAACCTCCGGTTTGACACCGCAGTGTTGAATTAGAGTAAGCAGACCAAATTTAGGTACCGTAGTTTTGACGGCCGGAAGGCCTACTGACTAACCAGACCAGTGAGGTGACCAGATGGCTTTGACGCCAGAAGACG
>Ga0308169_10002604_pt1 | contig 18488 bp, 24 predicted proteins | sample PhyBR1_2_FD_202139 | JGI IMG/M metagenome (GOLD analysis project Ga0308169, IMG submission 202139) | Phyllosphere microbial communities from UC Gill Tract Community Farm, Albany, California, United States - DLSLSB.R1 | ecosystem: Host-associated > Plants > Phyllosphere > Unclassified | place...
CGTCTTGCCACCCGGTACCATCCTCTCGCCGTCAGAGGACGCCGCGACGGTGGGAGGAAACGTCGACACCTCGCAACGCGCGACCGATACCATCCTGAAAGCGTTTGAAGTGTGTGGCGCCTCCCAGGGCACGTGCAACAACCTGACTTACGGCTACGGCGGCGATGCGAAGGACGGCAAGGCCCGAAGCGGGTTTGGCTACTACGAGACGATTGCGGGAGGCGCTGGGGCAGGACCCACATGGCAGGGTCAGGACTGCGTGCATGTGCACATGACCAACGTGAGTGACCCATCGTGGCGGAGTCCTGTCAGTCATTTCCTGAGTATTAGACTGCAATTGGCGATGTCGAAATCATCGAGCGGCAGTACCCCGTGATTGTTCACGAGTTCTCTCAACGTCACGGCTCGGGCGGAGCCGGTCGCTTCCGCGGAGGCGACGGGTGCATTCGAGACATCGAATTCACGCGCCAAGTCGATTGTGCGATTCTGTCCCAGCGCAGGACGGTCGCACCGTATGGTATGCGAGGTGGATTGCCCGGAGAAAAGGGGTTGAATGTCTGGAAGAGGAATATGCCGGATGGATCGGTCCAAATGATCAACCTGGGCGGAATGAACGAGTGTGTCATGAACAAAGGGGACCACATCATCATTTGTGAGTGGCGAATGCGACGCCTGCGGTCCGCTCACGCCAGACACACCCGGGGGCGGAGGGTATGGAGCGCCAGGGACGGAGGAGGACGCCAACAAGGCTATCATGTCGACCGTGCCGACCGAGCCGCCTGTGCGGGCCGCGGGCAGCGTTAGCGCTTATCGTGACACGCAGTGCACAAACTAGGCCGTTGCCACCTGTCCCATGACGAGTTGGATCTAACTCGAGGACCGCTTGAATAGCCGGATGTAGCGCTTGTATTTCGACGTTGGTATGTGTGGATCAATGCATCATATCGTGTCGCGTCGGGGGTGACCACGTCGAGGTGCCTTCGGCCTTGCAGTGTTTACGCCACTCGAGTTTCAGGATCGGTCGGTCAGGACACATTCACCGGCCAGATCCGAAAAGGAACAACACGGATCGCGTCATTTTTGATCTTTTGCTCGTGTCTGCCTTCGGCGTGTGGGGTGCATAGTCAACCCGCACATGCATCCTACAACCCTACCTTCATCCCGAAGAAGTTGACATCCCGCCCATCATGACAGCCGCGACCGACCGCGCGCCGTTGTTGGCCAAAAGGGACAACGAGAGAACGTATGGTTCCACCCCAACGGAAAACTCTCGGCTTCTTCGCCGCTCGTCCGAGCTCAGTGCAGATCTCGAGCAAGGCTCAGATGGGAGTCTCACGCCCGTGAACGAGGTCTCACGCGCGGGCTCGCTCAAGGAGGATGAGAAACGGCCGAAAAAGTTCAAGGAGATATGGGTATTGTGCCTGGGTCTGTTTTCCGCGTGAGTGTTTTGTTTACCCGCTCGTTGTCGGGCTCACTCCAGGTCGTTCTGCTCGGCGCTGGGAGCAACGATCGTTGCGAACCTGCAGATTGAGATTGGATCTTACTTCCGTGCTGGATCGCTGGTGAGTGTGACGCTGCGTGAATGTATGCGTAGCTGATGGCAGGCATCATGGCTGGGTACGGCCTACTTGATCGGTCTGGCGAGTATGACCCCTTTATATGGACGACTCTGCGGCGTGATGGGGCAGAAACGGACAATGCTGCTCGCTCTTTGGCTGTACATCAGTGTGTCCCTTTCCGTCCCTCCGTGATTGACACGCTTTCATGCACTGACTTGCAGTCGGGACCACACTATGCGCAATCGCCCCCTCGATGACCTTTGTCCTCTTCGCGCGGGCCATAGGCGGCGCCGGCGGAGGAGGCATCATGTCCGTGACCGCCATCATCATCTCCGATCTGGTCAGTACGGCCGACCGTGGGCTCTACCAGGGCATGGTGAACCTCCTGTTCGGTACGGGATCGGCCTGCGGGGCGGTCATAGGCGGCGCGGTTGCCGATCGTTGGGGATGGCGGATGGCTTTCTACATCCAGATTCCGCCGTTGTTGGCCTCTGCGTGCTTGATCGTGTGGAAGGTGAACGTAGAGCACGAGGCGGGGGAAGTGAGCGGGTGGACAAAGTTCAAGCGGATCGATTGGTGGGGGAGCTTTGTGCTGCTGATCTCGGTACGTCCGGGAGACAGCGAGTGCCGGGCTTTAGCTCACGGTAGATATCGAGCTTGTCGATAGGGGCCAGCCTGACGTCGACCTCGGGGTACCCCATCTCGCATCCGCTCGTCTCGGGCCTGTTCGCCATCACGCTGCTCACGCTGCCCTTGTTTGTTTGGATCGAGCGGCGCGCAAAGGAGCCAATTCTTCCGCTTTCTGTGCTAGCCAGGACGCAGCCGAGGATCGTTTTGATCGCATTTACACTGACGACAATGACGAACTTTTCACGAGTGAGCCGCGGTCCTTTGCTCTCCACAGCTCGAGCATTTCGCTGACGATCAGCTATTCATGCAACCGGTGTATCTTCACGTTGCGCGGGGACTGAACGGGCAACAGACGGGAACTCTCCTGCTTCCGGGCTCGCTCTTCGGGTCTGCTTGTACCCTATACGCCGGCTGGCATATGCGAGTATGTCGACCCTCATCTGTTTCGAAGGCGGGCGCTGACAGCAGCACTTCAAGGAGTACAAGTGGTTCTCAGTCTTCGTCAGCTCCGTCTCGTGGATGCAAGCCCTGTCGATCATGACCAATTGGGGTCTCGACACCAATACGAACAGGCTATGGGTTGAGATGGCGTTGGGTCAGGTCGGCGGCGGGACAACGTTGACGTCGTTGCTCATCGCCCTGATATCCTGCATAGAGGTATGCTTCTCACGCTTGCGCACCTCGGGGACCTTGAGCTGATGGCAGAAATCCGAGGTGTCCTTGGCGATATCGGCAGCATACCTCTTCCGTGCCATCGGTCAGGTCGTCGGCGTCGCCATCGCCGCGTCGATCCAACAATCCATTTTGCTTTCGCAACTCGCCGAACGCCTCAGCGATCAGCCGGTCGGGCTTATTCACCGCATCATCCAGGAGCCGTCTACCGTGCTGCCGATGCTGGACCCGCTCGTGCGGATACAGGCGAAGATGGCGTACCTGCGCAGCGTAGAGGGCGTGTTCGGCTTCGTGTCGTGTACGGGCATATGCCTCACTCTTGCGTGTCTGCTCATACGTCCCAAGCCGTTATAGACAAGATGTCCGCCATGCATGTGATCACGTCTACTCTATCAAAGTCCAGATCTGACAGCTGGCCATGCCATGCCAACCCTTACCTCTTCTGGAAGAGGTACTTGCCTACGCCCCACGTCTCTCCCTCATCGAGCCCGAAGAACTCTGCGCAGGCCATGTAAAACACCCTGAACCTGTAGAACGTCTTTCTGCCCTCTTCCTCGCCCACCTCCCGCGTGAGGATCTCCAGGCCTTCCTTGGCGTTCTTGTCCTGCAGCTTCAACCACGCTTCCAGGGTGCGGGCGTAATGCGTTCCGTTTAGGTACGACGAGTGCACGAGCGTGACGTCTTTCTGGAAGTAGGTGAAGAGGTCGAAGGACGGCATCGTCCCGCCCGTGAAGAACGTTTGGGCCATCCACCCATCTCCCTCCTCGAAGTGGTACGGCTGGGAGCGGTGGCAGAAGATGTGGATGAAAAGCAGGCCGTCGGGTTTGAGCCAGGTCGAGACTTTGTGGAAGAGCTGGGGGTAGGCCTTCATGTGTTCGAACATCTCGATCGAGAGGATATGCGTGAACCTGATGTGAGCCTCTACGCGCTGGCCGCACAGGCAGGTACCAGGGGAAATGAGTAGGGGAAAGCGGACGATGGGCACTCACTTCTCCTTCTCCTCAAAGTCGAAAACATTGACATCGCCCGTGATCACCGTGATGTTTCCGAAGCCCTTCTCCTTCGCGACGCTCTCGATATGCAGCTTCTGCGTCCGCGAGTTGGACAACATCGTAATCTCCGCCAGAGGGTAGTGCTGTCGTCAGCCCTGACCGATCTATGAGTCACACCTCTGCACGCACCTCAGCCAAGAACAGACCCAAGCTCCCCCATCCACACCCCAGATCCAGGATCTTCAACCCCTCTCCCTCTTTGCCCACCTCGCCCACCGTCTCCTCCTCCTTGCCCTTCTCGACGCCCACACCCCTCAAACCCCGGCCCAGCCTCGCCTCGACGCAGTACGACCCCAAGATCGCATCCTCCGCGTCGCTCAGGCTACTCTTAGCGGAAGGCCACATGCAGCTCGAGTACTTCATCCGCGGGCCGAGACATAGCTTGTGGAACGCCGTGGGCACTTCGTAGTGCTGTTCGTTGGCTTTGTCCTGGTCGATCGCGATGGGCCGATCGTACAGGTCTTTGATGAACGCCATCTTGGCCTCGTGGTTGGCTGCGAAAGATCCTGCAATGAGCTCAGCTTTTTGTCGATCCGACATGGAGATCTGCTGGTGGCCGCCACGGTGGGGTGATACACGTCGCCCATGAGCAACTCACCTCGATCGATCTCGCGCTGGCGGTTGCGGCACAGCTGCCGGATCACCGGGCGGAGGACAGCGTCGGGGACATAGCCCTTGTCGAGAGCAGAGTAAGCGTACTCCATAGTCGATAGAGGATTGAAAGACGTAGCTGTGCAGATGCAAGGTGATCAGATGCAAGAGGAAGACGTGCCCGACATGAGGCTGGGACGCATGTGCTGTATGTGCTGTCCTGGCGTGCCTCGGGCAACAAAGCAGCGTAGTATGACTCATTTCCGGCTCAGGCACGATCGGCCAAAAAGTCGCCGAGATCGGCGGGGACAACGCGCCATGCCACGGGTGCAACCAGCACAATGCACCAGCTTGAACATCGTACACTTTCCCTTCGCCATGCTCACCGTTGGGGTCTGTAGACTGGAAAATGCTCTGCAGCTAGGCCGCTCATGGTCAGTTGGTCACTCCGATACTGCACCGCTCGCTCGAACGACGTAGCCCAGCAACTCATCTCTGACCTCGCCTCGGGCCGAGCTGGGCGGCTAATCGGGCACCACCGTTTGATGGCCGGCTCTCCGATCATCAAAGTCCAGCACTGACTGGACAGAGTGATCGGGCTACCACGATCACCGGTGTGGTCAACATACCACAATGATTGGCCTCGCAACTGACACGACTCTCGAATTTGGCCCAGGGCCCAAACCAGACGTTGAGCCCGCCGATTCACGCCGGAGCCGACGGAGAGGATCGTCAGGGATTTGTGAACCATAGACGCGAAGACCAATATTCAGCGGGGCCATCATGGTGCCGAGATACCGTGGCATCATGCTTCATGCACATGTACATCCAAAGATACAAGCAATCATCTCAGTCACTCTTCCGCGAGTTCACATCACAATCCAGAGTCCGTTTTCATCGCAGAGTCCCCTGCATCGTTTTACCTTGACGCTGCCTCGATCCGCTTGCGCTCTTCCCGGGCAGCGACCGCATCCACCTTGACCTGCCTCTCGCCCTTCCATTCGCTGGCCAGGCGCCTGGGAGTGAGCCACTGACGACCCTTGCTGCTGTGAAACCTGATCACTCACTTGGCGCGAATGAGACCAACGACGGCGACCGCAACCGACTTGAACGACCGTCTCCGTTCCGCCGCGACGGGCACAGGGAAGCCCATCGCCGCGATCTGCTTCAACGTGGCTTGTTCGCTGGCGTCAGCGCGACTCGACTCGCAAGAAGCTGGCTCGACTCACTTGAGGCTCATGCCGCCCACAAGAAGAAGCAGGTATCGTTTCTGCAGCGCCAGGTCTTTGCGGAACATTGTCTCCCTCGTAAACTTCGCCATGAGGTACTGGATTTGAACGGCGAGGTACTGCATTTGCGTCTTAAAGCGGGCTTTCTGGTCCTGCAGCGCCGCGTTGATCTCGCTGCCGTCAGCCCACGTCCATCTGATGCAGCCACTTCGACGCCTCTGGGCGCAGCCAACTCACGCCGAGCTGTCGCTCTCTCTGGCCAGAGTACGGTGCTCCCGCTCGAGGCGGTCCACCTCCCGCTCGACGCTCTTGAGCTGCTCCCTCGCCCGCGCGGCATCGAGTCGCGCCGACTCAACCTCGGCGTCCCGCTGCGCCGCCTTGCCCTGCTGATCCACCTTGAGCCGTTGCAGCTCAAGTCCGAACCGCTGAGCCTCTTTACGCTGCTTCGAAAGTTCCGTCTCGAACTCGGCCAATTCGGCCGCGATCGTCCGTCGCTCGGCGAGCAAGTCGGAGACCTTCGTCTCGGCCCTGTCCAGGGCTGATTGGCGGTCTTGCAGCGTCCGACGTAATCGGTCCATCTCCACTTCGGTGTTCTCGAGCGTGTCCTGCAGACGCAGCACAATCCGGCGATGATCCTCCAGCTCCCGTTTCGTCTCTTGCGAGACCGCGGTGTCACGGTGTCGTCGTTGCAAGCTGGCATACTCTGCTCGACTCTCGTCCAGCTTCGTTTCGAGCTCCCGAAGCTGTTTCTCCGATGTTTGCGTAGCCTGCGGATCAATGACCGCCCACATTAACGGTGCTCGCGGCATGCTCACCCGTCGTAGGTCGTCTCGCTCCCGACAAGCCCGCTCCAGATCGTATTTGACCCTTCGCAACTCGCCCGACGACTCCGCCAGCTGCTTATCGCTTTCGCTCTTGACGGCCTGCAGATCCACCGCGTGATCCTTCCTCAGCTCAGCCACCATCGCGCTCAGTCTCTTGTTCTCCTTCTGCAGGCGCGCCCTCTCAGCGTTCATGTCGGTCTGCAGATCATCCATTTGCCTCTGCACGGCGTCCATGGCCGCTTCGAGCCGCGCGTCGGAATGACGGCTACAATCAGCCACTGCCTTTCACAGTATTGAACAACACTCACCCGCGCTGCTCCCGCTGTTCCGAGAGCAGAGCCAACGACGCTTTGTTCTTCTGCGCAAGACTCCTCAGTTCATTCTCGAGATCCTCGATCCGTTCTTGCGCGGCCGCGAGCTCCTTGGCCAATTCCAGCCCATTGAGCCCCGCAGCTTCGAGCCTCGAGAAATTGGCGTCCAGCTGACCATTCGCGTTCTCCAGCTCATTTTGCAGCTGGTCAATCTGTGCACGGAGGATCGGTTCGTTCGCGTCTCCGACTGTCGTCTGCAACCATGACAGCTGCAATCAGCATATTGCCTCTGATGACCTGCTCTTGATGTACACACCTCCTGGATCGATCCGGGCGTCTTGGGCATGCGCAACGACGCAATCGCCTTGTTCACGAACGGCGTAGCCTTGAATGGACTAGCTGCGGCCATCATCCCCGCCACACCGGGCGAGTTCTCCCTGATCCCGGCCAACCGGTCCAGCAACGCTCCCTTCTCCCTCTCGAGCGCCTGTATCCGCGCATCGCGGACTTCCAGCGTGTTCTTGAGGTGCGGTGAACCGGAGATCTGCTGCTTGAGGCGGCCGATCTCGCGGTATGCCTCTTCGAGATGCGCCTCCATCGCATGTACTGCGTCTTGCTCGTCCATGCTGCCACTCGAGACATCCGCTTTCGCCCTCGCCGACTCGAGTTCCGCCTCTTTCGAAGCGAGAAGGTCACTGGATTCAGCGACGAGTGCGTTGAGGCGGTCAACTTCGTCAAGCAGGTCTCGTTCGACTTGCTTGTCTTCCTTCTCCACAGCTTCGAGTTCCGCCTCGAGCTGTTTGACGTGTTCCGACAGCTCGTGCAGCTGCTGGTCTCTCGTGGCGACTGCATGCTCCAGATCCTGGTTGGATCCGGTCGGCTGTTCGCCGGAGGGATCGTCGCGCTCACGCTCGAGCTCTTCCAGCCGAGCTCGTAACTCGTCCAGCTCCGCAACCGCTTCATCGGCCTCATCAATTCGTTCCTGCACCTCCAACAACCTACTCTCCGCGTCCTCCGCTTTTGCCACCAGCTCTCGATGACGAGTCAGGTCGGCGTCGATCCTCTGTTGCAGTTTCGCGATTTCAGCCTCGTCCGCTTGGCGTTGCTGCTGCACCTGCTCCAGCTTCGCTTCCAGATCGTCCACCTTCGCCTGGAGTTCCTCCCCAGCCTCGGGGTGCACAACAGTCGGACCGTTCTGCGCAGTTGCGGCCTGCAAGTCCTCCTTCGATCGAGCCAGCTCCTCCTCGAGGGCTTTGACCTGTCCCTCGAAGTCGGCGCAAATCTCCCCGAACTGCTTAGCGTGCTGCTCCGTCTTGATGGCAAAATCGGAATGAAGCTTCACCCTCGCTTCTTCGGCATCCTGTAGCCGTTGCCGCAGTTCCTCCACTTGGGCCAATAGGTCTCCCGTCGAAGTATCCGCCGGCGCGCCATCCGCGATCCGTTGCTCCAGCTCCGCGATGAGTTGGTCCTTCTCGTTCAGCCCCGCCTCGAGCTCCTCCAGCCTCTGCGCCATCTCCTCCAAAATTGCCTCTTGTTCCTGCGGACTGAGCTGCTGGGACATCGACGCTCCAGCGGATCCCTCCCCGGGGGTCATACTTCGTCGACGGCGCGTTGCTGACAGATGGGCATCCAGCAATTCCGAGCGCGCCTCTCCTGTCAGATTTGCGGTGGTCGTATCTTGCAGCGGGACCGCCAAGTGATGGCGCTCAGAGGTGTTGCCAACTTGAGCCGCAATGTCCACCTCGTCCACCTCGATCCCCGCGTCCTGCAGTAGACCCATCAGGCGTTCCACCTCTCCCCGCCACGCTTCTGCCTCTCGCGCCAGATCAGCATTGGCATCGAGCAGCTGCTTGTTCATGGCGTTGAGGTGCTTGTGGATCTTGATACCGTCTGCCCGAGATTCACTGCCGATTCGGCCGGAGACTCCGGGTGATCCGCCGATGTGGTTCGTCGGCAGCAGGATAGTGGGGAAAGAGGTGTTGGCGCGGACGAAGCCATTCGTATGTGTCGTGGCGCGACGATCGGATGTAAGGTCGGCAGACGACGCAATGGACACGAAGGACTCGTTGGCTGATACGTATGACGGTTCCTGCGTCTGAGATCTGTCCCGAATTGTTGGCGCTGGGCTCTGTCCTTGCTCCGTCATCGAGTCTTCCAAGATCGATTCGGTGGTAGGGGCGGCTGACACCTGGCGCAGGGGGTGCGGCGTGCCTCTGACGGGCCGGATCCTCGACGAAGGGCCAGTACTGAGCACGGCCAAGACGTGATTTTTCCGCCGTTCTGCATCGCTCAGACCTGGTCGTGGGGTCATGACGTCGCTGAACTTGGCGGGGGTGTACGGTGTCTGAGCAGACGTGTTCTGGGCTGAAGTGACATCGTTGAGAGGTATCGCGCGGGGTGTGGCTTGATGGTCCATATATGCCGGTGATTGATTGCGAGCTTCAAGACGACCGAATCCGGGCGTTGAGATCGATGGAGTTTGCGCCTTCGCTGGCGAGTCTGAGACTAGCAAGGAGTCCAGCGACGGCATTGCAATGCTCTCATGCTCGTTCTCCTGCTCCACATCCGTCTCCTCTTCGATCGTGTAGTCCTCGTCATCAATATGCTCCTCTTGGACCAGCTCGTTCCAATTGATCCGCCTTGCTGAGGCGGGCACAGTTACCCCGCCTCGGCCGGTCGGCGTGGCAACTTGTGGGTTTCGAGACGGCCCCTCCGGTGTGGTCGCGGCATGATCCGTCTCGTCGCCCGATATCTCGCTTCTGGAAAGGCTCGGCACTCGTTCTTTCTGCTCGACTTCGAGATGAGGCGATGTAGTCAAGGGCGAGCGTTGCGGCGTATCAATCACGGACTCGATGGGAGATGGGACGCGGACCTCCCGTATGCTGTGGAGTGGCAGAAACGAATTCGATGTCGCCCGCTTGCCCCGCCGGTCGAGGACGACATTGCCCTCTGATAGTCGGCGCGTCAGTGGCGTCGGACCCGGTGATGCCTGTTCGAGCTCGTTTGCGGACACCTCTTGCAGCGGAATCTCATCGATGGAGAAGCTGCGGCTCAACTCCAATGGGGTTTGCCATCGCTCCAGCTCGGACTTTTGGCTACCGCCCAAGTCGGTCGTCCCACTCATTGTTCTCGTGTGCCCGGTTTGCGATCGCCGGAACGTCGTCCGCGTATCGTCTGAGACCGAGCGTGCTTGTTTGGGAGGAACCGTATGAGGGGTCGACGTGAGGGCTCGGTTGGGGATATAGGGAGATGGAGTGTTGTATCGCCCTGTTGGCCCGACGGGCGGGAAAGGCGAGCCATTGGATGTCTCCGACGATGCGTTTGATCCGGTGCGGGACGAGGTCGAGGCGGGTATGAAGGTCTGTCGGAGGGGATGGGGCGTTGCTTGCGACTGATATCAGGCCTCCGCAGGAACCATCACAACCTGAGCCTTACCATAGCACTGTGTAACGGGCCTGACTGATCAGAGCCATCATCCATCGATGTGTCCCCGCCGGTCATGCTCCCACTGTCATAGTCGATGTCATGCTGGATAGTCGGTAACGAAGGGAGCTCCATGTCCTCGAGGTGCTGCATGCGCCTTGCCAATGATTCAGGCGTGTCCATCGGATATGTCGTGGCCATCTTAACCTGGCGCGAGCTACGCAACGTCGGAGATGGTGCGAAAGTCAAGAGTATATGGTTCAACGTTGATCGAGGGTGTCAACAAACAAGGTCAGTCGCGTCCGGCCGATCACGTGACTTCTTGGTGCTGTCGAATATCCTGGGGCGGGATTTTCAGGGTTTTGATCCCAAGCCGGACCCATGGGCGTCGTCATGCTTTGACTTGCCACCCCCGCCGTCGGGTTGATGGATTGTTTTCCGACCGTTCCGATCTCGACTGCTCTACATCATCACTTCTTCCAATCCACCTTTTCATCACTTGCACGTTGCTCCATCCACAGTGCAGCAGACTTTGAGGGGTCTAGACTAGCCCATAGCCGACCTTTCGCACAGAAAAGAGACCGACACCGGTGCAACGGGGACGATCACGCGCGATGCAGCCATTCGTGCGACCCTCGACGCCTTTGCGCGCCGCTCTGCCCGCCGCTCTCGATGACTCCCCGGCAATCGAGAAAGAATCGCACATCGGCTCCGAACTGGCTTCCCGTCAAGCCCGTCAAGCGGCCGATGACTTTTTGCGGGGATACGAGAACAACCGGGACAAGTGTGTCTTGTTGTGGCTTCCGAAGCCAGTGCAGGAAGCTGATCATCAGACTCGACGACGTCATTGAAAAGTCAACATACCTCGTCGGCGACCTGATCAACTTCAACAAGGATCAATGGCCCGTCCGATATCCATGTCTTGCTCCCGCGCAAGAGGGAAGCCGCCATGCTTGTGAGTCACCACAATCCCGATTCGGGCGTCATTGACGTCGCAGCATCTTCGCGACCCGGCATGACGAGGCGAACGCTCACATACGCCGATGAGCCGGGGAACCACATCGATGTGATGCTCGCTTCGACGCCGACCTCGCGACGGGCGGTGAAGCGATCGTTGACGATGATCGGACCGGATCATGACGCCCCGGCAGCATCCACGTCGTCATTCCCGCCTCCCGATGCTACGCTCAACGACCGCGCCGCGCAGGACGAGGAGGATTTCTCTATCTTGCGATTGGATCTTAATCTCGGAGCGGCGCGGCACGCCAAGACGCTCATCAACCACCTGGAGAAGGCGTCGATTTCAGCCTTGCTCGCCAACCGACTCGCTGCGTCATTGGATCACCTTGCGCTTTTGCGGAAGAGGATACACGATGCCCAGTCTCGCGTGTTGGTCACAGGAGACTTGAATGCGGGCAAGTCGACATTGGTCAATGCGCTGCTGCGACGGGACGAGGTGATGCCGACGGACGAACAGCCCTTGACGACGCGTTTCGTCGAGGTAGTCAGCGCGAAGGAGAACAACGGGACCGAGGAGATCCACGTATTGACTCCCGGTGTCAAGTACGATCCTACCGATGCCTCCACCTTCTCCGTCGAGAGCATCGACAAGCTCAACGATATGGTGTCCGATCTCGACAGCGACGCGTCGAGCCCGCCTTTGCGTATCTTCCTGAAGGAGGCCGAGTCGGCCAATCCCTCGATCCTGCACAATGGCGTCGTCGATATCTCGCTCATCGATGCACCGGGTCTTAACCGAGACTCGATCAAGACGACGGCGAACTTCGCGCGACAGGAGGAGATCGACGTGGTTGTGTTCGTCGTATCCGCCGCAAACCACTTTACCCTCTCAGCGAAGGAGTTTATCTGGCAAGCTGGCCACGAGAAGGCGCACTTGTTCATTGTTGTGAACCGCTTCGACCAGATCAAGGACAAGGAGCGATGTCGACGTTTGGTCCTGGACCAGATCCGACAACTCAGCCCGAAGACGTATGAGGACGCTGCGGACCTGGTTCACTTTGTCGACTCTGCCAAGGTCGCCCTCGGCTTTGCCGATGACGAGGCAGGCGATGACATTGACGAGGCGTTCTCGCATTTGGAGCACTCGCTGCGGTCATTCGTGCTCGTCAACCGGAGCAAATCGAAGCTCGGACCCGCACAAAACTACGTGACGCGTCTGCTTGCTGATGTCGAGCTGCTCGCGTCGGCGAACACCATTGTCGCGACACAGGAGCGGGATGCAGCGCGAGCTGAGCTCGACCGAGTCAAGCCGGAGCTGGACCGACTGAGGAAGGGCCGAGAGGGGCTGGACGACAGCTTGATGGGCGAGGAGGAGGCCGCGACGGACAAGGCTTCGTCGCGAAGCAAACAAGCGATGGAGCGCGGACTGGAGCGTGTTGCCCGAGGCGAGCTCGCCGCACCAGGTCCAGGACTCGTCATGCCGTCGTACCCTGGTCTGCTTGGCGTGTGGCAGTACGCCCAGGAGGCCCGGAGGGTCTTGCTCGCCTCGCTGGACTTTGCGGTCTCGCTGGCGGAAGACGACGCGCGGGCAATCACGAGCGAGGGCTTCGACAGGGTCAACGTGCTGGGCGACAAGCACATCCCGGCCGATATCGAGCGACCCCGTCGACAGCTCAACCCCGCCGCGATGTTCTCGGCTAAGCGATCGTCCAGTCACCGTGCGATCTCGTCCCTAGGCTTGGGCCTCGCCGCTCAGCCGTCCATGAGCGACGTGACCGTCTCGGACATCATCGACATCCACCACCACCTCTTCCTTTCCCGGGCTAAGCTCGCCGCGTCTTCGGGATCCGAGCTCGTGCCATACGCGGCCGAAGTATCAGGCTTCGGCGCCGCGTCGCTCGCTGTCGGCGCATACTCGCTCATCAACGGCAAGACGGTCGGCGTGCAGTCGCTCGTCCAGTCCGCGATCCGTCTGGTGGACTTTGCGTCCACGCCCGCCGCGCGCAAATGGGCCGGACCCATCATTGGCGCGATCACTCTCGGATCCATCGCCTATATCGTGTACGAGCTTCCCCGTTCGGTGCCGCGCAATGTCGGGCGACATATCGCCGAGACGCTGCAGATCTCGTCGGGGATGCAGGGCGATGCGGAGTCAGTGCCGTTCGTCGAGGCCGTGAGCCAGCGGGTGGGTAAGGAGGTCCGCCACGTCATGCGCGTCGTGGCGTACGACATGCAGAGGAAGTACAACGAGGCGGTGGACAAGCGTGCGCAGATCGTCAAGGCGAGCGAGGAGGACGAGCGGAAGGCCAAGGCGGCGCTGGAGCATTTTGCCAGCGTCGAGAACAAGGTCGAGGAGATTAGGGAGGCGGTGGTGGATATAAAGATCTAGCCGGTGGCAAGGCTCCGTGTTCGTTTCGGTTCGTTGCGCTTTAATGACCCATCCACCCCTCGTTGTGACTTCTCGGTGACTTTTGTATTGGTGGTGCGATGTAGCGGAGTAGGATATCATGCAGATGTATGCCATATGATGTGCAAGCGTGCAAGCTCCCTGGCGGGCGTTCGAAAGCGATATCTACAGGTACGATCCGGTTTTGGGCGGAAGGCGAGCTCGGGACTCCTCATGTCGGGTCGGCAAGGAACGGACCAGCCTTTCGCGAGAGGATGAAAGAGGAGGGGGAGACGGGCGAGGAGAGAGAGGAAGAGACGGGTGTTGGAGATGCAGCGAGAAGGCGTAAGAGTACGGCAATGCAAAGACGGGGTCAGGATAATGTGGCCGCACGGAGGGGCAGATGGCCGGTCGCGTGGACTAACGGGCTCCCGGTCATGGCCGTAGGTCGTGTGCAGCATAGCATCAGTCGACTAAAGGTACTGTACAAAGCGTGTCTCTTCCGCCTCAAGAGCGTACGCGCGTCCCACCCAGATCCGATGTCCGGTCCCATGTCCCAGATCACTTCGTAAAAATGCTCACGCTGACCATTAGTTTATCGCGAGCAGAAGATCGTGTTGGGACTCACACATCCTCGTCGGCGACCAGGTGCGTCAACCCGACTTTCTGTGGTTGCGGGTTGAACTTGGACGACTTGCCCCAGACCAGTGCGTACCTGCCATCAGATTCCTCCCCAAAGAGCACGTATGAGTGACCCACTTGAAGTGCGACGCCAGACTTCGGTGGATACCGTGACAGACTGTTTCTATTGTCGCGCCCTGTCTGAGACAGATAGGATCGGACAGGTCGGGCTGTTCTCCTCGTTTCTTCGTGTACACTCTGCGGCGTCAGCTAGGTTCCGGGCATGCGATAATGCGAGCTGACTTGACCAAACCCAGTTGCTGCGCATCAGCCGCGGTTTGCCAATAACGAAGGGGCCAAACGCACCTGCCAGATGGCTTCCAACAGCCAATCCAGCCCAAGATCGACCTCACAACTGATCATGACTGTTCGCCCGTCGTCTTGCCGCGCCAACTCGTCCATCGTCTCCATCGACACGCTGTCGATCTTGTTGATGACTGTCAAGGCCGGGATGTACTTTCTGGTCCCGAGGAGAACATCGATGAACTCGTCGATCGTAATCTGGAGTCAGAATCACTCTGCGGTGTGCGCTTCGAGCTCACATCTTCTCGGATCATCACATCGCAGTTATGTACTGTCGTCAGCTGAAGCCGGTAGTATGGCCAGATTAGCTCACTTCGGTAGTTTTGCAAGATACTTCTGATCGTCCTCTCGTCCGTCTTCGTCAGCTTGACGGTACATGTCAACTACCATCAGCCAAAACCCCATCTTACGCCGCATGACGAAGCGCACGGTGATCTGTCCGTCAGCGCTGCGAATACGAAGCGAACAGGGCGGAGCTTACGCCTCCAGCTGTCTTCTGCTTGAACACCACATCAGGCGGTCTGGTGTTCAAGCGTATCCCAACAGCTTCGAGCTCAATCTCCAATAACCTCTTCTGCTCCGCCGACTTCGTTGCGTCGACTGGGAATCAGCTGCTGCGCTCGGTGAATGTTCAGACACCACTCACTGACGAGCAGAATCAGATCTGCCGTCTTGGCTACCGACACGACCTGTCGACCTCGCCCACGACCTGGCCGGTCAGCTGAACTCCTACATCAAGGTCGCGCAGCAGACCCTTCGCGGCATCTTGCACGATACCCGGCAGATCGAGAAGCTGTATACGTGCGCCCTCGTACTCCAGCACTCCCGGAATGGCCTGCACGTAAGCTAGACAATCCCTAAAATATGACAGCGTACCGTGAGGGTCGTGAATTCGTATGCGCCGACAACCGATTCCGTCTTGGTCGTCTTGGACAACAAGGTCGATTTACCGACGGACGGGAAACCGATCATACACACTCGGGCGTCTAGACGTCAGCTGCAGCTGCAAAGCAATATCACATATAATTGACTCACCTCCCGATTTGAGGACGTCGAAGCCTTCGCCCTTCGCCGACTTCTTCTCGGGCTCAAGGAGTTGCGCTCGGTACTTGGCCACTGTCGTAAGCTCCTCGATTGACTTGCCGTCCGAACTGGACGTCTTGGAACGCACGTTTCGCCTGCACGTTAGCTCTGGTACGACGCAGCGTTTCTCAGAGCTCACTTTCAGAAGACCCAAATGGTACTCGGTCGCTTTGCTGTGGCGTCAGCACAGTCATCAGTCTTGCGGCATCTTGATTCACTTCTTCTGCGCTAGACATCAGCTCTTCGTACGTATGCAATGTCGCCTTGGACTCACTCCGAGCCATCTCCTCTGCGCAAGTCAGCTACTGTCGCCGCATACGAAGGAGACGGCAGCTCACTCTCGATGTCCTCGATCTTGTCTAGGACACCCATTTTCGCTGATGTGCCTTGTAGTCTGTCTGCTGTGTAGTAGTAGTATCAAATGTCACAGTCCAATAAGGAGCTGAAGCGCTGTGTGTACAGTCAACGATGCCCGCAATGGCACTTTGGACGACTGAACCCCGCGAAGTGGAGGGAAGGAGCGAACCAAAGTGATACGACCACGAGTTTTGATCGGGGAGTGCCACGTCATGATACACCTGGTCGTATGCTGGAGCGCTGTAACATGCGGAGGCCCGCAAAATGATCGTCGGATCAATGCGCCAGGCACAATCCAAACGACGATGGGATGACATCGTCTTCACACGACTACCAGCTTTTCCCACGCTCACCCCTCGACTCTCTCACCCGGCACAGCTCGGCCCCATAACACACTCGGTCCCCCACACCACGACACGACGAAAACACTTCACTGCGTTGGTAGCACAACGCGACGCCGAGTGACTAGACCTCGCCGACACACCGCAAAGCCTTTGCACGGTGAGTCACCCTCATCCAGCCCCTCGGCTGAAGTAGCTGAGCGCTAGCGATCTCCACGGCCCCATTCTCTTCCACCAAGATGCCAACCTTCCTACCGCCTCTCTCGCACACCTCCAACGTTTCCCCCGCCGCCGACCCTAGCAAGCTCGCATACATCAGGCTCGACTTTCATCTCACCTTGGGGTCAGGTGAGGACACTTGCTGCCATTGGGAGATCTGGACGAACATCCCATCCTTGAACGAGCACGGCGAGCTCATCTCGCCGCACGGTCAATGGCACGGCATCGCTTTCTCCCCGCTCCCAGCTCCCAGCTCGGTCAAACCACAGACAAGCGCTTCTTCTTCCGCCATCACCCTCAACGCGCCTCCGAAAGAGGATTTGCCCCGTGATCTCACGGTTTTACGGGGCAGGGCGATCGTTGCGCCAAAACCTGGAGCCGAGTTCGCGTACACCTACCGACGAGTGTACCCAGACGGTGGGATCGAATGGCTCGGCGGGTCCGGTTCGAACGGCGTGATCAGGATTTTGGAGGAGGGGTCCGCAAGCATACAGGAAAATGCCAAGGTGTCCAGGAAGAGCTACGGCCTGTCATTCGAGTCTGAAGGGTGAGTCCCGAGGACGCGGACCACGTTGACTAAGTCTCAGGCAGTTTTCGCCCAAAGTCATCAGCATCCCTTCCTTGACTCCCTCTCAGATCCATCTCGCTCTCTTATCGACACGTCCAGAGACCGGTCCTGGACCATTCTCCTCCATCACCCATGACACGGACCCCAACGCGGAAGTGACTTTCCCCTCGAGCACATACACCATCCTCATCCGTGCCGATTTCCAAGCCTTCGACGTGGACCAGCTCATCGGCGTTGATAATGTCTTGCGACTCACGGGCGATACACCCGAGTTGGCTGTCGATGCCGTCTTACCGGGCGTCCCGGCTTTTGCAGCCCAAGTTGGACGAGCCGACGTGTCCGTCGAGCCTTCAAGCGCAAGCGACACCGTCACTGCTTTCTTCATTGGTACCGGCCGCAATAAGCACCTCGTCGTTTGGGCCGGCGCGGCCGATGACGTTAGGACCCTTACGATCAAGCCCCACCTCGAGGCATTTAACAAGCCGTATATCCTCTTCCACGGCCAAAAGGTCCCAACATACCTTCCGGCCACTGAAGGAAACATTTCCCTTCGACTCAACCCGGGAGATACTGCCGTACACGTCCTCCGCTCGCTTGAGCTTGACCAGCTGGCCATACTCGACAAGGAGCCACTGTGGCTCGCAGCCCCCCAGGCAGTCAGCGTGGTCCCCGGCGAGACTGCGCCAAACGATACAGACATCGCCGACCTGCTCGAAGATGATGCGACTGACGGCGAGCGGGACGAGGTCTTGTCCACTGGGCGAACAGAACGCACCGAAGGTGTTCCCGAGCTGGACTCATCTGACACGCTCCCGAACGCCGAGGCGGGGGCTCCTCAGTCCGCTGAAGCGTCCAAAGCGCTGTCCGCTCCGGGGTCGAACCAGCCGAGTCCGAGCTTCTTTTCAGTCTTGTTCAGACTTATTAGCCACCTCCTCGCTGGAGTCTGGGAGATCTTCTTCCCTCGGCATGCGACCTTCATGCCAAGTGCGGAGACGACCGTATCTGACGATACTGCAGCTCCGCCGGCCGATGCGGTCTCGACCACCGCCGACGACGAGGCAGACGAGTCCGAGGCGCAGACGCCAGTAGACGAGCGCACCCCGCTTCTTCGTGTAAGCTACGCCACAGCTGGGCCATGCGCTGATTACCAGAGCCCGCAGATCCACCGAGCAGAATCCGCATCGACCGACACGATGTCGTCCACGACCCCACCCGCTCCGCCCGCTGCGAAGCTTTCCGACCACCTTCCGTCCCTCGATCGCTTGATGGATCTCGTGCGCGCCCCGCAGCCGACCAAGC
>Ga0308169_10002605_pt1 | contig 18481 bp, 15 predicted proteins | sample PhyBR1_2_FD_202139 | JGI IMG/M metagenome (GOLD analysis project Ga0308169, IMG submission 202139) | Phyllosphere microbial communities from UC Gill Tract Community Farm, Albany, California, United States - DLSLSB.R1 | ecosystem: Host-associated > Plants > Phyllosphere > Unclassified | place...
GAAGAGGAGGCGTGAGCGGGAGGAAGTCGGCGAGCGGGAGGGCGACGAGCCGACGCACCGAGGGTTGCTGCGTCCGACTTGGTCGAGAAGCACTGCGCCATCAAGCTCGACAAGCTGCAGAAGGAAGCATTAGCCGTGACCATGCAGGCAGAGAGGAGGGAGAGCGAGGCGAGAGAAGGGACGCACGGGTAGTTGCGCCAGAGGAGCACGCCCACCTCGCGGTACTGCGCAAACACCTCGTCGTCGTTCTCCCACGCTGCTGCGGACCCGACGACTACGCCCTCCTCGCCGTAGCTCGTCATGTAGAAGCTCAGCCGGCCTTGGCGCTGCGAGGCGTTCAGGATCTGGTCCTGCGAGCGGGCGTGGCAGCAAGGTCAGCTCGATACGACATGACGGCACCGCAGATCGGCCTCATCAGGCAGACCTGCGGAGATCCTGGTCGCGGTACGAGAGCAGGGAAGTACGCACGAGGACAGGGAGCATGGTCATGACCTCCATGACCCGCTCGAGCTTGTCGCCGTCGGCCTGCTCGGCGAGTTGCTGCGCCTCGCCCTCGACGGGCACTCCATCGGGCCCGAGGACGCGGAATGCAGGGATGGGCGCGCCGCCGACCGCGTTGAAGAAGGTCGGGCTCGAGACCGTGTGGGTGAGCGGGGCGTGCGGGCGCGGGGCGGTGGTGCTGAGGGCGCGTCGGAGCAGGAGCTGGTGCGGCAGTCGGCGCAGGTGGTGCATCGCGACGAGTGTGGCTGGTGCTGTTGTGAGGAGAGGAGCGAGGAGCGAGGCGCGAGGAGGAGCCGAGCGAGCCGAGGTGGGGGAACGGCAGCCCGGGTGCGCTCGAGCTGCTTCCACCTTGCGCGCTTGCTCTCCGTGAAGCTTCAGTGAGCGAGCCTTGAGATGCTGACTCTGCTCTCGCGCGAGACGAGCCTGAAGCGAGACGAGCCACGAAAAGGTCGGAGACCGCGGAAGTTGGCGAGGCCGCACCTCCGACGAGTCGAGCACTCGCTCTGACAAGAGACGGCGCAGCCTCGAGTTCAGTACACGTAGCTGCGTTACAGTCGAGCTCGACGCGACCTGCGCTTCGGCTCGCAGCTCTACTCGGCCTTGCTCCTCCCGCCCCTGCTCAACCACGACGTGCACCGCCCGACCGCCTGCGCAACCCGCTCGACCCATACCTCGGCCTGGTACGACAAGAGCGGCGGGAGGATGTCGGCGACGCCGATGTCGGGCCAGTTGGGCTCGATGAAGTGGAGGATCGTGCGCTCGCTCGACTGCGAGCGCGAGGAGAGAGGAGGGGCGCCGAGAGGGCGTCAGCGTCGACGGCCCCAGAACGCCGAAAGCCCGAGAGGAAGCTCGAGAGACAGCTGACGCACCTGCCAGAGGAGAAAGTCGCTGAGGCGCGAGACGCCCGAGGTGCGGATGAGGATGTCGAGCGGCGGCGACGCCGCCGTGTACAGGTTGGCGGCGATCGTGTCCTCGGTGATGTCCCTGCGTCGCAAGGAGAAGACGTCAGCGAGCGCGCAGGAGGAGGAGGAGTGAGGAAGAGGGACGCACTCGATCGAGAGCGAGCCGGCGGCGCACGAGTCGACGGTGCGCTTGACGGCCGTCGCGATCTCCTCCTGCGACGTGTACGGGCAGCACAGGTTCAAGATACCTCTGTAGACGAGAAGAGTGTCAGATAGGCGATCGAGAAGGACGAGAGGATGAAGAAGACGCACTTGGTGTTGCTCGCCGTCATCTCCTCGGCCTTGGCACACGAGTCCTGGACGTCGAGCGGCAGGAGGTCTCGTCGGCCGAGGACGCGGATCTGGATGCCGTACTGCTGGAGGAGGGCGCTGCGAGGGTGCGAGCCTGGGTCAGCGACGAGCGGGGCCCGAGCGCACGTGAAAGAGAGAGAGAGAGAGCGACGGACCCGTGCTGGCAGATCTCGACGAGGCGGGTGCGGGCCATGGCCATGAGGGCGTCGACCTCTGTCGGGTCGCGGTTGAAGTTCTCGATCGAGAAGGCGTAGACGGTGACGTGCGGGATGTCGAGCTTGAGGAGGAACGACAGGACGCGCTTGAGGGCGTCGAAGCCTTCCTCGTGGCCGACGCGGACGGGGAGGTTGCGGGTGCGCGCGCTGCGGCGGTTGCCGTCCATGATGAAGGCGACGTGGCGAGGTCGGGGCCCGAGTCGGAGCGAGCGGACGAGGAGGGAGCGGAGGAACGGGTGGAGGAAGCGAGGGATCCAGGCGAGGAAGGACGAGAAGGGAAGATGGACGTCCAAGGTGGCGCTGTCGGCTGAGCTGGCCCATGTCGGAGCCCACCCTGGCAGCCATGCGGCGAGCGAGGGAGGCATGGCCAGAGGATGGCGACCCCGGACGGGGAGGAGGCGGTGTCGAGGATCCGAGGAGGAGAACGCTCGATGGGCCGCGTGCGCTCGCTCGCGTAGGTTCTTGAAGGCCGTCCGAGTACAGCAAGCAGCGCCAGCGTCGAGCCTGAGGGCTGTGCAAGGCGGGAGGAGCGAGACGGGACCTCGCCCTCCTCGTCGTCGTCTGCCGTCGACCACCTCGAGCTCTGAGCTCGACTCGCACAGGAGCAGCCGGCACTGCTGCACTGCACCGCGAGCCAGCAACCCCACCGCGCCCAGCGCCCTCCCACCACCGCTCGACCCGGCCCTCATCAAGCTCGCGCTCGCCCTCCGTCACTCGACCCTCGACCCTCGCCTCGGCTCGTCAGCCAGCAGCTCCGACACCGCCATGGCCTCGTCAGGCTCCTCCACCAGGTCGGCATCCCCCAGCCAGACCTTGTCGACTCGCCCGACTGCCTCGAGGGTCCGTCGCCTTCCTCCACTCTCCCCACCTCGCCATGGCGCCGCCCCAATGCGACGAACCTGCCTGTGAGCGAGGTTGAGCGAATAGATTGTACTGACTCGAGCCTTGCTCGCTCGCAGTCCAGCGCAGGCGGCGCCTCGACCACCTCGAACCTCGAGTCGACCATCACTCGCCTCCTTGTCGCGACCAAGCAGCTCCTCGAAGGTGCGCCTCTCGTTCCGGCTCGTCCTCGTGTGCACGCATACCTCGCTGACGTCGAGGTCACCCTACAGGACTCGCCAAATGGTCCCGCCGCGAGGTCGACGAGGAGGAGATCTCGCAGATCTACGTCAAGCTGGGCAACGACTTCAACGTCGCCGTCGCCGCCTTTGCTCGCGAGGGCATCACGATGAAGTGCGTCCCCTCTCTCTGCACCGCGCTCTACAGGATCCGATTGGCTGACTCTGCCGTACCGCAACAGCGAGCTCATGGCGGTCCCGTCCGACCTGCGCGTCTGCCTCGAGAGCTGTCTCTCAAACCCGCCCTCGCAGGCGACCCTCGAGCTCCACCTCCCCGACGTCCGCCAGATCATCATCGGCCTCCTCCACGGCCTCCGCGACAAGCAGCGCCAGTACCGCGAGGGCGTCGCCGCACGCCGCGCCCGCGAGGCCAACGGCAAGGGCAAGGCGTCGGCCCTGCCGCCCTCGTCGAGCGGCGGGTCCGCAGGCGGCCTCCCGCTCACGCCCAACAGCGCGGGCCGGTCGCGCGAGGACCTGCGGCGCTTCGTCTCGCAGACGCAGGCGTCGTCGGCCCAGGACGAGGCGGCGGCGGCGAGGCGGTACAGCAGCAGGAGCGCCGGCAGCGACGTCGGGTCGGGTGCAGCAGGAGCACACGATCCCCGACTCTCGGCGGCGCTCAGCTCCCGGTTGTCGTCGAGCGGCAACGGCCCGGCGCGCAGCTCGTCGATGCGCGACTCGTCGCGCTCCTCGCGGCCGACCTTCGACCCCCAGGACGCCTTCGCCCCTCCTGCTGCACCCTCAGCCGCCCCAGCTCCTCCACGTATCCCGAGGAACGACTCGGCGACGTCGTTCGAGTCCGTCAGGTCGGTCGCGAGCGCGTCCGGGACCGCTGCGCCCGCACAGCGTGTTCCTCCGAGCGACCGCCTGCGCATGGCGTCGCCGCCGCCGCCGTCGCGCACTCGTGACGTCGGCGTTCCCGCCGTCACCCAGACGCCAACGATGGACACGTTCGGCAGCGTCATCAGCGCGCCCTCGCCCGTCCCCTCGACCGTCATCCGCCCTCCCTCCGTCGCCTCTGTCGCCTCGTCGGCCGAGGACCCGCACGTCCAGCAGGCGCAGGCCGCCTCGCTCGAGGCGCTCAAGGCCTCGGACAACCTCTCGCGCCGCGCGAGCAAGCGCTACTCGGCGTACGCGATCCAGAAGATGACGAGCCCGACCCCGGGCTCGTCGTCGCCCTCGCCCGGCGGCACCGTCTCGAGCCCGAGCCACGAGCGCGCCAACCGCGCGCGCACCGCCGACCTGTACCGCGCGGGCTCGGGCTCGTCGGCCGGGCGCGAGCTCGCCGGCGCCGCCGACGTGCGGCGCAGCAAGAGCGAGCACGGCCGGGTCAGCCACGGGCGCACGAGCAGCCGCGCGGGCTCGGGCAGCGGCGGGTCTGCTGCGCCGCCGATGCCGCCCATCCCGAGGTCGTACTCGTCGCAGGCCGACCTGCGCAACGGCGTCGGCCAAGCGAGCCCGATCCTCGAGGAGGACGAGCACGGCTCGTCGGCCGCCAGCTTGCGCTCCCCGCCTGCGTTCCCGCCGCCGCCGACGCCCGCCGACGGCACCGTCCCTCCCTCGAGCTCGTCGGCCTCGCTGCGCCCCGCCGCCGACACGCCGCGCTCGCCCTCCCCCGCGCTCCCGCCGCTCCCTACCGACGCACCCTCATCCTCTGCCGACTTGCCCTCGACTACGCCTCGGCAGCCGCCGCCGCCGTCCCCTTCCTCGCCGCCGCCTCCGTCCGAGCCCGACTACCCGTGCTCGATCTTCCTCCAGATCGGCCGCGACGTCAAGAAGGCGCGCCTGCTCGGCCCGCCCGACATCCAGAGCCTGCGGCAGCTCTTCGTCGAGCGCTTCGGGTTCAACCCGGGCATGAGCGGCTGGCCCGACGTATACCTGCGCGACACGGATGCGGGCGTGCACTTTGAGCTCGAGGACATGAGCGAGGTGAGGGCCGGCAGCGTGCTCAGCTTGAACGTCGACAGTGCGTCTATCCTCTCGCCTATCCTCTCCCTCCTGATCGCCAAGGAGCAGCTGAACTGACTCGGCTCGACTCGCTCGCAGCTGTCGAGGCCGTCAAGCAGCACATCGACCTCGGCATGTCGACGCTCGCGCAGGACATCAAGGAGCTCCGCGCGACCGTCACCGCCATGCGCCGCCTCTCGGTCTCGGCCTCGTCGGCCACGCTCGCCCTCCCGCTCCTCTCGCCGTCGTCGCAGCCGCACGACGCGCCGGCGTCGCCGAGCGAGAAGCAGTACCAGCAGGCGGCGCAGAAGGTCCTCGCCATGCGCAAGCTGCACTCGACGCCCAACCTCGCCGCCGTCACGAGCGACGAGGGCGACGAGCCTGCGCAGCCGAGCTCGGCCGCCGCCGTCACCGCGCCGACGTCGCCGGTCCCGCCGCCGTCGGCACCGCCCGCCGAGCGCTCCCCCGCGCCGGCGCCGGCACCCGTCGTCGTCGAGCCGCCCTCGCCCGCAACGGCCGTCGCACCGATCGTCGAGACGCTCAAGTCGCAGCACGCCGAGGTGCAGAACCTGCGGCGCGAGATCGGCGTCCTGCGCCAGGTCTACGCCGACTTTACCTCGTCGACCAAGGAGATGTTCGCGTCGGTGCGGGTCCAGACGAGCCACGTGCAGCACCTCGCCCAGTCCAAGCTGTCGACCGACCGGGCGTTTGTCGAGGCCGGCACGGCCAAGCTCGAGGCCGAGAGCACCGACCTCGTCCTCCAGGTCGACACGCTCCAGGACACGATCGACACGATCCGCACCGACACGCTCCGCGGCGTCAAGCCGCGCCCGCAGCACCTGAGCGAGGTCGCGTCGTCGCTGCGCAAGGCGACCGACGCGCGCGCCAAGCTCGCGACCTGGCTCGCCGACGTCAAGCCGACGTGGTCCCAGATGTGGAGCGTCGAGCTGAGCAGGATCCTCGCCGAGCAGAAGGCTGTCGAGGAGCAGGCGACGCTCCTCGCCGAGCTCGACGACGACCTGACCGAGGTCTCGGGCGTCCTGACCAACATCCAGGCCGTCGCGCGGCAGCTCAACGGCCCGGCCGGCGGCGGCGCAGGCGTCGCGACGAGGCGCGAGCTCACGTCGCTCGGCGGTGCCGACGACACCAAGGGCGGCCTGTCGACCATCCTGCTCGAGGTCAAGGCGCTGCAGCCCGACCCGTCCAGGCGGCTCGAGGCGATCGCGCGCGCCGAGAAGCAGCGCGAGCTCGAGCTTGCGAGCCGCACCGACGAGTTTGCCGACGAGCTCGGTGACTTTGTCGGCAAGGGCAGGCTCAAGAAGAGCGGCGGGATCGAGGAAACGGAGCGGCTGCGGCAGCTGAGGAGCGAGGCGACTTTGCGACAGATGTTCCAGAGCTAGACCGCCTCTCCCTCTCTCGCTTGCACTGCATCCTAGATTCGTGCACGTCCTCCCTGTACCTTCGAGAGAGCTGCGTCGAGGTTGACCGGTCTTTGTGTCGGAAGCCGCGGACTTTGCGCTCTCATCGCCTCGAGCGCCTTTGCGGCTCTGTCGCTCGCTCCCACCACGATCATGGCCGCCGCTCCGAGCTCGACTGCTCGCCATGTGCCCTCTCGGATAGCTGGACAGCTCGCACGAGCGCGCTCGCTCAATCCCCGCCTCAACGCCTTCACCCACCTCAACTCGCTCGAAGGTGCGCCTGCATCGTCCCTCGCTCGGCCCTGCAGGCCTGCGCGCGTACTCACAGAGACTCTTGTGCGCAGATGTCACCGCCCAGCTTGACCACGCACCGCAAGCAGGCTCGCTCGGCGGCCTCTCGCTCGCCGTCAAGGACATGTTCGCGACCTCGGACGGCGCACCGACTTCATGCGGCTCTCGCATGCTTCGAGGTGCGTCTCAGCCACCTCTGTACTGTACGAGCACCGGGCGGTAAAGCTGACCCTCTGCCTCGCCCCCCTCCTCCTCCTAATCCTGACGAGCAGACTACCAGAGCCCGTTCGAGGCGACCGTGGTGCGCCGGCTACGAGCCGAGGGCGCTCTTGTTATCGGCAAGGCCAACATGGACGAGTTCGGCATGGGGTGCGTCGCCTATCTCACCTCGCTCTCCGACGCACAGCCTTGCCTGAGACCTCGGGAGCTGACGCCGACCTCCCCTCGTGCAGATCCGCCAACGTCCACTCGCACTTCGGCCCGGTGCTCAATCCTGCAGGACCTGTCGGAATCGACGAGTCGCTCGCGCTGTCGGCCGAGGAGCAGCGTGTCGCAGGAGGAAGCTCGGGCGGGAGCGCTGCGGCGGTCGCAGCGGGCTTGTGCGACGTGTGCGTCAGCCTCTCACTGCGCCTCTTTCCACCGAGACTTTCTCGAGCTGACGAGGCGCACTCGCTCGCAGCGCCCTGGCAACCGACACCGGCGGCTCGACTCGGTTACCGGCCTCGTACTGCGGTATCCTCGGCTTCAAGCCTTCGTACGGCCTGCTGTCACGCTACGGCGTCGTCGCCTATGCGAGCAGCCTCGACACGGTCGGCATCATGGCGAGCGAGGTGGAGCCTCTGCGGCGCACGTTCGGTGCGTCCTCGTCCTCGTCCTCGTCGAGCCGGCCCGCCGGGAATCGCTCAGTCCTACTTGGCGAGCTGGCAGCTGACAGCTCTTACCTCGTGACGCAGATGCAGCGAGCGCGTACGACTCGAAGGACCCGACCTCGGCCCCAAGCTTCGCCCGCACGAGGGCGGACGAGGTGCATCTCGCCCTGCGAGGACGGCTCGGCGAGCGGCAAGGCGCAGGGGCGGGGGAGCAGCCGCTGCAGGGCGTGCGGATAGGCGTGCCAGCAGTGCGTCGCTCTTCCTCTCTTCACAGCCCCAGAAGATGCGCGCCTCGAGCTCCCCGTCTGACCTCTCGCTCGCCCTCGCCGCCCTGCAGGACATCTTCCCGCACTCGCTCCTCTCGTCTTCGGCCCTCCTCGACCCGATCCGCACCTTCCTTCGCACCCTCGCCTCGCTCGGCGCGACCCTCAGTTCCGTCCGCCTCCCCTCTGCACCGCTCGGCTTGTCGGCGTACTACGTCCTCGCGTCGGCCGAGGCGAGCTCAAACTTGGCGCGGTACGACGGCGTGCAGTTCGGGTACCGGGCTGAGGAGAAGGTCGGAGAGAAGGAGCAGCTGTACGCGAGGACGAGGACCGAGGGGTTCGGCAAGGAGGTGAGGAAGCGGTTGCTCCTCGGGACGTTCGCCCTCAGCGCCGAGTGCGTCCTCTCTCTTTGCCCTGCTCGACCAGAAGGCTCGCCGCCGGAGCCTTGTACTGACTCTTGTCTCTCGGCGCGTCGCAGGGCGTTCGACAACTACTACCTGCAGGCGCAGCGGGTCCGGCGCCTGATCCAGCTCGAGCTCGACGACCTCTTCAGCTCGCCAAGCCCTCTCGCCGCTCCCGTCTCGCCGACTGCACGACGATCAGACGGCGTCGACTTCCTCCTGCACCCCTCGACCATGTCGACCGCGCCTCTCCTCTCCTCGTACTCGCCCCCCTCATCCGGCTCGACGCCGACCCCGACCGCCTCGCCCGACGACAGGACCTCAGCGTCGCGGTCCGCCTACGTCCAGGACCTCCTCTCGCTGCCCGCCTCGCTCGCCGGGCTGCCGGCGCTGTCGATCCCGGCCGGCCGCGCGACGGACGACGGCTGGCCCGTCGGCGTGACGCTCGTCGGGCAGTGGGGCGCAGACAGGGAGGTGCTCGAGGTCGCGCAGCGGGTCGAGATGGCTCGTCGGGAGGCGCAGCGGTAGAAGCACCAGGCGCAGCGGCTGCAGTGAACGAGTTGATCTCGAGGCTGCGCCGCGGTTCGAGCAGAGCCGGCCTGGGTCACCGCACGCTCCCTGTTGTTTCGTCGCCTGGAGTCGCTCTGTGAGAGCTTCATGACCGGTCTGTACGGAAGCCTGTATCGCAAGGAGACCGTGCAGGAAGAGGGCGAGGTCGCCGACTCGGAGCCGGCCCCGCTCGACTCTCTCGCCCCGACCCTGCACGACCGACTGCACCTGCACCCAGTCGCACCGCCAGAGCATAGCAGCTCGTCTACGCCGATCACCTCGCGCGCACGGCTCGACCCGCCGCCGCCTCGTTCGCCCATCGGCCGCCGACCATCCTCATCACCTCGCCAACCACTCCGGCCCTCTCCACACCGGCAGGACCCCCTCCCTGTGCCGCCAGTCTAGCCTACAGTGCTCACAGACACCATGGGGCTCCTCCCCACCCCGAACCACGTCGCCCTCATCCGCGACTGCTACGTCCAGCCCCACTCGTCGTCGTCGTCCTCCCCCTCGGCGTCGGCCCCGCTCCCTCAGCCTGCGTCCAACGCCCTCTCCAAGCTCACCTTCTACGCCGTCAACCGCCCGACCAAGATCCCCAAGGTCGTCGCCCACCTCGTCGAGCGCGCATCTAAAGCCCGCGCCTCTAGTGGGCCCAAGGCCCGCGCCGACCTCGCCGTCACGGTCGACATTGTCCGAGGCCTCGTCGTCGAGACGGGCGAGAGCGGCAAGGAGGGCGCGGGCGAGCTCATCAAGGGCGCCATGGCCGAGGAGGCTCTGCGCGTCGCCGAGATGGCGCTCGGCGGCGAGGGCGGCAAGGGCGACCTCTTCTCGACGGCCCAAGTCCGCAGCGGCAAGCGGGATCCTGAGATGGAAGCACGAGGCGCGAGCTTGGTACGTCCCTTCTGACTCTTGCGCGACGAGCTCTTCTCGCCGTGCGTCGGGCTGACTCTCTTCCCCCACCTCGTTCGCAGTTTCACGCCGTCGCTACGTTCCTCACCGCGCCGTTCCTCGGCGGCAACGACGGCGTCGGCAAGCAATACTTGCGGTGCCTGTCGCTCGTCTCGGGTCTGGCTCAGCTGCAGGGACCGGGCAACGCCGAGTGCGTCCGACCTCCCCTGTCAGCAACTCGCGCGTCCCAGCACCTCGTCCTGTAGCTGACGTGCGCGTTGTGCAGGTCTCGGTTCATCGCGCTCAAGGCGCTCGACGGCGCGGCAAGATCCGAGTACCTGTACGCGACGGGCGGCGAGTACGATCGTCAAGTTGAGGAGCTCGTTCCGGCGCTCCTTCGCAACTGCCTTGACACCGACATCCACGACCTGCGCATCAAGTACGTCCTCCTCTCTCTGTCTTCTGAATGACTCGAGGAGGCCGAGGCTGACGGACTTTGCAGCAGCCTCTCGTCGACCCTCGCCGACGACAAGTCGCTCCTCCCCAACCCGACCTCGCTCGCCTCGCGCAAGACCTCGTCTATCTCGCTCCCCAACGACTCGCACAAGCTCCCCGCCGACTCGTCCATCGCCCTCCCGACTCTCCTCCTCCTCTCCCGCCTGTCGACCGTCCCTCAGCTCCTCTCCCTCCACGCCTCGTTCGCCTCCTTCCTCGACCAGCACGAGACGGGCTACCTCTGGCACGGCGAGTCGCAGCCCGTCGTTCTTTTCCTCGCACGCGCCTTCCTCGCGGCGGCACCAGCAGGACACCGAGCGCCCATCGTCGCCTGGTGGAGCGATCAAGCCGGCGACATCTACGACCGCGACACGCAGCACCGCAGCATCACGCTCCTCTTCGTCCTCAAGCAGCTCATCGAGCCGAGCACGGCGACGACGCCGCAGAGCGAGGAAGTCGCCGTCGAGGGCCTGAGCGCCGGCGGCGTCCTCAACACGCTCGCCGAGCTCCTCGTGCGACGCGCTCGCCTCTCATCGCCCGTCGGCACGCCCAACGGCCTGCGCGAGTCGCCCGCACTCGGTTCGGACCCGACGCCGACCGACCCCGACCCGCTCCTCCGCCCTCTCCTCGCCGTCGTCGCCGCACTCGCCCGCTCTTCCGCCGTGCGAGGCTACCCTTCCCAGCTCGACGACCTCGCCTCGGACGTCATCGACCTCCTGCGCGCGCTCAAGCTCGAGGAGGGCCGCGCCGAGCGCCTGGTCGGCGGCATGACGGGCGAGGAGAAGTGCCGCGCCAAGGTGCGCGTCATCAAGGCGCTGAAGACTCTCCTCGAGGAGGCGCCGCGCCCGGCGATGACCGACGACACGTCGGCACACACGGTCGAGCGCGCCTCGGGCGGCGACAGCGCTTTCGCGGCCGCGCGACCAAACGGCGCCTCGGCCAACGAGCTCGACCCCGAGCTCATCCGCCCTCGCCCGGTTGCCGATGTGAGCAACGGCACGCTCAAGGCCGCCGCATCGCTCGAGGCGCCGGGCGCGCTCGGGCTCGGTCGGCCGCTCAACGGCACCTCGCTTGACCCGCCCAACGGCGACGACCGCACCCGACACGACGCCGAGCAGCCCATCCTCCGCGTCTCGACGCCCGGCGGCGCCTCGACTACGCCCACCCGCAGTCGCGATCCGTCGACGTCGCGCGCTCGCGACGCGCCGACGTCGTCGTCGACCGAGACCCGGCGTCAGCCCGTCGCACCCCGCACCTTCGCCCGGTCGCTCTTCCTCCTCACCGAGCCCGACCTGCGCGTCCGGGCCCAGTATGCCGGCGCTGCGGCGCTCTACATCGCGCGCGAGCTGCCCCTCGTCGTGAGCACGAGCAGCGGCAGCGCCGGGTCGGCCGAGGAGCTCTCGTCCTTCTGGCGGCAGCTCCACGCCGGCGTGTACGGCCTCGCCATCGGCGAGACGTCGTCGCCCACATCGTCGGCACGAGGTCACGGCGCCGTCGACGGCGCGCAGCACGCGCTGCACCGCACTCGGAGCGCGCGCAGCTTGCGCTCGCAGCGTAGCGGGCGGTCGTTCCTCGACCACGACGACGCGGCGCGCTCGCCCAGCTCGTCGTCTCGCAGCACACCAGGCGCAGCAGACTACGCCGCGCTCGCCGCGCTCGTCGAGGCCGTGCCGCGCGTGCCGGCCGCGGTTCTCGAGGGCGTGCCGGCGCTGCTCGCGCTCGACGCCAAGGCGGCGACGAGGTGGGAGGTTGGGCTCGCTGGAGGGGCCGAGCTGGGCGGCGAGGGAGGAGGAGCGGATCCGGCGAGGGCGCAGGCGTGCAGGGAGGTCGCGGCGCGAGGGCTCAAGGCGGTCGGCAGAACGTGGGGCTTGACGGAGCTCGAGCAGCTGGGTCACGAGGTGCGTCCCAGTCTCTTCTCCCTCGTGCTCATGTGCAGCACTGACATTGACTCGTCGAACAGGCTCTCACGTCGCTCTCGCCGGCCGTCATCCCCGCACACGCTCAGCCCTCGTACGGCTTCGCGGCTCGGCCGACGGCGGCACCGGCGGCGCTCAATGCCTCGCTCGTCATCGACATCCTCGCGACCGACTTGGGCCTGCAGAAGGCGACGCAGCTCGACCGCACGAGCCTCGCGTCGCTGCTCTCGCAGCCGTGGTCGTACGAGGCTGCCAAGGTCGAGGGTGCGTCTCGCTTCTCTCACGCTCTCGTCGACGCCTCGAGCTCTTGACACTGATGCACCTTTTCGAATTGCCTGCAGCCTCGTCGGCGCTACGCTCGCCGTACCTCTCGTCGGCGCTGCCGTCACGCTCGCTCATCAACCTCGCCGGCCCTTCGCGCTCACGAGCAGGCTCTCGCGCCGGCTCGACTTTCCGTCTCGCCTCGTCGCCGCCTCCGATGGGCGGCGGCGCCTCGCTGCACCCGCAGTCGATCCGCTCGAGCGTCGTCAGCGGCGGCGGCGGCGGGCCGGGCTCGCTCGCGCCGTCGACTCGATCCCGCTTCGGGCACGTCCCGAGCCTCGCAGACCTGCAGGCCGGGCTCGCCGGCACGACGATCCACATGCCGACTCGCAGCGCGAGGACGAGCGCGGCGCCGAGCGTCGTGAGCAGCGTCGGCGGGACGGGCGGATGGGGCACGGGCGGGTCGGCGACGGGCGGGTCGGACGCTGGAGCGGGCTCGGGACTCGGGCGGCGCAGGACAAGCAGGGCAACGCCGGAGAGCGTGCTCGAGCGGGTTGGGCGGAGGAACCGTGCGGGCACGGGCGCGTCGAGCCTGAGCGCTGGCGCAGGAGGAGGTCCGAGCGCCGTCCTCGGGGCGGAAAAGGGCATGGCGGCGCTGTGAGCCGGCCGTTCTGCGAGATCATTCTGTATGCTGTGCCGCTGTGCAAAAGCCCTTGGCCCTCTCCTAGCTCTCCTTGCGTCTCTTTGAGCTTTGCGTCGCGTCGAGAGGAGAAGGACGGGGAGCGAGAATGTACAGGAAGCAGGAGCGACAAGTTCTACACAAGGAGGAGCGAGGGCGACGTGTAAACAGGTAGAAAGGGGACGAGGAGAGTATACATGTGTCGAGGACGAGGTTAGGCGTCGTCGTTGTCGCTCGAGGAAGAGGACGAGGGGAGGCCGAGGAAACGCGCTGCGAGCGCCGGCGGGTTCTCGATGCCGCCACGACCGACCACTGCGTGCAGAAGGACGTATCCGAACTCGTCAGTACCTTGTCGTGAAGGAGAAGCAGGCGTGAGAGCGAGAGCGTGGACGCACTGAAGCTGGCCTCGATCGGAATCTCCTCGAGCTCGACCTCGCCGAACCCGCTGAGCGCGATCCGCACGCTCGTGATGCCGGCCATGCTCGCCTTGACTTTGTTGCCGCTGCCGCCAAAGATGATCTTGGCGACGAACCGGCGCAGGACGTCGCCGCGGCCGGGGAGGAGATACAGCGGCGCATCGACGAACGTGGCGACGACGAACGTCGTCGCGTTGTGCGTCGCGTTGGCGGGCGTGTGGATCGTCTCGGCGGCCATGGCCGACGAGGGGCGCATGCGCGCAAAGGCGTTGGGCGGGACGGGCGAAGGAGGGTAGTCGGTCGAGTCGCTGCCGCCGAGAGCGAGCAGCTCATCGTCGTCGTCGTCGCCGAACGAGGCGCCGAACGACGAGTACGACGACGCCGACGAGTCGACAAAGGCGAGCTGAGCGCGCTTGAAGAGCGACGAGCTCAGCTCGTCGTCGACGGCGTCCTGCTGCGCCCTGCGCGGCAAGTCGCCGTCGTACACGAGGACGTCGGGCCAGATCCACTGGGCGTCGAGCCCGGCGGCGAGCTTTGCCGCAATGTCGGGCATGACGACCTCGCCGACGACCTTGCCGCTCGCGAGCAGGTCGGCGTCCGTGTCGCCGCCGCCGAGCTTGATGCGCATGTCCTCCATGCGCAGGTCGCGGAAGAGCTCGGGCGTCTCGTCCGTGCCGGGCACGCGCACGTGCAGCTCCTTGCCGCGCACGAGGTCGGCGACGAACGCCGGCGGGAAAGGCGCGTCCGGGCTCGGGTCGTCCGAGAGGGGCGGCTCCGGGTGCGCGTCGTACCGCACGAAGACGTCGTTGTCGCGCCCGGCGAGGTACCGCGCGACGAAGCGCGACAGGGCGCGCGACAGGGGAGGCTGCGGCTCGGCCTTGCGCATCGTGCGGGCGGGCGAGAGGTCGAGCGAGGTCGGCGGAGGAGGGGTGGGCGCCGACGGCGTAAGGTTGCCCGCCGGCACGAGGTGGCCCGAGACGTCGAGCTGGGCCGACTCGCTGCCGAGCGGGAACGAGAAGGGCGCCATGGCGACCTTGGCGAGGGCGATCTCGTGCGGGTCGTGCGGCGAGCGCTCGCCCTGGGGGAGCGGCGGGAGCGGGAGGTGGATCGAGACGGGGACGCGGAACGGCATGCCGAACGCGATGGCGGGCAGGCGGCCGTCGTGGATGGCGTCGAGGAGCGGGTTGGCGACGAGGGCCGAGGCGGCAAAGGCGATGACGGTCGTGTTCGGGTGCGAGGGCGCCGCCGTCTCGAAGACGCTGATCGAGGTGACGTTGGCGAGCTTCTCGGGGTCGTCAGGGATGGGCATGTCGGGGACTGTACGAGGGGACGAGGCAGGAGTCAGTGCGCTGGTCGAGAAAAAGAATGGCGAGAAGGAGAAGAGGGAGAGGCGACGCACGGTCGCCGACGACGTTCCGAGCCAGGCCCGTGACCCTCGTCGCCTTCATGCGGCGGATGAACCAGCCTGCGACGCCTCGCGTGTGCGGCGCGCCGACCTGGGCGACGACCTCGCGGATCTCGGCCCGGACGGCGTAGATCTTGTCGTCCCAGACGCGCTGGCCGAAGCGCGCCAGGTTGGCGGGCGAGGGAAAGTCGAGCGGGACGTGGAGCGTGAACGGGTGCATGTCGGGGACCGGGTTGGCCTCGGTCGGGTACGAGAGCGGGAGGGTGAGCGTCTCGAGCGAGGGGACGACGATGAGCGGGCCCTCGCCGTCCCACCCGCCGCGGTCGTCGTAAATGGCGACCTCGCCGACGTTGACCGAGACGGAGCGCGCCTTGCGCACGCCCCACCGCGCGATGCGGCCCTCGGCGCGGCGGATCCAGCCGCCCTTGTCCTTGCGCTCCCAGTCGAGCGCGCGGCGGACGTCGATGCCGGCGACGGCGTCGAGCTCGACGAGCATGCCCGAGCCGGCCTCGTTGGCCCGGACGCGGACGGCCGAGGGCCCTGCCCAAAGGAGGCCGCGCTCGGCCATCTCCTGCGGGTCGCCGTGGCGGGTCTGCTCGGAGAGGAGGCGGCCGACCCAGAGGTGGAGGACGGCGAGGACGACGAGGAGGGTGACGAAGAGGATGCCCGACAGGAGGCACAGGACCGAGCCGACGGTCCACCCTCGGCCGTGCGACGACGACGAGGGGCGGCGGACCGAGACGAGGCGCATCCCATCCTCGTCGCCGTCGTCGTCGTGGTGGTGGCCGACGCCGCCGTTGCGGGTCGGGAGGTCGCCCTCGTCGTCCGAGTCGTCCTTGACGAGCGGGCCGCGGCCATGGCGGAGGCGGCCCTGCTTTGCGGCGGCGCCGGCGGGCTTAGAAGACGAGGACGAGGTCGAGTCCGGGGTCGAGGCGGCGAGCAGCGGCGCCGTCTCGAGCTCGTTGGAGCGGTCGAAGGCGTCCGAGGCTCGGGCCTTGCCCTTGACGGCTGGGCCGTCTGCTGTGCCGTTGCTCATGGCGGCGGTGCGAGTGCGAGTGGGCGAGTCGTCGTCACCGATCGAGGAGCGAGGGCGGCTCGAGGGGCCGAGGAGTGACGCGGTGGAGAGGGGTGCGGTGGTGCTGGGCGGGGCTGTAGAGGAGTGCAGTACAGCTGGCCGTGGCGCTAGTAGCTCGCGGCCGCGGTTCTTGTCGGGGGGAGGAGGGGAGCGAGGTGGGGGGGGCGCGAATTGCTGCGCGCGATTTCGCGCGACGGAATTGGGCAGTTGTAATCCAAGCTAACCGTGATTAGGGCCTGCGCACCCAGCCATAACCGGTCACTTGAAACGCCGGACCTTTTCGCCTCGCCTTTGCCGGCTCGCCGTCCTCCTCCTGGCTCCTCCCTCACCACCTCGCCGCCAAGCGATGCTCTCCCGCGTCAGCGTCCGTTCGCTCGTTCCCTCGCCCGCCGCCTCGACCCGCCGCTCGCTCTCGACCGCCTCGACCGCGCCCGCCCAGCTCGCCGCCCGCCGCCTCGCACCCTCTGCCCTCCACCGCGCCTCGGCTCTCGTCGCCCACACCACCAAGCCCGCGTTCGCTGCCGCCATGGGTGCCACCCGTCTCTCGTCTGGAGGCCACGGCGAGTCCACCGTGCGTCCGCCTCGTTCCCGCTCTCCTGCGAGCGCGAGCTCCCCCCCACCTCGTCGCCCACGCTCACTCAGTCTTTCCCGCTCCCCTCGCTCCTCCCGCCGCTCAACAGGTCCGCCCGCCGCCCGACCAGGTCATCCAGGACATCGCCGACTATGTCCACAACTACGAGGTGCGCCCAGTCTCTCTCGCCCGCTCGGCTCGAGCTCCCTCCCCTCGTCCTTCGGCTAGCCGTCCATTCCCCGCGGACCTCGCTCCTCCCTCCTCCCTCGCCACGCCAAGCTCCTGCAGGGACCTCACTGACCCACGAAAGCCCACCTGCAGGTCAAGTCGGACGTCGCCTACTCGACGGCGCGCCTGTGCCTCATCGACACGATCGGCTGCGGCCTCGAGGGCCTGCGCGTGAGCGACGAGTGCCGCGCCCTCATGGAGCCCATCGTGCCCGGCACCGTCGTCCCCAACGGCACCAAGGTCCCCGGCACGCCCTTCCAGATGGACCCGGTGTGCGTCCCGCTCCCCTCGCCGGCGACGAGCTTCGGGGCCGAGAGACTGACCCTGCTCCCTCCCTCTGTTCGCAGTCGCGGCGCGTTCGCCATCGGCACCCAGATCCGCTGGCTCGACTTCAACGAGTGCGTTACTTCTCTCTCTGGAAGAAAGAGAGCGCGCGAGCAGAACCTGACGCCCTTCCTCCTCCGCCTCGCAGCTGTGCGTCCGGCTCTCGTTCTCTCCGAGCTCGAGCATGCATGAGCCGTGTAGCTGACTCTCTCACCTTGTACGCAGGCTTCCTCGCCGCTGAGTGGGGCCACCCGTCCGACAACCTCGGCGCCATCCTCGCCGTCGCCGACTACCTCTCGCGCACGGGCGAGCCGCTCAAGGTCCGTGACGTCCTCACCGCCATGATCAAGGCGCACGAGATCCAGGGCTGCATGGCGCTCGAGAACTCGTTCAACCGCGTCGGCCTCGACCACGTCATCCTCGTCAAGCTCGCGAGCGCCGCCGTCGTGTCGCAGATGCTCGGCCTCACGCGCGACCAGACGGTCGACGTCGTCTCGCAGGTGTTTGTCGACGGCCAGAGCCTGCGCACGTTCCGCCACGCGCCCAACACGGGCTCGCGCAAGAGCTGGAGCGCCGGCGACGCGTGCATGCGCGCCGTCCACCTCGCCCTCCAGGTCAAGCGCGGCCAGATGGGCATCCCGACCGTCCTCACGGCCAAGACCTGGGGCTTCTACGACGTCCTGTTCAAGGGCAAGGAGTTCCAGTTCCAGCGCCCGTACGGCTCGTAGTGCGTCCTCTCTCCCTCGTCCTCCTCGACATCCTCCCGCTCCGCAGGCACTGACGCTTTGCTCGTCCCGCCTCGTAGCATCATGGAGAATGTCCTCTTCAAGATTTCGTTCCCGGCCGAGTTCCGTGCGTCCTCGTTCTCATCCCTGTCGCGCTCGTCGTCGTTGAGCGCGCACTGACTGACCCCTCTTCCCCGCTCGCAGACGCCCAGACCGCCGCCGAGGCCGCGCACGTCCTCCACAAGCAGCTCAAGGACATGGGCAAGTCGTCGGACGACATCAAGCACGTCCAGATCCGCACGCAGGAAGCGGCGATCCGCATCATCGACAAGAGCGGGCCGCTCGACAACTTTGCCGACCGCGACCACACGCTCCAGTACATGGTCGCCGTCCCGCTCATCTTTGGCCGCCTCACGACCGAGGACTACTCGGACAAGGTCGCCGCCGACCCGAGGATCGACGCTCTCCGCGAGAAGGTCCGTGCACTCCCTCCTCTGCTCCTCTCGCTCTTGTGCTTCTTCCTCTTCCTCTTCGGCCTGTCACTGACTCGCACCTTCTCCCTCGCTCGCTCTTACGCCCACAGATGCAGTGCGTCGAGGACAAGACGTTCACGGCCGACTACCACGACCCGGACAAGCGCTTCATCTCGAACGGGCTCACCGTCACGCTCAACGAC
>Ga0308169_10002607_pt1 | contig 18473 bp, 32 predicted proteins | sample PhyBR1_2_FD_202139 | JGI IMG/M metagenome (GOLD analysis project Ga0308169, IMG submission 202139) | Phyllosphere microbial communities from UC Gill Tract Community Farm, Albany, California, United States - DLSLSB.R1 | ecosystem: Host-associated > Plants > Phyllosphere > Unclassified | place...
AAGTCGAGGAAGACGGGGGAAGGGGCTTGCAGACGGGGAACGAAGTAGCGTCGCGGTGACGTCTGCTCCATGCCCATTGTTCCACCGCGCGCCTCCAGGCCATTCCGTTCCATGCCAACTCACTTGGGGTGCCTGACGATGCTCCATACACCCGTGTCCAGCACACCTTCCCCGCCCTTGTCCTTGTAGCTCTGCAGCTGCCAGTCGGCGAGCAGTTCGAGGCCTAGTCCCGCGCCATACAGTCCAATCGCAAGCGCCTCGAGCGTACCCTTCGAATCCTGCGGGCTCGTGACGACCGGGTAGCTGGTCCTGAACGGCGCGGTGAACGGCAGTCCCACAAGGCTCTGCACCAACCCTTCCATCGCGAAGAGCACGGCCGCCTCGGTCCATCCCCCAGGCTCCTTCTTGACCCATTCGTAGCGCTTGTCATCTTCCCATCCGGTGCGGCTCGCACGGCTGACGACACGGTACGTCAGCCTCGCGGCCCACAAAGTCACTCCACCGAGGATGAGCCATCCAGGGCGGGTGATCGTGGACAGGGCCGTGGACAGCGGCACGCCGAGGAGGAGGCGCGATCCGATGGCGGCGTACCATGCGTTGGCGGCTTGGGCGGAGGACCAGATGACATCTTTGATCTGGACTTGGTTGGTCGAGCGGGCGAGGGCGTAGGCGGGCGCGGAGATGGACGTGTGGAAGATGAAGTTGGGCAAGAGGGTGTTTTGGAGGATGCCCACGGATGAGCCGATGAGCGAGGCGGCGGGCATGGTCGCGGGCGGCTCGACGGGGTGTTGCCGTTTGACTAGAGGTCGGAAGGAGCAAGCTCGTCTCGTCGGGGTCAAACAGAGGGTTGTTCAGTGCGAACACGCTTTGTACGGATGAGAGGTCGATCCCAAGACGTTCTTGCTTACACCATCAGCGACAACGTCGATGCGCGGTGAGGTGGATGATGTGATGAGAACGACCCGTGATCTCAAGCATCCTCCTGCTGCCATTCTTTCCTGATTATTGTCAACCGAATCCCACTATGACGTCGAGCCGTCAGCCGTGACTTGTACCACCGAATGCATCTTGATAACCCACGCGTGCTGCCGACATGTCCACCGCTGAGCACTTAGAGCAGACGTAATTGGTATACGACATGTGTTCATGAATAGCGGAACAAAGTCGTTCTGTACAACAGGAAGACGAATCCGTGTAAAAGGGGCGTTAACGGCTAGGAATAGGCATGTCGTCTCGGTACTCTCCAGTCCGCCTACGATGGCTCGACCAGCCTCACTGGCTACCAACGTCTCATCCGTCTCTTTGCGTCGCTCGCAACGCGCTGCTAGTCGAGACGCTCAGCGATGGGATAGTCCACTGAACCGTCGTCGTGCCAGCGTCCATGCTTGCCCCAGTGTCCATGCCGTCCCATCGGCTCGTGCCTCACATCGCTGACTCCTCCGCCGATCATAAGACTGCGAAGTTAGCCTAGTCTGGATCTATTGTGACACTTTGCGTGGGATGGGTGGACCTGCGGGAACATGGTAAGTCGCTTTCGTAGGCAGGCGCCCGCTCCCACAGGCTTTCACAGGCCATCCATCCCCTCTGCAGACTCGCCCTCAGGTCGCACGCCTCCCACTCATCCAGACAGCTCCAGGGACAAGATGAAAGGTACCTAGACTCACCCAATCAAGATCCAGATCACCCACGCCCAGATGAACGCGATCCAGAATCGTCTCAGCGCCCGACTCCTAGCAACCTCGAGACTTGCTGGAGGAGTCCACTGCGGGCCCGTGTGGCTGTGCTGATGCTCGAGATGTCCAGGATGGTAGTGACCATGATATCCGACGATGTGCTGCCCGGGCTGATGACTTTGTTGGGGCGGTGGTGGTGCCTGTTGCTGCGACGAAGGACCGGTGTCTATACACGGTCAGATCGGGCACGGGACGGGGGCGCGTGTATCTGACTCACAAGGTGGTGGGGCTTCTCCCTGCTGTTGAACCTGCCCGTGCGATCCGGTGTCTTTGGCTGGGGAGGCTGCTACCGCTGCGTATGATGGCTTGGACATGTCGAGGATGGCGGACGAGTTGCAACGATGAAGCGTCGTATGGGTCTATGTTCTCATTCTCCTTTCAATGTTGGGTGGCGAATATACGTCACTGCCACCACCACGTGGACAGGGCGATGGCAGCGGAGATACGACCAATCTCCGTGCAAGGTCCCCCGGTTTCCGCCGGACACGGACGATTTCCGGGCAGCAACCGGCGGATGATTGTTTTGCTAGTCGAGGTTAAACATCCGGATAGCCGTACTGCCCTTCTCGCTGCGCTGATGGCTTCCATAGGCTATCAGCGCTGCGTACCGAGCGGTAGAGCTGCGCCGAACGGCACCGAGCAATATGCGGCTGGTTCGGGTTGGATGGATGGGATGATTCGTAGCCGAGTATATAGCTGAAGTTTCACCTCTCCCGCGCCAACCTCGTCCATCTCATCTCGTCTGCCTTGTTCTCCAACAGTCTGCAGTCCGCACAAAACACCCATCATGGCCACAGCAGTCTCGACCGTCCAGCCCGCGCCGATCAAGTCGCAGTACGAGGAGCACTATGACCCTACTGTCATCCTCAAGCATCCCGAGTTTGCCATCTTGCCCGACGACGCGGTCGACCTGTCGGACAAGAAGCTCAACGTCGCATGCGCGTACAACGAGAAGCACGAGGTGACCATGATCAAGAAGCCGATGCCCAAGGCGGGCAAGGGCGAGTGTGTCGTCCACGTCCGCGCGACGGGCATCTGCGGGTGAGCCGCTTCGCATAGCAGAGCTCAACCGTGCCGCTCTGACCCGCAGCTCGGACGTCCATTTCTGGAAGCACGGCTGCATCGGCCCGACGATGATCGTCCGGGACACGACGGGCGCAGGGCACGAGTCCGCCGGCGAGGTCATCTCGGTGGGCGAGGGAGTGGAGCACCTAAAAGTGGGCGACAGGGTGGCCATCGAGGCCGGCGTGCCGTGCTCGCAGGCTGACTGCGATGCGTGCCGGACGGGGCGGTACAACGCTTGTGAGTTTGCACCGCGTGACTGGTCGCCTGGTGCGATGGCTGAGCCCCAGGCCCGCGAGTCGTGTTCTTCTCCACGCCGCCATACCACGGCACGTTGACGCGGTTCCACGCCCACCCGGCGGCATGGCTCCACAAGCTGCCTGACAATGTCTCGTTCGAGGAGGGATCGGTGTGTGAGCCTCTGGCGGTGGCTTTGGCGGGTATCGAGCGGGCGGGCATCAGCCTCGGCGACCCCATTGTCATCTGGTGAGCAGCGTATCCTATACCTCTCTCCGTCCCGTCCCTGCTCAACGTTTTGATCTCTTTCTGATCTACTCCTTCCTTTGCCCCCACCTGGAGCTTTTGACTCACTCGCAGCGGCGCCGGCCCTATCGGTCTCGTCACCCTCCTCGCGGCCCACGCGGCCGGCTGCACCCCCATCGCCATCACCGACCTCGTCGCCTCACGACTCGAGTTCGCCAAGACGCTCGTCCCGACCGTCCACACGATCCTGCTCGACCGGGCCGACTCGCCTGAACGAAACTCGGAGAGGATCAAGGGGGAGTTGGGGCTGCAGCCGCGCGTGGCGCTGGAGTGCACAGGCTTCGAGAGCTCCATCCGAGCTGCTATCTTTGTGAGTTTCCGGAGACCTTTACAGGCTAGTTGAGAGGGGCACGCGGGGCGCTGGCGTGGAGGATCCTGAAGGCCGGGGTACAGAAGTCGACATGAGCTGTACGGGGTCACCGCTGACGCCCAGTCCGTCTCGTTCGGCGGTAAAGTCTTCGTCATCGGCGTCGGCCCGACCGAGCAGTCGGTGAGTCCGCCTTACATGCCACTCACGTGCCAGGGCACGCCATGCTCATGCGCAGTACCCCTTCGGATACTGCTCCGCCAACGAAATCGACCTGCAATTCCAGTACCGATATGCCAACCAGTACCCGAAAGCCATCCGACTCGTCGCCGGCGGGCTCATCAACCTTAAGCCGCTCGTGACGCACCGCTTCCCCCTCGCCGAGGCGGTCAAGGCGTTCCACATCGCCGCGGACCCGTCGCAGGGCGCGATCAAGGTGCAGATCCAGGACTAGGCCGAGTCAAGCCCGCCTTGTCGGGGTGAAAACGACGGTGTGAGGGACGCACCGCAAAGGCAGGAAGGGACGGATGGACATTACAGTATGATCGGCGTGCATGACAGCGCTTGGTTCCCGGTGGGCATTTCTGTACCGTTCACGTAGGCATTGATGAAGTACTTTATTGCTACCTTTGCGAGGCCTTGAACACAGCTGGAGCTGCATCGGGTATCTATCAGACTGGCAGTCGCTGCTATGTAGCTCCTGACCAGCAGCGACATCGGCTTCAAAGTTGCCCGTCGGTCTGATGGAAACCTGGGTCGCAACACGCAGGGAGGTCTCGTGTCCGTAACAGCGCCCAGCCACTCTCTGTCAAGATCGAGAGAGCTTTTCAAGCAATTACCGCAACTCGATCGTAGCCCGAGCGATTGGCACCATATCTAACCCCGACGCTGTCGCCGCCGAGCCGCGTTTACCGCCAAGCGAGATAAGCTGTCCCGCGTTACCGGGTCCAAGGGCCGGCGATTCATATTGACAGATATCCTAGCCTGAACCCCGCTCTACCGTTGCGCAGACGTCTCAGCACTGCTCCACCTTGTCATGCTGCCATCGCCAATGTCGGACGCGCAACCGATATCGGCGGCCCACAACGGCACCGCTCAAGCGTCCCGTCAAACAGCATTCGGGCGCTCGAGTATGGCTTTGGCATGCCCTATGGACCGCTCTCCTCCTACCCACAGCGAACCCGAGCGGCCGCGGAAACGCTTACGGACACGAAAAGCTTGCGCGTACTGCAAGGCGCGGAAGATACGTTGTGACTTTGACGGGTCGAGCAGGCCCGGCGACCCCTGCAAGCGATGCCAGACGTACGGCTTGGCGTGCGATGTGGTATGTGAGGTGGACCACCCCAGGGGAAGGCCAGTAAGTCTTCGCCGCTCTCGTCAACCGCACACTCGAGCACTCACTCGCAGGCGTCCCCAGAGGAGTCCCGCTCGAGCACCTCGCCCCGTTCGCGAAGTACCGACTCGCTGTTATCGCACCATGGCCCGACGGATACGGACGACCGAGACAATGCCGCTTGGGCTGCGATGCCTTCCGCCCATGACGCCCGGCCCCTCCGACCCCGGTCGCGATCCGGAGGTCTCTCTCCGCCCCCGACTACCCTTCCGGCCGCAATTTCGGCGGGCATGGGCCAAGTGAACAAGGCACAGCTCGTCGGACTGCCCCTTCACAGCGGCCTGCGACAGCTACTAGAGGACAGGATATCAGGCAGTCACTTCTACAGGCCTGACCCGCGTTTGCTTGGTGGGTTCGCCATTCTTCGCCAGCCCTGTAAGCTGAACATGCAGGCTCAACATCCCTCGCATCGCTGCTCACGCCGGTCGCGAGAGATGGAGCGCAGAGCGGACAGGTGTTCAACCATGATATGCGTTTTGGTGTGAGGCGCAGGGACGCCGTGCAGGAGGAGGCGTCTGTGATCTGGTCTCTGAACGCGACGAGCCCAGTCTGGCGGCTACCAGATCACCGACTGGAGCGGCCGATCATCGAGAAGTGTGAGTCTGCGAGCCCGTGTTCGGTCCAACTCACGAGCAGTGCTAGACCTATACGCCTGCCGCATCGCCCCTCTCTTCCCGGTCCTCTACCCCAACGAAGCGCGGAACATCCGCTCCCTCTCGGTCTTCCAGATCATGGCCATGTGCACGGTCGCGTCGCTTTCGCGTTCGGTACCCAGGACTGTCTGCTGCGCGTTCCGAAGCCGGCTGCACCACCTCCTCGAAGCCGTACCGGGGGGCAACATTTGGACATCAAACCAGACCAACCTCTCGGCCCTGCTCATCATCAGCATGAACAGCGAGCTACATGGGCGAACCGAGAGTGCGGGCGCCAGCATAGCGTGGCTGAGATCGGGTGTCGCCGTGAGGATGGGCCAGGATTTGGGACTGCACAGGAAGGTACATGACTTTGGGGTCTCGACGGCTCAGCAACGCATACGATCTAGGCTGTGGGCGATGTGCATGGTGGTGGACGCGTGGTACGTCCCGCACGACTGTGACCCGCGGGAGTCTCACCGGCAGGTATGCTGTGTCGTATGGCCAGCCGCTCATGGTGGATGCTACGTCTGTCGACTGCGAGCCGTTCGTCCCCGGCCCGGACGGCTCGACGGAGATCGGCAAGGCGGACCTGCTCGTAGCGGCCCTCTTCTCTCTGACTGTGCTCCTGCGCAAGATCCGTGAGTGGGTGATGGGTGACACGATGCTCATCCCAGTGCGTTCCGTCTACGACGTCACCCGAGGACCGCTGGGAGCCGTCTCAGATCCTGCGCTGCTCGAGACCGCCGTCGAGCTCGAGCACTGGTCGGAGACGCTGCCTGATCCGCTACGGTCACACACTCAGATCCCGCCGTCCAATACGGGTGCTGCACTCATCGCGCTCATGGGAGACGCAGTGAAATACATCTTCCTTCGGCCGTTCCGCTACCGCGTCAATGTCCCCTCGCACGTCACGTACACGGTCCCAGACGCGACATGGAGCAAGCTCATCGCACATTCGCATCTCACAATCGCCTGGTTCGCTGCCCACGGGGCGTGTATGATCGATACCTGGTTTGTCGTAGCGTATTGCTTGGGTGAGGCTTCTGGTGACCGGTCATCGTTTTGTCGCGCTCACACATGCAGCCTACTGCGCGCAACTGCACTTTTACAACTACCTCGACACACACGACGAAGCGTCCCTCCACACACTGCTATCCTGTTCCGAGATCCTTGACTCGTGGACCTCTGCGCAGGGCGACACCTACGAGGCTACATCCCTGCGATACCGAGTGACGGACATCGTCTCGCAGCTGTACCAGGCCGCCGTCGACGGATGCATGGACACTCGAGTCAGCCTGTCCAAGGCGCAGAGCATGCACCGTGAGCCCGTAGTGTCGGACGCCATCTCATGCGCTAACGACAGTCTTCAACCCTTCTGTCCTGGGTTTCCCCCCGCAAGCGGTGCTCGACCCTGCGGGCGACATGATACCTGATGGGACGATGGGAGACGTGTTCGGAGACCTCGGCCAGGGTCATCACCCGTCCGCGGGCGTTATGAACGTCAACGATGACTGGTCGACCTTGTTGAACTCGATGGGGATCATCTTCGACAACCCGGACAAGTTCTGACCTGCGCCACTGTGTGCCGTATGATCATGCTGTAAGATCAGCCGCAAGGCGTCGGCCCGTTGATATACGGGCAGATATGCATCCTCGAGTCGTCTGTTTGTACACGAGCAGCGCTATCGCCCCGCTCGCTCTCGGGCCATCGTTCGCACCTCGTCCTTGATGTAGTCGAGCAGATGGCTCTTCTCATCGTATTTAGGTCGCCAGCCCAAGGCGAACGATCTCTCGGCAATACCACGGGCGTTGGTGCCGGTGAAGATGACTCGATAGCGCTGATCGTCCGGGGAGAACTGCCTGAGCTCAGGCGTTTGCGCCAGACCCAGCTGGACCATTTCCTCAGCGATCGCCGTGGAAATGTCGAGGATGTCGTAGTCGCCGGCGCAGCCCAGATGGTACCCGTTCGATCCCGAAGACAGGTCTTCCTGCAGCGCTTTGGTGTAAACGAGGGTGTACAGGTCGGCCGTGTCAGTGATGTGCACATGGTCCCATCGATTCAGGCCTGATTGTCAGCCGTGCCAATCTCTCTCTGCCGCGTCTGGGAACCTGGGTCACTGCAATTGACGTACCCTTGCCCGTGACCATCGCCTGTCCAACGTCCAGCGACTCTCCCACGAGCCAAGGAAACGAAATCGTCGTGCGATGCGAGATGCCCTTGTCAAACACCTCCCCTTGGCCGTAACCCCAGATATGGCTAGGAACCACAATGAACACCTTGCAGATGTGTTCCTTCTCCTCTTGCTCGATGACGTATATGTTGAGCTGTCGATGTCGCACATCTGGAGGCAACGATGAAATTGATAGGTAAGGGCAATTGGGCTGGTCGTAGTCGGTGTAGATCTGTCAATCAGCACTCGCTCAAGACCGCACCCGGTTGGAGTGCTCACCTTGTCCGTCGCGTACTCTCCTCGCGCGTCATCATGGAACATACCAGTCCCGCTGGTGTGTATGAATATGCTCTCTTTGCCTGTCGCAACCTTCCTTCTTCTAATCCCCTCGAACACGGCCTCAAGCCAGGTGATCTCGTCTGCAGTCGCCGCGTTAATGACGACCTCGTGCTGTTCTGCGGCGGTCGTAACGATGGTGTGATCACTCTTGTCGGCAAGGGATCCCACCAGAGCCACCAGCACAGTCGACGGCGGGTGCTCGATAGTCTCGAGCAGGGCGGCCTTGGCAGGGTCGCGCACTAGGCAGGTGATGAGCGAAGGCGGGGTGTCTAGTGCCAGTAGCGCTGTGAGGATCTGGCCGCCGATGTAGCCCGTCGCGCCGAGGAGCAGCACAGAGGGAGCAGACATCGCGGTATCCAGTGACCAGCGCTGTGATTGTTGGTCAATCCCACGATGATGCTGATGATCCTTATGGGTGGAATGCGAAGAAGCAAGGGTCGGCTCGATGAACAGTTGAACGACGGCCCTAAAGCACACACGGAGGCGCCGCGCCGGGCCCGGTCCGACCGACTCCATTGACCCTCGTTTCCGGGTCGTTGTTTGTATCAGTCTAGAGAATGAGAGACGGATACATGATCAAGACATGGGCCGAGGGCGCGAAGGAGAAGATCGTAGGGCCCATGACAGACCAACATGCATGCATCGATACTTGTCCGGCGCAGGAAACATCATCGGACGCGATGCGGGGCGGCCGGCGGCTGGCGTCATGATTCGGCGGGATCCCGATGGACGGGTCGACGCAAGAATCGCAGGCACTCCTTTGCTTCAGAGACGAGGACAGTCTGATCGGTGAGAGATTATATATGCATGTTCTGAAAGTGTTGTCGCACGAGCGGCGCCTCAGCGCTCGCCTAGGCGACGATCTCGTTGTTGACCTGGGTGTGGAGGTTCTTCTTCCGGGCTCCGTAGAAGGTGAACGCCTTCTGCCCGTCCTTCTCGCCCTTCTGGTCCTCCTCCGAAAGCGACTGTTCATCCGTGAGCTTGAGGTCGTCGAGCAGGAATATCGAGACCAGGAGCGCCACCGCCACGACGGAAAGACCGGAAATGACCATGATTCGTTGCGCGTGGTCCTGCGCCGCACCGATGGCGAGTCGCTCAGGCGTGCCCATTGGGTACTGGGTCGCCATGCCCAACGGGTTGCCGTATGCGAGCGCTTCGAGAGTCTCGTTCTGAAACGGGGCGAATCGCCTCGAGATCTCGCCCGGCAGGACGTTGGTCCAGATGGCGCCTCCGATCGCAGATCCGATACCACCCTGTTTATGAGCGGGATCCACGAGGACACGCCAGACGAGCGACTCACGGCGATGTAGTACACGACGAGCCAGCCGGCAGTGATGGCGGCGAGCTGCTCGTGCGGCGCGGCAGTCTGGAGGAGAGATTGGCACGGGTATGGGATGAAAGCGCTAGCCATTCCTCGGATGATCTGCACGATATACAGCTCAGCGTTTGAGTTGGTCGACGTTCGGTATCGGATCATGAGTCCGGTGCCGAGCATCTGGAGGCAGAAACCGGCCACCAAGAACCATTTGAGAGTGCGAAGTTTCGCCGCGAGGAGGGAAGCACCGATACCGATGAAGACACCGGCGGCGCTCGGCCAGGTCGTGATGTTTGTTGCGGTCTTGGTTGATTTCTGCACTAATCAGCGACTCGTCCGAGCCGAACAGGAACAACACTCACACCCGCAGCGACGATTAGAAAGGTGTACAGGTATTGGCCGATGATTCTCCCGGACATGGGCGAGAACAAGGCGATCAGAACACAGCCGACGATTGTCTTTCGGCGCAGCAGCGCGAATGGCAACAGCGGGTGCGGCGCCCAGACTCTCTCCCAGACGACGAAAGCGCCGATGGCAACGGCACCAACCACCAGCTGAGCGATCGAATGCGCATCCGACCATCGAGCCGTTCTGGAATTGGCGGTGGTGATGGTCACGAAGAACAAGCCGAAGCCAACGACAAACAGGACCAGACCAATGAAGTCGAGCTGCCAGAAGATGGACTTGAAACCCACCCAGGATCTACGGGAGCTACCGGCGAGATCGAAGGAGTGGTAGCTAAGCTGCAGGTCGATCCAGCGTTGTTGAAACAGGGTAGCTCCCTCACGTCGCGCGCAGAGCTTGTCGATCGTCTCGGCTCGAGCAGCGGCCCTGGGACGCGAACGAAGTCGTCGCTCCTTTGCTACCTGCAGCTGGGCACGTTCGTACGAGTCCGGTCGAGAGCCCCACCAGATGGTTGCAATGATGGGTGCTGCGATGACGGGCACCAGGATCGTGAACATACCTGATGTCAGCTATACGCGAGCTACGGTCACGGAGGGCGCACCGAAACCCCATCGCCAGAGGTATACTCTTTCCTGACGCTGGCCGATCAAGGAAGAGGCGATGTCGCCGGCCACAAAGTAGTTGATGACTTGCAAGATGTTGGGGAACTGCGTCCACCACCCTGAACGTCAGATGTGGATCGTCAAAGCGTCAAAGCAGGGGATTCTAACACCTGTATCGGGTCGACGAAATGTCGGCGACGATGATGTTCTGCAGGAAGAACAGACCCGTGATGCCGATGATGTAGATCGAGTTACCGACCGCGTAAGTCACCACTCCATTCGAGGAGGCAACGACGATGTAGCCGAGAGCGTAGAAGAACACGCAGCCAAAGTACGTGCGGACCCGGCCAAAGCCGTCGGCGCATTTGGCGATAGGCGGCTGGGCCATGGCTTGGAAGACGGACTGGACGGTGCTAATTGTCGACTGGAGCGAGTGCTTGCCGAACTGGTTGGAGACGGCCGCGTTGAAGTAGACGGTCGAAGTCGATTGATCTAGAGTAAGCACCGGCCGTCGACCCAGTACGCACTCATCGACATGACATAGGACAGCAAGATCAGGCCGGCGTAGATGACGATCTTTCGTGTGATGGTCATCCGCGCCACGAGGATCTCCATCTCCCGCACACCGCGCGAGACCTCGTCGATCCTCACGGTGTCCGACCCAGTGTCCAGCGACGTGTCATCGCGGCTCTTCTTCTCCTCGTTGGGCGAAGCGGGACGAGTCGACGAGTGATCGTTGGTGAGGGTGTGAGTGGCTTCAGCGTACCCTCCAGGGTTTCCTTGCGAGGGTGGGATGGCCGACATGTCGAGCTTGTGCGCAGTGAGGGCTGACCAGACCTGGCGTGACCATCTATATACGTCCCGTCAGGTCAGCTATCGACTTTTGGCCGGTCAACTTTTCATCCTGAAGTCGGCCGAGCTTGCCAGGTGCCTGAGAAGGCTCCCAGACATCCAGCTGGAGAGGCTCGACTCTGGCCGCGACTCTGGCCAGGGGCGCCGCCTGTTGCCAAGAGGGTGAGTGTGGGTTTTGGGATTTTATCGGATAAGCCCCATCAGGCGGGAGCAAGCGTATATACAAGCTTGAACGGGGGCGTCGGCACGCACTTATTGCCCTGAAGGTATCGGCCGATCCGCAAGCAGGCGATGTGCCGCATCACGAGAGGAAGAGAACGCATGGATTCAGGTGGCTTCGAAAACAAGCGCTGTGATCGGACCAGAACAGGCGCTGGAATCGTATTGGTCGAGGGCCGCAACGCGACGGTCTTACGTGTAATCAGATTCGCGCATGGTAAAACAGGCGCCGGCGGATCGATACCTCGCTTGGTGCTTTGCATGCCTCGTATTCGCGGCCGTGAATGCGTCGCTGTCACTTGCGGATTGACACGAGGTTTGAGAGTACGGCAGAACCCTCATGCGTGGACCTCAGCGGCCGTGATCAAGGGCGATCGGGTCCGGCTGGGTCGACAATGTGGGCACGAAGGAAGGAGGACAATCGGATCGAGCATATGACTGTTATCCCCCCTGTTGGTGTGAGAGCCACGTACACACACGGCGATAGATGCAGCAGGGGGCAGTATGCAAGATGTACATGTGCTGATGTATACGTCCAAGGCATGCAATCTATCCAGCGTAGGGGTTAAAATCGTTAAGCCATTGGTCCGACTTGCCCCTAGGACCGCTGGATAATCAGCATATGCCGGCGACAAACCATCCAAGCACTCACGGCAAAGAGCTCAAGCCCCGCTTGATGAAATCTCCATCCCCAATCTTGTTCAGAACCTTGTTACTGTCTCCGTCGTACGCGACTTCGCCGCGCAGAATGACAGTCTTTGGCCAGTCCTGGATCTCCATTCCCTCGTAGGGTGTGTAGTCTGCGCCGTGGTGCATCATGGACTGGGTGATGGTGACAGGTTTCCGTTGCGAGTCTGGCCGCCAGATAACGAAATCGGCATCGGACCCAGGCTGGATGGTTCCCTTCTTGGGGTACATCCCTGGTGGTCAGCAGCCGCGCATGAGCCTCCACTCACCGTAAAGCTTGGCTGCGTTGGACGAGTTGAGTTCAACAAATCGTTGCCGGGAGATGCGACCCTTGATCACACCCTCGCTCCACAGCAACGGCGACCGGGTGCAGACTCCGGGCAGGCCATTCGGCACCTTGAAGGCATTTCCTCGCTTGTTACCAGTGGGGTTGTTCGCGGCCGCAAGGCCGAGGTGTTTGCCCTGCGGATCGTCATAGTTGTACGGGGCGTGGTCAGATGACCAAGTGGTGTAGGTCCCGTTCGCGAGGCCCTCCCAGATCCCAGCTGGGTCCATGGGATCTGTCCGAAGGGGAGGGGCACAGATGCACTTGGCACTGGGAATCAGTCGTTGCCGCCTTGCCAAACTCACCCTTCGAAGCCGGGAGCACGCATCTTCTCCGCGGTAAGGAGTGCGAAATGAGGGCAGGTCTCGCCGTACAATGGCAAGCCACGTCCCTGGGCCCGTCGGATCGCCCGTGTGCTCTCCTTTGTACTGACATGCACAAGCAACATCGGAGCGTCGACGACCTCGGCCAGACAGATGGCACGGTTCGTCGCCTCGTCCTCGACGATGGGAGGTCGGGCAGTGCCGTGGTGTTCCGGATCGACAAGGCCCTGAGAGACGAGACGCTTCGTCATCCAGTCGATGATGTCCGCATTCTCGGCGTGAACCATCGTGGTGACTCCCTGCTGGCGGGCCGCCGCCAGGATGTCGAGCATTTGCCGGTCATCGAGCTTCATCAACGGGTACGTCATGTAGATCTGGGGTCAGCACACCGCGTCTCCCACTTTCGAGCTTACCTTGATGCTCGTTATGCCAAACTTGACCATTTCCGGTATCTCATCCCGGACGACCTCCTCCGTGGGGTCGGTGATGATAGCATGGTACGAGTAATCGCAGTACGTCTTGCCCTTCGCCAGCTCGTAGTACGCCTCGACAGCGGGCATGACTTGCTTACCCTTGGCCTGCACGGCAAAAGCGACGACCGTCGTCGTGCCGCCCGAGATGGCGCCGCGAGTTCCCGTCGTCCAGTCATCCGCGGAGCGAGCGCCGGATGCAGATTGGCCGATGTGGACGTGTGAGTCGACTCCTCCAGGCTGGGCATGAGCGATCCGCCCCGGCACCTCGTACTTACGGTCACGTAGCCACCCTCGGCGTCAATCACGCGACAGGACGGTCCGCCGACCAAGCCTCGAGCGAGGCAAGTGACCACTCCATCCTTTACTCCAATATCGCATGCCGTTTCGTCCTGCGAGTCAGCGAGACAATGCTGCCGGGACATTACTAGCACATACTGAGGCCGTGACGACAATGCCATTTTTGACGACGAGGTCGAAGTCGAAGGGGTTCGAGCCAGCGTTGAATGTCGTGCACGCCATGGTGAAGGCTTGGATGTATGAAAACGAAGTCAAACCGTCTTGCTGCCCGAAGTCATGCATGACACGGCTCAGTGCAGCTTGCAGTCCGCCTTCGCTTGGACGATCTGCACGGCGAACATACGGCCAACCGGCGAGCGCTTGTCTTTCGCCGGCCCAATCATGCCCACGCCGAAGAGCGCCGACGGAAGTCCCCGTCCGGCAACGCAACTACTTTCTTGTTCGAGCGCACAACGCTCGAAGGCACGGCGACGACCGAGTTGAGCGCCGGCCGTGATTGGGGAGGGGCAGGCTCTTCGGAAGGAGGCAGGTGGGTATTTTGACTGTAATTTTGACGCCGACGAGCAATGACTCAACTAACAATTTGTCTCCTTCACAGCGATCGCAGCGACCTCCCGCTTCGCTCACCATGCCAAGTTCAACCTCCTCACAGTCTCGACCGATTGTCGTGTTAGGGGCGGGTATCATCGGTCTGAGCACCGCTGTTCGCCTCCTCGAGTCCCTGCCAATACGGCGACAGGGCCAGGCCGTCCATGTCGTCGCCGACCATTTGCCAGCAGATCCGCTGGACCCTATGTATGCTTCAACCATCGCTGGCGCCCATCACCTGAGTTTTGCGGACGACGGCGATGCCAGGCAGCGGCGTTGGGACAGTAAGAGTGAGTCACAGTTGCGCTGGCTGCCGCTGATGTCAAGCTTTGCGCATCATGATGGAGGAATGGCAGCGGGAGGGTGAGAAGACTGGCCTGATGAAGATCAAGCAGACCGAGTATTACGTGGGGGAGAAGGAACACCTGAAGATCTACGAAGAGCATCCAGACGTGAGTCGGCGTCGCCGAGTCCTCGGCTGAGCCCAGTTTGTCGTGAACAATGTCAACAACCTCGGCGTAGCCTTCAAACCTGACCACTCGGTATCCTTCACGTCCCTCACCATGACGCCTGCGGTCTACCTCGCGAGGCTCGTTGAACGGATCGCCTCGCTCGGCGGCCGTATACATCGCGCCCGACTGAGGAGCTTGGATGATCTGGCATCCCCACATCTGCTCGCCATACTTGGAGGGCCGCCCCGGCTCGTCGTCGTCTGCGCCGGCTTAGGCGCACGCATGCTGGGAGAGGTGGAAGACGGAAACGTCTACCCGACGCGAGGACAAGTAATCAAAGTGAAGGCGCCGTGGATCAGAGAAGGCTTCACCCGGCAGGTCGGTAGCTTGAATGGCGCCGAGGGAGGGGAAAGAACCTATGTGATACCCCGGCCGAACGGAGAGGTGATCATTGGTGGGACTCGCGAGGTGGATGACTGGGAGCCGTATCCACGTGAAGATACCAAGGTGGACATCATGCGTCGAGCGGTCGAGATCTGCCCGACTCTGCCCCCCCAGCTTTCCGCCGGCTCAGCCGAGGCACTGCACGAGATCGTTCTTGACCACCTCGTGGGCTTTAGGCCTAGCAGAGAAGGGGGCGTTAGACTGGAAGCGGGGCCGAGCATACCGCTGGCTGGTACGCGGATGTCTGTGGTGTACAATTACGGGCACGGTGGCGCGGGCTGGCAAAGCTGTTGGGGATGTGCCGAGGACGCCGCACGTCTGGTAGTAGAAGACCTGGGTAGTGACTGGGCAAAGATGTAGGGGACCATCAGCGCGTACTGTCATAGATCGAGCACTGCATATGCATGGTTGTCCAATGACAACATCCACTGGGCGAGCGCGAAGATGATCACGAGTTAATCACGGCGAACGGCGTTATCTGCATCTTGACATTGTCCAATACCTCAACCATATTCATCGCACGCCCTCTTGCGTTCTGGCAGTCCCCACACCTCGTCACATCTTTTGGCGCCGGTGAGAGACGCCTACTGGTCCCCTCGGACCCAGTATCAGCATGAGCGCCAGCATTCCCAGTTCATCTGGCCTCGCACCAGGTCGGACCCCCTTTGTGCTGCCTCCCGCTCCGATCTCCTCCATCCGCTCAACCACACCAAACACCGGCCGTGCCATCCGTAGTCGTCGCAATAGACCTTGCGACCATTGCCGCCGGGCCAAGGCACGATGCACTATCGACGCTCGTGGGCCGCCTTGCTTGCACTGCTCGGAAACCGATCGCCAGTGTACATTTGATGCAGCCCCACCCGCTCGCAAACCCCGCGCCTCAACAACCGCCCCGCCCGAGAGCATGGATGGTGATAGCTTGTCTCCCGGTCACAGCACGAGACGCAGGGGGACCACGACGACGTCTCACTCACCGACCAATGACCGCCGCTCCCAGTCTCCTCCCCGCATCGCATCGTCGATGTCGGTCAACCCCACCGCCGCAGGACCATCTCGACACAGCCGTCTGCCCGTCACCGAGCTGTCCTCGTTCGATCATCTCGCCAAATCGGACAAATATGACGCGCATGGTGAGCACTAACGACGGCATTCGGTTGATCCACAGTCCTGACTGTTGTGCTCACCGACGATCTGTTGCCGATTGCGGAGGGTGGTGATGGCGAGGATGATGGCCGGACCCATGTGAAGCAGATTGTAGGTTGTATACTGCTCGGCTTCCTCGCTCACCACAGTCACAAGACCCTAAACGTCCCATCTTTGTTGTCATGGACCCCAAACCGGAGCGTAAGAGTACCAGCCATTATTGCGCTGACCTCTCACAGCATTCCGACAGCCTACCGCCGGCGCTGTTGCACTCACCCATATTCACGCGCTTTTACGCAATCATTCATTACACATTACCCCAGCCGAGCTATATGAGCTGTACCACAAGCAAGTCCATCCCGCGCTCCCGATTCTGCCGCAGGGATCGACAGAATCCCAATTCCCATTGCTCCTCGGCAGCATCATCGCTACCGCGCTTTCACACTCGAAACGGACGCGAGAGCTGGCGGCCCCGGTTGCTGGGATGCTGGAGATCAGTTATGCCGGATTGGGAGAGTACAATCTGTCCGGCGTCGCCTCAGCGGTACTGGATCTGGGCATGCGGGGTGTGAACAGTAGTCGAGCCAGCTACCTGTTGCTAGCAAAGGTGAGTTCTGTGGGCCGAGATATAGCTCACAGGTCAGACCATTGCGCTCGCGCAAGTGCTTGGCATGCACATCTCGCCGAAGAGCTGGGCGATACCAATCTGGGAGCAAGAGCTACGAATTCGTCTGTGGTGGATGCTGTGTATACACGACGGGTGGATGAGCTTTCGTGAGTCGAGCTCTTGGCATTGACGCTGATCTACTCAGTGAAGTCACGGCCTTCACACATGCAGACACACAACACTACTATCCCTCCCGCCGACAAGGGTGCGCTCCTCGACGCGGCCTGTACGTTTGGGACGGCTTCCAGCGATTCGTCGTTCGCCTTTCTCACCATGTGTGAGCTGTCAGCCCTGGTCCACAAGCTCCAGCGGACTTGTTGCACCCTCGGTAGCATGAACAGATCGACCATCGCCCGCGAGGACGACGTCAAGGAGCTGTTCAAGAACTCTGAGGGGCTCTTGGGGCGCTGGCGCTGGCACATGGCCGGGACTGCTGAACGGGCTACCGGCGTTGGTCAGTCCTCGTGATCCCCAACCAGCATTTCGTTCATGAAACCATGCTGACTAGCAGGCTCGATGCTGGTGCACTTATTGGGCTTCCGCTGCATGCTCATGCGCATCAGCCTCGAACTACATTACGGCCTGTCTTCACCATTTGAACCGGACGCGTCAAATTTCAAGCCGTTTCACGAACTGGTCGACTTTGTGCAACAGCTCAATCACAACGATGTGGACGGATACTGGCTGATCTGTGAGTTCGCCCCGTCAGCGCGTACTGACCGCAGACGCCGGCCACATCCTCTCGTCCGTCGTATCGTCTCTGATACGCTTGTCGATGGCTTCTCCGGGAGCGCTGAACAAAGAGGCCATGCTCTTGTTGTCGCGCTTGGTTGCCGCTCTCGGTCGTCTACACAGCGATCACGGGTGGGACATTGCAGCGCCGGCGCTGTCACGTGCGAAATTGATGGCGGGCAGACTGAAGGCGATGAATGAACACGAGCCTCTGGTCCACGTGCTTCTCGGCACCGACGCGAATCCGAGCACACTCCCTGTGGATGCGGGCCTTTTGGCCGAACCTCAGCAAGCGACAGCACTAGGCGGAGTCGAGCCACAAATGGTGTGGGATTGGAATGGGATGGACTTTGATTTCGGGCCGTTCTCCGGCCTGCTGTCTACTTGACACGTATGTACCTATGCCGCGCGAATCATCGCGGCCAACATATGCACTCCGGACTTGGCGCCATCAACGATCCGGACGACGCAGCCTTGTTCTGCTGCCGCGGATCGAACCCATTTCTCCATCCCGCTCATCCCAGCGCACCCGAAGATGATGGTCTTTGCGCCTTTTCCCAGCAGACGTTTCGTTGTTTGCTTCATCCCAGCCTCGACTTTGCTCTGATCACCATCCTGCAGCTCGACCACCTGCAAACCTGTCGTGAGGACGCCCGCGAATCGGGATGACGACGAGGAGCCCAAGAACTCTGCGGTTGCCGCCACGAGGTTCGGCTTTTCGCCGCTGCCGGTAGCTAGTATGCCGAATGGCTCCGGAGTCAACAAG